>ERZ650307.1318-NODE-1318-length-13948-cov-3.893184_pt1 | contig 13948 bp, 13 predicted proteins | sample MGYA00376243_ERZ650307 | MGnify/ENA primary metagenome ERZ650307 (study PRJEB26733, sample SAMN07839242) | wastewater metagenome | biome: urban; feature: artificial channel; material: waste water | place: USA: North Carolina | collected 2016-03-31 ... | reverse complement strand
CTCTTTCCCTACACGACGCTCTTCCGATCTCTATCCGGCCATCAATCTCGTTCTCGGACTTGCCATCATGCTGGCCGCGGGCGGCTCTGCGCTGGTCGCCCGGACACTTGGCGAGGGAAACAGCCGCCTTGCTTCCCAGCGCTTCACACTGATTGTCTGCACCGCCGCCGTGCTCAGCACCGTGCTCGCCCTGCTGCTCGCGATCTTCATGACGCCAGTGCTTGGTTTCCTCGGCGCGAGCCCGCTGCTCTACGAGGACTGCGTCCGCTACCTCGGCGTTCTCCTGCCCTTCTACCCGGCCGCGGCTCTCATGATGGTCTTCAACGCCTTCTTCATCGCCGACGGAAAGCCGATGCAGGGATTCCTCATCTCGCTCGTCAGCGGCGTGGTCAATGCTACGCTTGACTATGTTTTCCTGGCCCACATGGGCTGGGGTGTTCTGGGTGCCGGTCTGGCGACAGGCATTGCCGATCTCATTGCAGCCAGCACCGGCCTGATCTACTTCACCCGATACGGACGGCAGCTGCGGTTCACCAGACCGCGGCTCGAGCTGGCCGCACTTGGCAAAACCATCACGAACGGCTGCTCCGAGCTGGTCACTGAGACCTCCGTCGGCATCACGACCTTCCTGTTCAACATTGCCACCTTTGCCTGGGCAGGCGAAGATGGTGTCGCCGCAATCTCGATTATCCTCTATGCGGAGATGCTGCTGACCGCCATCCTGATCGGCTTCAGCAACGGCATCGCGCCGATCTTTTCCTATCAGTTCGGCGCCCGCCAGTACAAGGAACTGCTGCGCCTCATGAAGCTGTCGCTGCTGTGTCTGATCGCATTTTCACTGGCCGCCTTTGCCGGTTCCCGCCTGCTGGCAGAGCCGCTCATCGGCCTCTTCCTGCCCGAAGGCGGTCATGTTGCCGACCTGACCATCAATGGGTTCCTGATCTTCTCCCTGAGTTTCCTGTTCGTGGGCTTCAACACCTTCACCTCCGGCTTCTTCACGGCCATCTCGGATGGACGTACCTCGGCCATCGCTTCCTTTACCAGAAACCTCGCCGGCATCGTGATCTTCCTGACCATCCTGCCGAGATTCTTCGGCTTTAACGGTGTCTGGCTGGCTGTCCCGGCCGCGGACCTCACGGCATTATTCCTCTCTGCCTTCCTGCTCTACGACCAGCGCAATGCCTTCATCGACAAGCGCCGCAAGCAGCAGCTGGCCCGTCTCCGCCAGCCGGTCCACATCAAATATTAAGCAGCTGCCTGCAGCTTACCCGCCGGCAGCCAACACAACAAAAACCTGAGGGTGCTCTGCCCTCAGGTTTTTGTCGTGTTGTAAAAAGAAACAGCTGCTGTTCTTTCATGCGATCCGCCAGCTATTCAGGAAAATCTGCCTACATGCTTCTGCAGCAGATTCATGAGCAGCTTCATTTGCGGTGTCACGTATTTGTTTTTGTGATAACAATAGATTGACCGGAATATGCCGCCAGGCTCATCGGTAATGAACGAAGTAGGGATTGCTTTGGATGCTTTAGTGAAATCCAATTTCTCCATTCCCATTTTCTCTACGAGCTGCCTCGATGCCACCAGCTCCATCCTGCAATGGCCCAGCGCCGTAATGGCGAGCCTGTCATCCGCTTCACTTTGATCAGTGCATCGCACTATGCCATGCACTTCCTAGAAACTCAGCCTGACATGAAAAGAGGCAGCCACTTCTTAGCAGCTGCCTCTTCTCATACTCCGATATGCTCACGCCGTTGAAGTTCCTTGACGAGTTCCTCGAGCTGGCTCGTGAACTGGTCCATCGACCGTTGGAACCGGGTCAGCAGGTAAAAGGTCACGACAATCGGGAACCCCACGGTCGAGATCGCGGTGAGTACCGTCTGTTCCATAGCGGGCGCCTCCTTTATTCAGGCGCCGCCATCAGGCGATGCTCTGCTCGTCGACACTCTGGATATAGGCTTTCTTGACCGATACCGCCAGAGCCCCGCCGACAAGGATGGCCTTATCCGCGATCAGATCATTCATGAACGCGACGGTCTCTTCTTTCTTGAGGTCTGTGCGCGGGCTCGCAAGCTCGAGCGTACAGGTCTTGCCGTTCTCAAGATTCAGGATCATTTTCAGGGTGGATTTCATAGTAATTGCTCCTTTCCATATTCAGCGTTTCCTGCGGTCTGATTACTCAGCGGTAATGCCCGCCTGATCCTCACGGCCTACCATGCGGACGACTGCCGTCTGCAGCTTGCCGAGCTTGGTGCCAAGGTCCAGCACCTGCTCATCCGTCAGCTTATCGCTGAAGTGAGGAAATGAGCGCTGGACAATTTTCTCCTTGCCGGCTGCGTCCGTACCGTTGACCAGTTTGAGGATGAGTTTCGTAGTTGCATTGTTGCGTACTGCCATGATTCAACCTTCCTTTCTCTATACCGTTATCACCGTAAGAACTGGTTCCTTATCCTTACACTCTAGTACATTCAAAAGTCAGTCAAAAAGCAACCCTTGCGAAAAAAAACCGCCTGTCCCCAAGAACAAGCGGTTCGGATATTCCAATGGTACATATGGCCTGACCGGAAAAGCCGGCTGCACAGAGCTACGGCCTGCCCTGCCGCATGCGTGCCTGTACCTCGGGCGGCAGGCGGGAAAACCAGGGATTCTCGATCACAGGATGCCGGGCCAGCCGATCAGCCAGCACGGCTTCATCGTGGCAGCGATACTGCTCAGCCAGTCTTGCCGCACGGCGTTCCCCGAGCTCACGCCGCTGTCGGCGGACATCGGCACTCTCATTCCGGCCCCGGCGCGGGGTTGTGAATCCTCGCCGGAGCGCCGCCTGCAGCCAGCCCGTCGGATTGTGTATCGCAACACGCCGCTGTTCGATATAAAGCAGCGCCAGCCCATCATCAACTTTCGCTGCCGGAAACAGCTGACACAGACGCCGGATCGTATTGGCGGAAATATCACAGCGCCGCCCGCTCTCGATCAGATCTTCCATTCTCATGCCTGATTCACCTTCTTCCCGCAATGCTGCCGCAGGATTTTCTGCTGCAGCTCCGGCCGCAGGAAGCGCGCCGACGAGGTACTAAGATCAAAACCATCATCCACATCAGCCGCCGTGAGCAGCTTATCCGGTGCCGGCAGGCGGGCAGGCACCGGAAACGATTTACCAGCTGCAAACGCCTGGCCTCGCTCAGCCTGCTGCATTGCCAGCATGGCTTTTTCTCCAGCGCAGCTGTGGTGGATATTGAGCCCCATGCGGCTCATAACCTCATAGTCCAGCCGGAACCAGGTTGTCCGATCATACCGGAAGCGGTTGTAGCGGCCGCAGACGACAATCCCCTGCCGTTTCAGCCGCCGGACAATCCGCTGGATGGTCGACTGCGACAGGCCGATATCGGCTGCCCACTCCGCATAGGTCCGATAGATCCAGTGATATCCGTCGCGGATATTCACGCTATGATCGAGCAGATAATCAAGCTGGGTAAGGAACAACGAGGTATGTATATCAAAATATCGCAGCAGGGCGACCCGGATTACCCGGGCTTCTGAATCATCCGTATAGATCATGCCAGCAGCCCTCCCTCGTAGATGCTCCGCACGCTCGACTCGAGCTGACTCAGTTCCTGGCGCAGATACACCGCCTGCCGATACTGCACCAGCCTCCCGCGCGCCAGCTTGGTCTGCAGGGTCTGCTCTGACCATAGCAGCGGCAGGACATAGCCGGACGGGAACCGGACCGCACCACAGTTTCCTCGGACCGGATTTTTCATGATCCGGCACTCATGCGCTGCATTGACATAGCATACTGTGGACTGGCGGCTGCCATTACCCGGCCGCCGGTACTTCAGTGCCACCAGTACCAGCGAAAGATTGATTGGCAGGATACTCGCCTTCGTATCCCCAAAGATCCCGCCAGTCAGGGTCCGCAGCGTGCGCAAATCCCGCCCGGCCCGCTCGGCATAGACCGTCGCCAACGTCCAGCTGGAACAATTCTCGAATACTGCTACCTCTCCGCCCATGAGCAGCAAAGCCGCGCTTTCGCCTCCCGACGCTGAGGTACAGGGCCAGATGGCATCGACTTCCGTGGCCACTGGCAGTATTTTGTTCAAATCCTTTTTTCTCATGCAAGACTCCTCCGATTTCTGAGCAAATCGAAACACGTCTTTCTTTGCACTTCCTTCCCCGCGCATGGGGTTATGCCCCTTGCTCTGTTTTCATTTACGGCTAAATTATAGCATAAAATGAATAATCTTTCAACTGATTATTTAGAAAATTATTAAGAATATAAAAAACACGGACTATATGCCACCCTGATTCTTTTCGCTGATGGCTTATAATAAAATTACAATAATATCGTTATTTTACTATTATGCATTACTTTTTATTATTAATATAATAGCATTTATCTATTAACTATAATAAGAACAATGATATCGTAGACATTTCTTCTTTTTGTCTAAATTTTATCTGACTGGCACATTACCGGGATTCAGCCGGTTGTCCAGCGAAGTGGTGGACAGCGCAGGCGATTGGTCTCATATGGCTATTTATGCATCTTTATATTATTTATGCACTGCTTCCCTTTCTATAGATAGTCTATGTTACTCTAGGGTATCGTTGACCCGTTTTGACCTCATGCATGCCTTCACTTTGACCATATCCATCGAGTCAAAATGAACTAGGCGATTGATCTTATATGCAGATTATGACAAATCCGGATACAAAAAAGCCTGCGGCAGGATTCCATGCCGCAGGCCTCTGATTCGTATTTTATTGTCCGTATACCGGAATCGGCTTTTTCGTCAATTTACTCGTAATCCAGGGGAACGTCCTGGTCAGGAAACGTCCCACCTGCTCGCCGATGTATTGCTTGCCGAAATAGTCCGGGTGCAGGCCATCGGTCGTGTAGTTCGAACGCAGCCAGCCCGTACCATCAGCCAGTGCACTGGCAACATCCACATGATAGCGCTGGGTCATGATCCAGTCATTGATGTAGCGCTGATGCACCAGCCAGTCAAACGGCGGCTGCTCGATATGTGCCCGCTTGACCATCAGTGTCGGATTGATTGGCGTGACCGTCAGAAACACCGGCACAATGCCATAGTCATCGCATTTGTCGCGGAGGGCCTTGAGATTCTGTACCACCTGCCAGCCATTGATCGTTCCCCGATAATCATTGACCCCGCCCATGATCACCAGCACTTTCGGTGAAAACGGCAGCACATCACGCTCAAACCGTTCCAGCATATCGGCTGTTGTATTGCCGCTGCAGCCGATATTCTTGACAGGTACCTCTGAGTAAGACTCCCAGTCATACATCAGATACCCCGGCGGAACTGACATAGCCCCGCCGCCATGCGTAATGCTGTCCCCGAGGGCAGCAATTGGTGCAGACTGCGGCGAAACTTCAAAATAAGTCTTTTCCGACCAGTCGCTGATTGGCGTGCCGGAAGCATCTACCGATCTTACTCGCCAGCAGTATCGGCCTGGAGTCGTATAACCTCCGTCTTCATAGACGTCATACTGATCTGCATTCAGCGTGCGGATGAGGCTCTCCCCCTCCGGCTTCACACGATAGACCTGAACCTCATGATGCTTCGCATCACCAAACGGAATCCATGAGAATACTGGATAGACTGGCATATAATCCATGCGGTCAAACTGTGTCGTCGGCTGCGGTGCCTTTGGCTCCAGCGTCGTACCAACGGTTATTGGCTGGGGCTTGGAAAAATGTCCATTGCCAACCGGCGTACCATTGTAATCCAGCGGACAGACCTTCCAGTAGAAATTCCCTGCGTCACGGCCAAATCGGCTCAGGTCAATATCCACTCCGTTCGTATAAATCTGCCCCTGTGCAAGCGCGATGTTAGTATCCGTATCTGCCGCAGATTTCAGGATGACCACCTGATAGCTCACGGCACTTGGCACTTCCTGCCATTGCAGGCGAACCATATGAATCGAGGTAACCGGCGCGCTCTGCCTGCCGGTCGTAGAAACTGCAGTGTCCCTGATGTGAACAGTCTTGCCCATCTCGCCAAAATCGATAATCCGCGATGTTGCCGGAGCTGACTTGACTTCTCGCTTCACGGGCTGCGTCTCCGCTGCAGCCGTCGAAGCATTGCCCCACATAAGCCCGGGGGTAAGTCCTAAGACACCAGCCAGCAGCCAGTATCTTTTCTTGCATATAACCATGGCCGAAATAACTCCATTCTATTCTGATTTCTGCCCCATAAAACCAAAAAGGGAAATGCCCTCCTTGATTGACGACATTTCCCATTATATCATTTTTATCCGAAAAAATCTCCTGAAAGTGCAAAGCCATGATGAAGCGGCCCATGCCCTTTTCCGAGCGACAGACCAGCCAGCAAAGCGCCGGTAAGATAATCCTTCGCGAGCCAGACCGCTTCTTCCAGCACATAGCCTTTCGCCAGATTGGAGGCAATCGCGCTGGAAAGCGTACAGCCTGTCCCATGCGTATTCGGAGTGTCGATGCGCTGGCCGTTATACCATTCGATTGCATTGCTGGTCACCAGAACATCATTGGCATCCTCACCGAAATGTCCGCCCTTGCCCAGCACATTGGTCTGAATGGCCTGACAGAGCTTGCGGGCTGCCGCTGCCAGGGACTCCTCGGAATCGATTGCTTCCCCTGACAGGGCCTCGAGCTCTGGCACATTGGGCGTGATGAGCTCTGCCAGCGGGAAGATCTGCTCCTGCAGCGCCTTGACGGCATCATCAGCAATTAGCCTGGCTCCGCTGGTTGCCAGCATCACCGGATCTACGACCACATGTTTTGCCTCGTAATGTCTCAGCCGTTCTGCAATGACACCGATGAGTTCCGCTGAGGCTACCATCCCCACCTTCACTGCATCGGGCCGGATGTCGGTAAAGACTGCATCAATCTGGGCCGCCAAAAAAGCCGGTTCTACCTCCTGCACGGCCTGCACGCCCCTCGTATTCTGCGCGGTCAGTGCCGTGATGGCGCTCATACCATAGACCCCATGGGCCAGCATCGTCTTGAGATCTGCCTGAATGCCGGCTCCACCACTGGAGTCACTGCCAGCAATCGTCAATACCGTTGCGATTTTCTGCATGAATACATCCTCCTCTGACTAAATCGTCCCCCGACTACTATCTTACCACCGGTTCACGGCTCTGTAAAATATATTCTCAATATTCCAAAGTATTATTTGTCATTCACAATCTGACACTCAAGCAGGAATTTGAAGAAATAAGACCGCCGCAGGAACAGCACCTGACCGACATTCCCCTAAATAATCTACTAAAGAACTTTAATTACGGACAAACATTCAGGTCCCTATTTCATGAACATTCCTTATCGCCTTAACGCTTGACTTCCTGGACTTTCGTAGTACAATACAATCATACTGTAAATCTTTCTGTCAAGACACCATTCTTGATTGTATCATTTATTTTACGGAAAGAGGTTTATTTCTATGATTCTTGAACGTCTGGAACAGCTGCCTGTCGGCTCGTTCCAATATAAACTGCTGGTTGTCACTGGCCTTGGCTGGCTGTTTGACTCGATGGACACCGGGCTGATCTCCTTTATCCTGCCCGTGCTGGCCAAAGAGTGGAATCTCTCGCCGGCACAGGTCGGCTGGATCGGTTCTATTGGCCTCATCGGCATGGCCCTCGGTGCGGTACTAGCGGGAACGCTGGCCGACCGCATCGGACGCAAAAAAGTCTTCAGCATCACCGTCCTGCTCTACAGTCTGTCAACCGGAATGTGTGCACTGTCCTGGAGCTATGAGTCCCTGCTGTTCTTCCGCTTTCTGGTCGGGTTCGGGCTCGGTGGTGAGCTGCCGGTCGCAGCGACGCTCATGAGCGAATATGCGCCTGCTCATTTACGCGGGCGTTTCATCGTCCTGCTCGAAAGCTTCTGGGGCCTCGGCTGGCTGGTCGCGGCCTGCATCGCCTACCTGCTGATTCCGGCCTTCGGCTGGCAGATTGCTTTCGTCATTGGTACGCTCCCGGCCCTCTACGTCTTCCTCATCCGGCTGCATCTGCCAGAGTCCATCCGTTATCTGCTGTCGCATGGCCGGACCGAGGAGGCCAAAGCCATCATCATCGATCTGGAACAGAAACTGCACGTGGAGAGCCGTCCATTCGAGCTGGAGCCCCGCACAACTCAAGCGGACCAGAGCGCTGCCAAACCACAATTTGCTTCGCTCTGGTCTTCCGCTTACCGTACCCGCACCATTATGCTCTGGCTGGCCTGGTTCGGTATCGTGTTCAGCTACTATGGCATCTTCATGTGGCTGCCGTCCATCGTCTACTCGCAGGGATTTGCCGTCGTCAAGACGTTCGAGTACGTGCTCATCATGACGCTGGCGCAGCTGCCCGGCTACTATGCCGCCGCCTGGCTGGTCGATGTGATCGGCCGCAAGTATACCTTGTCCCTGTTCCTGCTGTTATCCGGTATCTGCAGCTTCTTCTTCGGCAACGCAGCAGCACCGTTTACGCTGCTGCTGTGGGGCGCGGCCATGAGCTTCTTCAACCTCGGGGCCTGGGGTGTCATCTACACCTATACCCCAGAGCAGTATCCTACGAGCATCCGTGCCCTTGGCAGCGGCTGGGCCGCAGGCTTTGGCCGCATTGGCGGCATGCTCGCGCCAGTGCTGGTAGGTGTCATGCTGGCCAATACACTCGGCATGAGCACCATCTTCCTCATGTTCGCCGCAGTCCTCATCGCCGTAGCAGCTGTTGTGCTGGTGCTTGGCAGTGAAAGCAAGCAGAAAACCCTCGAGGAACTCGAACAAGTACTTGAGAGCTGAATTTTCTTATCCTGTTGTCGTGCCTGCTATGGGCACGACATTTTTTTATAAAAAAACCTATTCCCTGATTGTAGCCCTTATATAACTTTGCTATAATAGGAAGGTCAATGTAGATATCTCATGGGGAGTTTCACTGCCATGGGATTCTTTTTACTATGAAAAGACAAAAAATGTCAATTTTTACTCTCATAGAAATGGAGTGGTTGATCACATGTATTCAAACGACAATGACCTTGTGGTTCCGGTTGCTGAACAAATGCCGGAGGAATCTTCGGAAAAGCTTAAACGCAGCCTGAAGGCACGACATATGAACATGATTGCGATTGGCGGCGCACTCGGCACAGGACTTTTTCTGGCCAGCGGCGCCTCGATCAGCACAGCCGGTCCGGGTGGCGCATTAGCCGCCTACGGGATTATCGGCATCATGGTTTATTTCATCATGACCAGTCTGGGCGAAATGGCAACCTACCTGCCAGTATCGGGATCATTCGGCACCTATGCCCGCCGTTTCGTCGATCCGGCGATGGGCTTTGCGATTGGCTGGAACTACTGGCTGAACTGGGCGGTCACGCTGGCCGTAGAAGTCATCGCCGGCGCCCTCATCATGAAATTCTGGTTTCCAGACGTCCCGGCTGTCGTCTGGAGCGGTATCTTTATCGTGGTACTGTTCATCCTGAACTATCTTTCTACGCGCGCTTACGGCGAAGGTGAGTATATCTTTGCCAGCATCAAGGTCGGCATGGTGCTGCTGTTCCTCGTACTCGGCGTACTGCTGATCACGGGCGTCATCGGTGGCGGCTCGCCGGGTACCAGCAACTGGACAACTGGCGATGCGCCATTCGTTGGCGGTGCCGGCTCGGTCATCGCAATTTCGATGATTGCAGCATTTTCCTTTCAGGGCACTGAGCTCATCGGCATCGCAGCCGGCGAGAGCGAAAACCCGCATAAGGCTGTACCAAAAGCCATCCACAATGTATTCTGGCGTATCCTGCTCTTCTACATCGGCACGATGATCGTAATTGGTTTCCTGCTCCCCTATACGGACCCGAGCCTTCTGCACACCGATGTCGAGAGCGTTGCCGTCAGCCCGTTCACACTGGCGCTCGACCGCACGGGTTTCCCGGCTGCAGCCTCGCTCGTAAACTTTGTTATCCTGACGGCCGTGCTTTCAGGCGGCAACTCCGGCCTTTATGCCTCAACGCGTATGCTCTACGCAATGGCTGAGGCGGGTGAAGCGCCAAAATGCTTTGCCAAGGTCAACAAACGCGGCGTGCCAATCAATGCCCTGCTGCTCACGACGGCATTCGGTTTTCTGGCCTTCCTGAGCTCCCTGATTGGTGACGGAACTGCCTACCAGTGGCTCATGCAGCTCTCCGGCATGACAGGCTTCGTTGTCTGGCTCGGCATCGCGGTCTGCCACTACCGGTTCCGCCGTGCGTTCAAAGCACAGGGCCTGAGCCTTGATATCCTGCCGTACCGTGCATCCTGCTTCCCCTTCGGCGTCTATCTGGCACTGATTCTCTGCACGATCGTCATCGTCGGTCAGAACTACGCTGCCTTCACCGGCAGCGATGTCGACTGGGGCGGAGTTGTCTCGACCTATATCGGCATTCCGGTCATTTTCCTGTTCTACCTCTGGTACAAAATCAAGTACCATACCAAGCTCATTCCTTTGACGGAAATCGATCTTTCCAAAAAAGATTATTGATAAACGAAAAACTCCCGCCTTATTTTTCAGGGCGGGAGTTTTTTTATCATTCAATGCCTCTTGGCCGGGTCCGTAAATTTCAGCAGGGCCTTGATCAGCTTCGGATATAAGGATCTGCTTGATCCGTATCGGATCACCCAGCAGCCATTCGGCCTCGATATCCTGCATGCTGGTCGAGAAAATGATGTCCTTATCGCGGGACTGCCGGTAGAATATCGATGTCAACGAGGTGAGCTGCTGCGGCAGGTTGAACGCTTCTCTGGCAATCTTGAACCGCCCGCTTTCAATGGCTGAGATATCCAGCACATCATTGATGATATTAAGCAGATGCTTCGCGGCAAACTCACTGTTCGCCAAGCAGTGCTGGATTTTGGATGACGACGCCTCGGACTGCTGGGCGAGCATCAGATAGCCGATGATCGCATTAAGCGGGGTCCGGATTTCATGACTCATCCGTGACAGGAAGTTCCCCTTGGCCTCACTGGCCCGTCTGGCCGTCTCCAGCGCATCACAGATTGCCTGATGCTGGATTTCCTCTGAACGCTTGGTGCCATCAATGTCCTTACGGAACATAATGAATGAATTCGGGTGAAGTTTGCTCTGGGGGATGCTCAGCAGGTCATGCGAATACCAGCGGCAGGAACCATCCTCCGACTGTACCCGGCACTCGAAATAATAGCTGCTCTGCTCCCGGATTCCCTTACGGATATTTTCTTCTGTCAGCTTTGACTCGATTGGCTCCCGGTCATCAGGATGGATTTGCGCCAGATACTCTGCCATGCTGAAACGTGCAGGCTCCACGTGGACCTTCCCGTTTTCCAGCCGGTAGCTTCGGCCGGAGCCGCTCTCGATATCGAGTTCAATGACAAGGTCATTGGCACGGCAGACATAGCCAAGGAACCGCTCCAGTTCCATTCGGCGGGCATGATCACGCTGGGCTGCCTTATGAAACTGCCAGTTGAGTGCCCCGCCCGTACACAGGAGCAGGAGCAGAACAATGATTGCCACTGCCTCTTCCGGGCTCTGATAGAAGATCCGTTCGAGCGAGAATGGCGGCTCTGGTACATTCATGATGTACTTGAGGACAATATCCTGTCTGATTGCCCCTCTATGAATGCTTTCGATGCTCTTATTGAGGATAGGCAGCAGCCGATAGTCATTATTGGCCGACACCCCCAGGCAAATTCCAGTCGTGGTATCAGGCAATACCGCCGTACGCAGCTGCGATCTCACATCTTCCCGCACAATTTTCTGGGCATGATAGGTCAGCAGGCAGGCTCCATCGCAGCTGCCATCGAGGACTGCCTGTATGCACTCCCCGGCTGAGGCATAGATTATCACCTGTTGATCCTTGAACGGCTCCATGCTGTGCAGATAGCGGCTCACATACTGTGATGGCACTGCCAGCTTCTTCGGCATTCCCGAAAACTCCTTTTTGGCGACCATCGATAGCGAGGTATCAAAAAAATAACTGCTCATCGCCATCTGGTTCTGCTCAGCCTCATGATAGTCCGTGCTGTTGGTCAGATTGATATCCGCCGCACCGCTGGCCAGCAGCTGCTCATACTCCTTGCGGCTGGAGGACGGCAGGAACTCATAGCGTATTCCAGCCCGTCTGGCTATCTCCGCAAAAAGTTCCGGCAGGATACCACAGGCATTCCCCTCATCATCAAAGTACGCATAGGGCGGGATATCCGGATTCATCGCTACCTTGAACACATGCTTCTCCTGCTGAAGCGACTTCAGATAGTCCCGCTCCTGCCGGGAAAGAGGAAGACTATCAGAATCATTGCTTCTTGCCGCGTAGCGCCCAAACAAGGCCAGCCGCCAGCCCGGTGAATAGTAATCGAGCTGTGTCAGTGCCCAGTCCACTTCATCAAGCAGCCGGGTATTGCCTTTCTTCACAATAACATAGAACGGCCGCTCCGGAAATTGCTCCAGAACCCATGCATTGTCAGCCCGGTGCAGGCTGCTGGTCAGGGCGGCATCAATCAGCTGGCCGTCCTGCAGGGCCTGCTCAAGTGCCTCCAAGCCATCAAAATACACCGGCTCATACGAAAATCCTTTATCGGCTGCAAACTCGGCCATACTATCATTGCCATTGTTGCCCCGGATCATGCCCACTCTCATGCCATTATAGCTGGCATAGCCGCCCGCAGTGTAGCGCTCATCACCAGCGCGCACCGTCAGCAGCGCCGAGCTGGTGCCGATGGACTTCGACGAAAAATCAAACTGCAGCCGCCCTTCCGGCGTCGGCTGTGCTAATGTCAGCATATCAATCTCGCCATTCTCCAGCATGGACTGCATCTGCTCCCAGCTCTTATCATAGCCGACATATTCATAGTGCCAGTTCGTATAGCGGCCCATATATTGCAGGACATCATAACCGTAACCGCTGCGATGTCCATCCGCATCCATCATATGATAATCGTTAAAGGCAAAAAAACCCACACGAATAGTCTCCTGAGGCTGATAGTCGTCCGATTCGGCTGCCGCCGCAGGCAAAGTCCAGCAACTCATAAACAGCAGAATCATACAGATATAGCCGCCATAGCGGTTCCGTAAGATCTCCATAGGAATATTCTTTCCCCGTTTCTTGGACCCTCATAATACTACCTTCATTATAGATAGGTTTCCTTTAAAAAACAATTATTTTCTGATATTTCTATAAAATGTCTTGACCAGCCGGATCTACTGCGCATTCCTGGCGGAATAACAGCAAAAAAAGTCCTGAACCCACTGAAAAATCAGGTTCAGGACTTTTAAGGAATCATTCCGTAAGCTTGTGGCAGAGCCGTTCCGCCAGCAATGTGTAGCGCGTACGGGTGCGGTCATTCTCAACGGCCGTGTTAAGCGCAGCCTTGCTGCCGAGCAGCACGACCTGCCGCTTAGCCCGGGTCACAGCCGTATAGAGCAGGTTGCGCTGCAGCATCACATGATGACCGGGAACCAGCGGCAGCAATACAACCGGGTACTCGCTGCCCTGGCTCTTATGCACGCTCATGGCATAGGCCAGCTGCAGCTCATTGAGCTCACTTTTCTCATAGTCTGCACTGAGATCCTCCGAGAAATACACCGTGATATGATCGGCTTCCACTGCGGTGATGAAGCCGATATCTCCATTGAATACATTCTTCGTATAGTTGTTGCGCGTCTGCATGACCTTGTCACCCAGGCGCAGGATCTTGGCGCTCTCCGCCGTGCCAAGCTGCGCCTTGCCCTTGGCGGGCGGATTCAGGATCTCCTGCAGGCGCCTGTTCAGCTCCACGCTGCCGGTCGGGCCGACCTTGGTCGGGCAAAGCACCTGAATATCCCGGACCGGGTCAAAACCGTAGGCCTTGGGAAGGCGGGTGCTGACGAGGTCGCAGACGAGCTTCTGGCAGGCAAGGCCGTTGGCCTCGATCATGAAGAAATCGTCCTGCGCCCCGCCTTTTTGGGGCATCTGTCCCTCCACAAT
>ERZ650307.1309-NODE-1309-length-14020-cov-6.773076_pt1 | contig 14020 bp, 10 predicted proteins | sample MGYA00376243_ERZ650307 | MGnify/ENA primary metagenome ERZ650307 (study PRJEB26733, sample SAMN07839242) | wastewater metagenome | biome: urban; feature: artificial channel; material: waste water | place: USA: North Carolina | collected 2016-03-31 ... | reverse complement strand
GACGCTCTTCCGATCTGACGGCGCCGAGCGTCACGAGATCCTGGTGGACGAGGAGTTGCGGGTGAAGGCATTGATCCCGCTGGATCGCATGCTGAACTTCGCTGCCGAGCTCAAGCTCAAGACCCAGGGTAACGCCTGAGTGTGCGAAGCGTTGAATAGAAAGGCTGAATAGAAGAGGGCACCCGTTGGGGTGCCCTCTTTCGTTATGGGTTTCGCGAAGACGAAGATCAGATGATCACGGTAGAGAAGCTGTGCTCCTCATCCGGCGCGATAACGACGCCAGCCTCGGCCGTGATGGCCGCCTCGACGCAGAGCATGGTGCGGTAGCCATCGTCGCTCATGTCCGCCATGGCGGTGGCCCCTTCCAGCCAGGGGGTCCAGACCACGACGCTGTCGTTGTTGCCGCTCACCACTTTAGTGGTGCGATCGCCATCCTTGACCATCACCATAGCCTCGGCTTGGTGGTAGACCCGATCAATGGCAGCTGTGAGCGTCAGAGCGCCCTGCTGCTGCCCATCCTGACCCGTCAGCTTGTCGGCATAAGGCTCACCCAGCCCGGTCACACTGACGGCCTCTGGGGCACTTATCTGCAGATAGGTGTGCAGGGCCGCATTGTAGGTGAGGGGCGTCTTGCCGGTGTTGCGGGTGGTCAGCACCAGGGAGAGCTCCTTGCCCACCAGCACATCCAGCTCCAGCTCGAAGGCGTGGGGCCAGAGGGCACGGCTGGCGTCGGTGTCGCGCAGAGACAGATGGACTAGGGTGCCATCCCCGTGATCGGAGACGCCATCCAGGGTCCACAGGCTGGTGCGGGCGAAGCCATGGGCGGGCTTGCCGCTGCCGACGCGAGCGGGGGAGGGGCCGAACCAGGGCCAGCACAGGGGGATGCCGCCCCGGATCGGCTTGCTGCCATCCAGCACGGCCTTGTCGCTGAGCCAGAGCGAGGCGGGTTCGCCGTGGCGCTGATAACGCAGTACATGGGCGCCAAACAGGCTGATCTCCGCCCTGGCATGCTCGTTGTTGATGGTCAGCAGAGGCTGGCCATCCGCGGGGTGGCTGAGGGTACAGTGGGCTGTCAGAGTACGTGTCGGTTGCATGGAGACTCCTGTGCTCGCGCACATTCAAGAAAGAGGTCGGCAGATCCAGAATACAAAAAGGCGGCCAATGGCCGCCTTTTTTCAAGCTACGCGATTGCGCATCCCAAATTACTTGGAGATGTGAGCGATCAGGTCCAGAACCTTGCTGGAGTAGCCCATTTCGTTGTCGTACCAGGAGACGACTTTCACGAAGGTCTTGTTCAGCTGGATACCAGCCTTGGCATCGAACACGGAAGTCTGACGCTCACCCAGGAAGTCGGTGGAAACCACTTCGTCTTCGGTGTAGCCCAGCACGCCCTTCATGGCGCCTTCGGAGGCAGCCTTCATGGCCTGGCAGATTTCAGCGTAGGACGCTTCTTTCTTCAGGTTGACGGTCAGGTCAACAACGGACACGTCCGGAGTCGGAACGCGGAAGGCCATGCCGGTCAGCTTGCCGTTCAGTTCCGGGATGACCACGCCAACAGCCTTGGCAGCACCGGTAGAGGACGGGATGATGTTCTGAGCCGCACCGCGGCCACCGCGCCAGTCTTTGGCAGACGGACCATCAACGGTCTTCTGGGTAGCAGTGGTAGCGTGAACGGTGGTCATCAGGCCGGATTCGATACCGAAGGTATCGTTCAGAACCTTGGCGATGGGGGCCAGGCAGTTGGTGGTGCAGGAAGCGTTGGAAACGATGTCCTGGCCAGCGTAGGAATCCTGGTTGACGCCCATGACGAACATCGGGGTAGCGTCTTTGGACGGACCGGTCAGTACGACTTTCTTGGCACCGGCAGCGATGTGCTTGCGAGCGGTTTCGTCGGTCAGGAACAGACCGGTTGCTTCGGCAACAACGTCAACACCGATTTCGCCCCATTTCAGGTTGGCCGGGTCACGTTCAGCGGTAACACGTACGGTTTTGCCGTTGACGATCAGGTTGCCGTCTTTGACTTCAACAGTGCCCTTGAAGCGACCGTGAGTGGAGTCGTACTTCAGCATGTAAGCCATGTAGTCAACGTCGATCAGGTCGTTGATACCAACCACTTCGATGTCAGCACGCTCAGCGGCCAGACGGAAAACGAAACGACCGATACGGCCAAAACCGTTAATACCTACTTTGATAGTCATAATTGGTTACCTAACTGTTCAGTAGTCAAAGAAAATTCCGTTTGTAAATTTACTAGAACTCACCGGTGAGTCAACCAACAATCTGCGCGAAATTGCGCTATATCATGAAAAACTGTGAAATTTATTTTCGGTTTATGTAACTGGCTACCAACTTTTGTTGAATGCATCATCAGCAAAGTCGGTGGCAGAGAACAACAATAGTGCCTGCCCGGTCACACATCCAGCCGGGGAGATATGTAAAAATGTGCGCGGTTTAGCATGGCCAAAGAGCCACTGTTCAAGTACCACCCATAAAAATTAATCACAAATAGTGTAGATAGAATCCACAGCGGGAATTCTCAAACTATGACCACCCTGATTGAACAGCTGGCTGCCGCCAAAGGCATTGCCAGTGAGTATGTTGATGCCTGGGGCCAGCCGGCCCTGGTATCCGAAGAGAGCAAGGCCGCCATGCTGGGCGCCATGGGTTACCGCGTCGACGACGAGGCCGCCCTGACCGAGCAGCTGGAGCAGGAGCATCGCCAGCACTGGCTGCGGCCACTGGATCCCGTGATGGTGGTCCGCAGCGGCGAGCCCATCAGCCTCGAAGTCCGTCTGCCCATCGAATTCGTCAACGACGCCCTCACCTGGCAGCTCCAGCAGGAGCAGGGTGCCGTGCTGTCCGGTCAATTCACTCCCATCGAGGGTGAGCTGGTCGGGGTGGCCGAGTTCGAGGAGATGGAGTGCCAGGCCTATCGCGTCACCCTGGATGTGCAGCCTGCGCTGGGTTATCACCAGCTCATCCTGCTGGAAGAGGGCAATGACGAGCCGCTGGCCACCATGCGTCTCATCGTCGCCCCCAAGTCCTGCTACAAGCAGGCGCCCATCGCCAATGGTCGCAAGGTGTGGGGCCCGAGCGTGCAGCTCTACTGCCTGCGCAGCCGCCACAACTGGGGCATCGGCGACTTCAGCGATCTCGGTCAGCTGGTGGAGAAAGCCGCCGCCTGGGGCGCCCACTTCGTCGGCCTCAACCCCATTCATGCTCTCTATCCGGCCAACCCGGAGAGCGCCAGCCCCTACAGCCCCTCTTCCCGTCGCTGGCTCAACGTCGCCTATATCGATGTGGAAGCGGTACCCGAATTCCTGGGCAACGATCGCCTGAAAGCGGAAGTGGCGAGCCCGGCCTTCCAGCAGCACCTCACCTCCCTGCGGGTCAAGGACAATGTGGATTACACCGGCGTCATCCAGACCAAGATCGGGATGCTGCGCCAGGTGTTCGACCAGGCCAGCTTCAGCGCCGAGCGTCAGGCTGCGTTCGATGCCTTCGTGGCCGCCGGTGGCGACAGCCTGCAACAGCAGGCAGCCTTTGATGCCCTGCAGGCCCATTTCTATGGCAAGGGTGAGAACGCCTGGGGCTGGCCGGTCTGGCCGGATGCCTTCCGCGATTACCACAACCCCGCCGTGGCTGCCTGGATGCAGGATCACAGCCAGGATGTGAGTTTCTACCTCTATCTGCAGTTCCTGGCCGATGAGCAGCTGGCCCAGGCCGATGCCCGCGCCAAGGCGGCCGGCATGGTGATGGGGATCTACCGGGATCTGGCGGTGGGCGTCTCCGAAGGCTCCACCGAGATCTGGGCCAACCGGGATCTCTACTGCCCGAAAGCCTCGGTCGGTGCGCCGCCCGACATCCTGGGCCCCCTCGGTCAGAACTGGGGCCTGCCCCCCATGAACCCGAACCAGCTGTTCGAGGCGGCCTATCAGCCCATGGTGGATCTGTTCCGCGCCAACATGCGTGCCTGCGGCGCGCTGCGCATCGACCACGTGATGGCCTTGCTGCGCCTGTGGTGGGTGCCGCCCGGAGAGTCCGCCGCCAAGGGGGCCTACATCTATTACCCGGTCAACGACCTGCTGGGGATCCTGGCCCTCGAATCCCACCGCAACCAGTGCCTGCTGATCGGCGAGGATCTCGGCACAGTGCCGGAGGGGATCGACGTGACCCTGAAGGAGAACGGCGTCCACTCCTACAAGGTGTTCTTCTTCGAGCGCTCCAAGGACGATGGCGGCTTCATCTCCCCGGCGCACTACGCCGAGCAGGCGATGTCCGCCCTGACCACCCACGACATGCCGACCCTCAAGGGCTTCTGGCACTGCGACGATCTGGCGCTGGGACGCGAACTGGGCCTGTACCCGGATGAAGACGTACTCAAGACCCTGTATGCTGATCGCCACCAGGCCAAGCAGCGGATCCTTGACAGCCTGCATGCCCATGGGGTCATCTCTGGCAACATCAGCCATGACGTGAACTGGGTCGGGATGAACACCGAACTCAACCATGGCCTGCAACTGCACATGTCCCGCGGCAGCTGTGCCCTGTTCAGCACCCAGCTGGAAGACTGGCTGGAGATGGACAAGCCGGTCAACGTGCCGGGCACCAGTTACGAATACCCGAACTGGCGTCGCAAGCTTTCAAAGGATCTGGAAGATATTTTTGCCGATGAGGCGCTCAAGGCGCTGGCGGGCAAGATGAGCCAGGCCCGTGACGAGGCCAGTCGTTGAGCCCCTGCTGTCAACATGTGACTCACTTTCATCCGCTTCGGCCCAGGCCGGAGCGGATGTTCAGCCATGAAAGGAAATGTCGATGCCCGTTGAACGTTTGGTTGCCGCCCGCTGTGCCGATCCCTTCTCCCATCTAGGCCTGCTGGCCAATCCGGATGGGCCAGGCCTGAAACTGACGGCCTGGTTGCCCGATGCGCTCGAGGTCCGGGTCAGGGATCTCAAGTCAGGCAAGATAGTTGCCACCCTGACCTCCGCCGACGAAGCGGGCCTTTTTGAAACTGTTTTCACTCGCCGCAAGAATCCCTTCCCCTATCAGCTGATCGCCAGCTACCCCGATGCCAGTGCCGAATCCATCGACCCTTACCAATTCCAGGCTGCCGCCTGGGAAGGATTGGCTGAGCTCGGCTTCCAGCCGGAAAACCTCTACCACACCCTGGGCGCGCAGCTGCGCACCGTGGAGCATCTCGGTCAGCAGGTGGCAGGGGTGCGCTTCGCCGTCTATGCGCCGAGCGCCACGGCGGTGAGCCTGATCGGCGATTTCAACTTCTGGGATGGCCGTCGCCACCCCATGCAGCGCAGCCAGTGCGGTCACTGGGTGCTGTTCGTGCCGGGGCTCAAGGCCGGGGATCGCTACAAGTTCGAGCTCAAAGACCCCATGGGCAACCGGCTGCCCCACAAGAGCGACCCGGTGGGTTTCTACTGCGAGCAGTACCCCTCGTTCGCCTCCGTGGTCTATGACCACGATCAGTACCAGTGGCAGGATGCCGCCTGGCGCGAGAGCCAGCGCAACGACAAGCGGGAGCAGCCGCTCTCCATCTACGAGCTGCACGTGGGCTCCTGGAAGCGTCACCCCAACGGCGACAGCCTGAACTGGCGCGAGCTGGCGGTGGAGCTGGTCAACTACGTCACCGAGATGGGCTACACCCACATCGAGCTGATGCCGGTCTCCGAGCACCCCTTCAGCGGCTCCTGGGGCTACCAGCCGGTGGGCATGTTCTCCCCCACCAGTCGCTACGGCAGTGCCGATGACTTCAAGCATTTCGTCGACGCCTGCCACCAGGCCGGCATAGGCGTCATCCTCGACTGGGTGCCTGCCCACTTCCCGGCCGATGCCCATGGTCTCGCCCGCTTCGACGGCACTCCGCTCTACGAGTACGAGGATCCGCGCCGTGGCTGGCACCCGGACTGGAACTCCTACATCTACGATTTCGGTCGCAACAACGTGCGCCAGTTCCTGGTGGCGAGCGCCCTGTTCTGGCTCGACAAGTTCCACATCGACGGCCTGCGGGTGGATGCGGTGGCCTCCATGCTCTATCTGGATTACTCCCGCAACGCCGGTGAGTGGGTGCCCAACGTCGATGGCGGCAACCACAACTACGAGGCGATCAGCCTCTTGAAGTGGACCAACGAGGAGGTGTACGGCAAGTACCCCCATGCCATGACCATCGCCGAGGAGTCCACCGCCTTCGCCGGGGTTTCCCGTCCCACCTTCCTCGGCGGCCTGGGTTTTGGCTTCAAGTGGAATATGGGCTGGATGCACGACACCCTCAGCTACATGCAAAAAGAGCCCATTCACCGTCGCTACCACCACAACGACATGACCTTCTCCATGGTGTACCACTATGACGAGAACTTCATTCTGTCCCTCTCCCACGACGAGGTGGTCCACGGCAAGCACTCCCTGCTCTACAAGATGCCGGGGGACGAGTGGCAGCAGGCCGCCAACCTGCGCGCCTACATGGGCTTCATGTATGCCCACCCCGGCAAGAAGCTCAACTTCATGGGCACCGAGATCGCCCAGAGCAACGAGTGGAATCACGATGCCCAGCTGCCCTGGCACCTGTTGCAGTACCCCAGGCACGGCGGCCAGCAGCGGCTGATCCGGGATCTCAACCACCTCTATCGTCATGAACCTGCCTTGTATCAGGCGGATTATGAACAGGCCGGTTTCCGCTGGCTGGATCACAACGACGCCGACAACAGCATCTTCGCTTGGCTACGGGCGGACAAGCTGGGGGCGCATCCCCTGATGGTGGCCTGCAACTTCACCCCGGTGCCTCGGGTCGGCTATCGCCTCGGGGTGCCGGCGGCCGGCCACTATCGGGTGGTGCTCAACACCGACAGCGAGCATTACTGGGGCAGCAACTATGATGTGGGTCTGGTCTTCGTCGCCGAGGCGACCCCCTGGCAGGGGATGGCACACAGCCTGGTGCTGGACTTGCCGCCGCTCGCGACCTTGTTCATCAAACAGGAGTCCTGATGTTTGTAATGGAAAATGGGGTGGACTACCCGCTGGGGGCCCGGCTCGACGAGGCCGGCTGCCACTTCTGCGTCTGGGCCCCCCAATCGGACAAGGTGGAACTCTGTCTGTTCGACGAGCAGGAGCAGGAGCTGGTCCGGCTGGCCCTGCCCGGCCAGCGCGGTCAATACCGCTTCGGTTATGTGCGCGGGGTGCGGGCCGGTCAGCGTTACGGTTACCGGGTCCATGGCACGCCCCAGGAGGGCATGCTGTTCGACCCCGACAAGCTGTTGATCGACCCCTATGCCAGGGCGCTCAGCCGGGCGACCCGTTGGGATGACGACCTCTATCAGGGGGACAGCGCGGCCATGGTGGCCAAGTCGGTGGTGGTGGACGATGCCTTCGACTGGCAGGGGGTCGGCAAGCCCGGCATCCCGCCCGAGCGGGTCGTGCTCTACGAGACCCACGTCAAGGGGTTCACCCGCCAGCACCCCGGCATCCCCAAGGCGTTGCAGGGCACCTATCTGGGCATCAGCCACCCGCTGATGATCGAGCATCTGCAGGGGCTGGGGGTGACCTCGGTCCAGCTGATGCCGGTGGCGGCCTTCATGTCCGAGCCCAGGCTCGAGCAGCTCGGGCTCACCAATTACTGGGGCTACAACCCCATCGCCTTCTTCGCGCCCGAACCGCGCTACGGGGCGAAGGATGCGGTGACCGAGTTCAAGACCATGGTGCGCGAGCTGCACCGTGCCGGGCTCGAGGTGATATTGGATGTGGTCTACAACCACACCGCCGAATCCGGTGCCGATGGCCCCATGCTGTCGCTCAAAGGGTTCGACAACGCGGGTTACTACGCCTTCGAGACCGGGGCCCATGGCCCGGACTATCACCGTCACGCCAACGTCACCGGCTGTGGCAACAGCGTCAATCTGGATCACCCCAACAGCCTGCGACTGGTGCTCGATGCCCTGCGCTACTGGGTCACCGAGATGCAGGTGGACGGTTTCCGCTTCGATCTGGCGGTGACTCTGGCGCGGGAGGCGGGGGAGTTCGATCCCATGAGCGCCTTCTTCAAGGCCATGATGGCGGATCCCGTGCTGGCGCGGGTCAGGCTCATCGCCGAGCCCTGGGACATCGGCCCCTTCGGCTATCGTCTCGGCCAGTTTCCGAGCCAGTGGCTGGAGATCAACGATCGTTACCGCGACACGGTGCGCGCCTTCTGGCGCGGGGATGCGGGCAAGATGGGGGATTTTGCCACCCGTCTGGTGGGCTCGCGGGATCTCTTCCCGAAGAACTGGCGCTCCCCCCACACCAGCGTCAACTACCTCTGCTATCACGACGGCTTCACCCTGGAGGATCTGGTCTCCTACAACCAGCGCCACAACCAGGCCAACGGCGAGGACAACCGGGACGGTCACGGCAACAACCTCTCCAGCAACCACGGGGTGGAGGGGCCGACCCTGGACCCGCGCATCAACAACCTGCGCCAGCAGCAGAAGCGCAACCTCATCGCCACCCTGCTGCTGTCACAGGGGACGCCGCACTTCCTGGCCGGGGACGAGATGGGCCGCAGCCAGCTCGGCAACAACAACGCCTACTGTCAGGACAACCAGATAAGCTGGGTGAACTGGCAACTGCGCCCGGAGGACGAGCGGCTGCTCGCCTTCACCCGCCAGATGATGGCGCTGCGGGCGGAGTCAGGGGTCTTCTCCAACCTGCAACTGAGCGACGACGGCTGGAACGGTAAGGCGACCAGCTGTCACCAGGTGAACTGGTATCACCCGGACGGCCATCAGCTCACCGATCAGGACTGGCACGCCCCCATGGGGCAGGCGTTCGCCATGGACATCGGCATGCTGGCGTGCGGCGGGGAGCGCTGGTACGTGCTGTTCAACGCCAGCGACTACGACATCCAGTTCCGCCTGCCGCCGCCGGGGGAGGGCATGGAGTGGATCCAGACCATCGACACCGCCACCAACGACGGTCTGCCCTTCCTGCCGGACGACATCAAGCGGCAGGTGGCGGTGGGGCGTGCCCACTCCCTCAAGCTGCTGGAGCGGGTCGCCCTGCCGGCGGCGGTGCTGGCGAGTGAAGGGGTGGTGGCAGCGGATGTTGTCGCCGTGTTGCCAACGGGATCACAGTTCCCGCTGGCGGGGTAGAGCCAGGCGCCCTGACTGGGTATGCTGGGCACCGCTACACATGGCAAGGAGTCCATATGAATGGCAATAATCCTGGACGGTTGCGTAGCAATCCCGAGAACCGCGCAGTTTCATATCTGCCCGGTCAGCATGACGAGGAGTCAGTATGAGCGGTAACAATCCCGAGCAGTGGCGCAGCAAGTTGAGCGCCGAGCAGTTTCACGTCTGCTGGGAGAAGGGGACCGAGCGGCCCTACAGCGGTACCCTGCTGCACAACCGCAAGAGCGGCGACTACCTGTGCGTCTGCTGCAAGCAGGTGCTGTTCCACTCGGATGCCAAGTTTGACTCGGGCTGCGGCTGGCCCTCGTTCGATCGGGCCATCGAGGGGACCGTGACCTACACCGAGGATGGCAGCCACGGCATGAAGCGGGTGGAGATCACCTGCAGCCAGTGCGGCTCCCACCTCGGCCACGTCTTCCCCGACGGGCCGACCGAGACCGGCCAGCGCTACTGCGTCAACAGCCTGAGCCTGGATTTCGAGCCCGACGCCTGATCCCCGACACGACCAGCGGGCCTCCCTTCGGAGGCGCCGCTTTTTTATCTCCCCCTGTCAGGTGCCGGGCTATGCCAGCGGCAGGTAGATGTCGGTGACCAGCTCATGGGTGGGCACCTCGTGTACAAAGTTGTGGTAGTGGAAGAAGAGCGGAAAATCCCGCAGCTCTTCGCCGCTGGCGGGCAGCCAGTCGCGGTAGAGCGCCCGGGCACAGTCGGCCAGGAGGTCGTGGGAGCCGTGGTGGCGTACCACGGCGCAGCGCCCGGCCGGGATGAGGGCATTCTTCACACCCCACTCATTGTCCTCGGCGACGGGGGCCTCGACGCTGCCACAGAGGGTAAAGCGAAACGCCGCACCCTCCGTCGTGGCGGGGTCGTCCGGCGCCAGGCCATAGGTCCGGCTGGTGGCGACCGGGGAGCCGCCCGTGGCCTTGCGCCACTGGATGAAGCGCGCCGCGGTGTCGTTGATGCGCTCGGGCAGGCCCTGATGGGTCAGGGCGGCGACGGCGGTCTGCGGGAACTGGATGATGTCGACTCGCATGGGGTCAATCCTCTTTGTGGGGGGCCGTGGCAGGCAGCGATGCCAGCTGGCCCAGTCCGGGTGCTGCCTGAACTGGCTGGGCGTCAGGCCGAACGTCTGCTTGAAGGCGCGACTGAAAGATTCGCCATGCTGGAAGCCGGCATCGAGGGCGATATCAGTCACCTTGTCCAGAGGAGCGAATGCCAACCGGTAAGAGGCCCGCTTCAGCCGCAGCAGCTGGATGTAACGCCCCAGCGGCACGCCGCAGTAAGCGGCAAATTGCCGATGAAAGTGAAAGGGCGAAAAGTGCGCCACGGCGCTGAGCCGCTCCAGCGACAGGTCGTCGTCGAGATGGCGCTCGATGTGCTCGGTCACCGTTTGAAAGCGTCGGCGGTAGGCCTCTGTCTGGTTGTGATCCATGGTCTCTCCTCTGTGCTGCCCACTATCGGCCAACGGGCCCGAGCTGTCCTGACGGATCTTGCTCTCTTTGCTTCCCCTCGGGGATAAGAGCCATGACCGCCAGCCCGGCGGGCGCTGCCTGACTTGTCGCGGGTTCGTCAGGCCAGCAGCAGGGCAGCCGCCGTCAGCATGGCTGCGAGGGGCAGAACGGGGAGCCGTGGCACCCGCAGCAGGTAGAAGCCGACGGCGGCCAGCGCCAGATCGGTGGGGGAGAGCACGGCGCTCTGCCACACCGGCTGATAGAGGGCCGCCAGCAGCAGCCCCACCACGGCGGCGTTGATGCCGGCCACGGCCCCCGCCAGACGGGGGCGGGCCAGCCAGTGCTGCCAGCAGGGGCCCAGCGCCCAGAGCAGCAAGAAACCCGGCAGGAAGAGCGCCAGGGTCGCCAGCAGCGCCCCGATGAGGGGAGTGGCGGGCAGCAGCACGGCGCCCAGGTAGGTGGCCAGGGTGAACATGGGGCCGGGTACCAGCTGGGCCAGGCCGTAGCCGGTCAGGAACTGCTGCTCGCTCAGGTGGTGACCCAGGCTCTCCTGCAACAGGGGCAGCACCACGTGACCACCGCCAAACACCAGGCTGCCTGCCCGGTAAAAGTCGGCCAGCAACTGGCTGACGGGGCCGCTCGCCACCAGGGGCAGGCCGACGAACAGCAGGGCGAACAGCAGCAGGGTCGGCCAGTGAGGCTGGCGAGCCGGAGTGGACGCGGGGGGCTGACTCCCCGGGCGGGGGTCGCGCAGGGCACAGAGCAGGGCCGCGCCGAGCAGCATGGCGACCTGGGTCAGAAGACCGGGGGCGCACCAGAGGGCGGCGGCGGTGGCCACCATGACCCCCTGTTGCAGCGCCGTCTTGCAGAACTGGCGGCTCATGGTGAGCACGGCATCCGCCACCACGACGAGCGCCAGCAGCTTGAGGCCGTGCAGGGCGGCGTCCAGCCAGAGGTTGCCCGCAAGCTGACCCAGACCGACGGCGGCCGCCAGCAACAGCAGGAAGGAGGGGAGGGTAAAGCCGACGAAGGCGGCCAGGGCGCCGCCGATGCCGGCGCGGTGGCGGCCGATGGCAAAGCCGAGCTGGCTGGAGGCCGGACCCGGCAGCAGTTGGCACAGGGCCAGCAACTGGGCGAACTCCCCCTGGTTCAGCCAGCCCAGCCGCTGGACAAAGGTGCGCTGAAAATAGCCGATATGGGCGGCCGGCCCGCCAAAACTGATGCATCCCAGCCACAAGAACTGCATGAATACCTGTCCCATCTTCCCCTCCTCGTCATCATCCTGGCCCGGATAATATGACAAAAAAGTGACAGTTTGGTGACGGTACGCCCTCCCGCGCAGCCTGCCATCAACAGGGGCTGGCGGGGTGGCTGGTCGCCTCCGCCAGCTGACGAGAGGTGCCGGGGTGACGCGCGGCAGCCTGCCGGTGAGGGTCAGGGGGCAGGTTGTGCCTGGGGCAGGTAGCATTGTCCCGCCAGCCAGCAGGCGATGGACTGGCGACTGGCATCGAAGTGAGGCTCGGGCAGAGTGTGCGGGTCGCACCAGATCCAGCCCTCGCATTTTTCCGGCTCCAGCAGTTGCGGCTCCCCGTCCACCTCTGCCAGCAGGGTGACCGAGATGTAGTGCAGGCCGCTCTCGCGCCAGGTCTCCAGGTTGTTGGTGACGGCGATGACGCTGGGGTTGGTGATGAGAAAACCTGTCTCCTCGGCCACCTCCCGGATCGCCGCCGACTCGAAGCTCTCGCCAAGCTCCAGATGGCCGCCGGCGATGGACCAGTAGGGGGCGTGGCTGCCCTTGCGCTTGCCGAGCAGCACCTGGCCCTGATGGTTGACGAGGATGACACCGACCCCGACGCGAGGATAGGGAGTGGACATAAGAAGAGCTCCTTGCCAAAACTGGATGGCACCATAAAAAACGGGCCCACCTTAGGACGGATGGGCCCGTTTCGCAAGTTGCCGCTGGATGATCCCGGGGACACGGTAGCTTGCCGTTTCTCTATCTGCCAATCAGATGGCTATCGCGATATCGCATCTACCAAGTAGATGGTAGACACGGGGAATGAGGCTCCCCGGTGCGTGGCTGGCCGTCAGTCCAGCCTGATCGGCCTCTTGCCGTAGCTGTGCCCATCGTCGATAAGGGTCGGGGCGGGCCGCTTGTCAGCCCAGCTTGACCAGCATCTTGCCGGTGTTGCGGCCCTCGAACAGCCCGATAAAGGCCTGCGGCATGCTGGCCAGCCCCTCGCTGATGGTCTCCTCGGCCTGGAGGGTGCCCGCTTCGAAGGCCGGCATGGCCTCGGCCAGGAACTCCCCGTAGTGTTGCCAGTGATCGGAGACCAGCAGCCCCTGCATCAGGATGCGCTTGCGGATCACCTGGGAGAGGTTGCGCGGGCCGCTGGCCTGGCCGTTGCTGTTGTACTGCTCGATGAGGCCGCACAGCACGATGCGCCCGTGCACCACCAGGTGGTTGAGGGCGGCATCCAGCATGGCGCCCCCCACGTTCTCGAAGTAGACGTGGATGCCTTCGGGGGCGAGGCGGGCCAGCTCGGCGTCGAGATCCGGGGTCTCCCGGTAGTTGATCACCGCATCGGCACCCAGGGTCTTGAGGTAGGCGACCTTGTCGGTCGAGCCGGTGGAGCCGATGACCCTGGCCCCCGCCTGCTTGGCGAGCTGGACCGCCATGGTGCCGACCGCTCCGGAGGCCGCCGAGACCAGCAGGGTTTCACCGGCCTTCAGGTGTGCCACCTTGTGCAGGCCCGCCCAGGCGGTCATGCCCGGCATGCCGAGGGCGCCGAGGAAGAGTTGGGACGGCAGCGCCGTGGCGGGCAACCGGGTCAGCTGCTCCCCCTTGGCGACGAAGGCATCCCGCCAGCCCAGCATGCTGCTCACCTGGTCACCCGCCTTGAAGTCGGGGTGACGGGAGGCCTGCACAGTGCCGATGGCGCCGCCGTCGAGGGGGCCGTTCAAGGGGAAGGGGGGCACATAGCTCTTGGCCTCGCTCATGCGGCCGCGCATGTAGGGGTCCACCGACAGCCACTGGTTGGCGACCTGTACCTCTCCCTCCTGCAGGGCGGGCAGGGGCACGTCCCGGAGGGCGAAGTCCTCCAGGGTGGGGAGACCGGTGGGGCGACGCAGCAGTTGGATTTGATGGCTGATGGCATTCATGGGCATTCTCCGGCAGTGGGGCCGCGCGTCGGGCGGCGGCCTGGTATTTTTGTTTGTGTGCAAACTAAAATCAGGGTAGTCCTGAACGCGGAGGCTGGCAACTGTTTTGTGTGCAAACTATTCAGCCCCGAAGTTGATGGGGTATACTGCCCCCCTTGTCGTCAGCGAGGTCCTCCATGAGCGAATTGAAAAAGCAGGTCTGTTTTGCCCTCTACAGCGCCTCCAATGCGGTGATGC
>ERZ650307.1286-NODE-1286-length-14177-cov-10.614007_pt1 | contig 14177 bp, 17 predicted proteins | sample MGYA00376243_ERZ650307 | MGnify/ENA primary metagenome ERZ650307 (study PRJEB26733, sample SAMN07839242) | wastewater metagenome | biome: urban; feature: artificial channel; material: waste water | place: USA: North Carolina | collected 2016-03-31 ... | reverse complement strand
TAAATGGCATTGAAACATTTAGTATGTCTAATATAACTAATAATAATGATTTTAATAAAGCTCTATTTGATACACTAAAAACTATAGAGAATGATACATATAAACTCGTATTTTCTTTAGATTTAGGTGGAAAGTTAGGATATAACAATACAAGCTTCAATAAAGTAGATATTGAACAACTTAAAGCATTAGAAAAAGAGAAATATAAAGATTTTGAAAATCCTCAAGAACTTATGGCTGATTATAATAATTGGCAAATAAATGATTATGAAGGATTTATAAAAAACTTAAAGAATGAGTATAAATTACTCTCAGAAGATACAATCATCTCATCAGAATCAAGAGTTTTATATAAAAGATATTCTCAATATGTGAGTGATTTGGAAACAAACTATAATAAAGTAATAAATGAGCCTAAGTATGCTTAGATTTAAAAATAAATAAGGAAATAAAAAATGGAAATAGGGTCAATAACAAATTCATATCAAACGTTAGAAGCTAAAAGTAATAGTCAAAAAGATTATGGAAGTTCTTTTAGCAGTTTTGCAGAGCTTATGAGAGTAAATTCAGTATCTAGTATAAATCAAACTAAAGAAACAAAAAGTATAAATACTAGTTCAAATATTGAAAAAATTCAAAAGGATTATAGTGGATATACTACTTTTAAAGAGTTAAAAGAGATACCTTATGAAGAAGCAAAAGAGAATTATGAAGCTATAGAAAAAAGGGCATTGGAGTTGAGAGCTAAACATAGAAGTGAAGGTATTGAGGAAGGAACAAAAGGATTAGCTTCTAGAGCTATGTTGGAACAACTTGATAAAGTTAATATATCAAATAATGATGAATTAAATAAAGCTCTTTATGAAACTTTAAGGGGAATCAAAGACCCTTTAGATTCTCATGTTATGAACTCTGAATTACAATTTAACCTTGAAAATTACTATCATGGAAATGAAACAAGAGCAAGTTTTGTATATGATCCAAAAACTTATGGAAAAAACTATGAATTGACAAAAGAGCAGTTAAGTAGCATAAATGCTGATGATTTTTTCTCTAAAATGTTAAATACATTTACAAAAGATTATGAAGCTGCTCCAAGAGAGGCAAAAGAGCAATATAAAAAAATTGTAGATGGATATAGCATATTTTCGCAGGTTTATAATAAATTATAAAGTGGTTTGTATTATGTTTGATAAAATAGTTTAGTTTTATAATAAACTCTAAAAAGTCAAAATTTATACCAAATGTTATAAAATCTACAAATGAAATTTGTACAAAAAGAGTTTAGTATGAAAAAAGAAGAGATTTTAAATAAATTAAAAGAGATAAAACCACTTTATGAGAAAGAGGGTTTAGAAATTTTAGGAGTTTTTGGAAGTTATGCAAAAGATACTCAAAATGAGTTTAGTGACATAGATATTGCATATAGACTTGATTATAATAAATTTTCACAAAAATATGTTGATGGTTTTTCAAAACTTTTAAGAATAGAAGAGATGAAAGATGAACTTAAAAAAATATTTAAAAAAAATATAGATTTTGTTCCAGATAAAAATAAAAAAATTTTACAAGGAATAATCTATGTCTAAAGCAAAGTTTAGATTGGAAAAAGTCCTAGATATAATCTGTGATATAGAGTTTATTATGGATAGTAATAGTCTAAAAATTACTCAAGCAGTAGAAAATAGAATTTTAAAACCAGCAATAAGAATGAATCTTGTAAGAATAGCTGAACAGTTTTCAAAATTAAAAGATGAAAATGAGTTCAAAATTTTAGACTCTTTTTCAAGTAAAGATTTAAAAGGAATTAGTGCTGTAAGAAACTATATAGCACACGATTATGATAGTACAGATGATAATATAATTGAGGATGTGATTAGACACAACTTACCAGAGTTAAAAAATATTATAGAAGAGTTATTAAAAAATAGCTAAATGAAATTTGTACAAAAAGAGTTTACAGCAACACTAGAAGAGAAAAAATCAAAATTTTTAGCTTTTTTAGTTCCATATAAAGATTTTGATAAAACAATGCAAAGATTAAGAAGTGAGCATCCAAAGGCTGTTCATTTTGTCTATGCTTATAGATATTTAAATGAGTTTGAGCAAATTGTTGAAAATAGTAGTGATGATGGAGAACCACGAGGAACAAGTGGAAAACCAACTTTGGCTGTTTTAAGTGGTGCTGGTATTATAAATAGCGCAGCAATAATAGTTCGATATTTTGGTGGAATAAAACTTGGAACTGGTGGATTAGTTCGAGCTTATGGTGGCTCTTTAAATGAAGTTATAAAAATTGCAGAGTTTTTTGAGTATAAAAAACTAGAGAATCATATATTAGAGTGCGAATATAGTTCTTTAGGACAGCTTGAGTATATTTTAAATCAAAATAGTATAAAAATTATAAATAAAGATTTTTTAAATATTATAAAAATAACAATCCAAATTACAAAAGATGAATTAGAAACTCTAAAATCTTTACTTCCAAGAGAAATTAAGATACTATAAAAAACTTATCATATTATTTCTAGGGGTAGCAAATGAAATGGTTTTTAAATCTCTTTTTTCTTATATTCTTTTCTGTACAAAGCTTTGCCAATGATTATATAGATGTAAATTTTACAAATTTAAAACTGGATGAATTTATAAAAATAGTTTCAAAAGTTAGTAATAAAAATATTCTTGTGAGTGAACCTTTGGATATAAATTTAAACTTTGTATCAAATAAAAAAATCAAAAAAGATGATTTACTTACAATTTTAAAAACTATTTTAGATGAGCACAATTATGTTTTAGAACAAAAAGGTGATTTTTTAAAAATTAGTAAAAAAATACCACCAAAAAAAGAAAATTCTATCTCAAAAGTTTATGAATTAAGAAATATCGATGCAGAAAATATAGCTAAGATATTGGAAAATATTATTGAAAAAAATAGTTATGAAGAGGGTGAAAAACCAAATATTTCATTTTCACAAGAGACAAATTCAATTGTTTTAACAGGTCAAAAAGATATTTTAGAGCCACTTTTTAATCTTTTAAAAGATTTAGATAAACAAAAAGAGCAAGTGTATATTCAAGCAAAAATTATAGAGGTAAACAATGAACTTGTAAATAAAATAGGTTTATCTTATGGAATTTTAAAAGCAGATAGCTCAAGTGATGGAATTATGGCAATATCAACAAACTTAAATGGTGGCTCAAAAAGTATTGAAGATGCTTCAACACTTTTAGGTATAGATGTAAAAAAATTAAATTTAAAATCAGGACTTGCTTTGGGTGCAAGTTTAAATCTTTTAAAACAGCAAGGAGCTTTGGATATTGTTTCTGAACCATCAATTTTGGCTTTAAATAACAAAGAGAGTTTTATATATGTTGGAGAAAAAATCTCTATGCAAACTTCAAGTAGTGTAACAGATGGTGGAACTCAAAGAACAAACTATGAAAGAGAAGATATAGGATTGACTTTAAAAGTAAAACCTAGAGTTTCAAGTGACACAAAACTTACTTTAGAGATTAATACACTTTTGGAGAATTTAAAAGCAAGATCAGTTGGAGTTAGTAATCCTGACACTCTTAAAAAAGAGATAAATACAACAGCAATTTTAAGTAATGGAGAGAGTGTAATAATAGGTGGGTTAATTGAAAATAAAAATGAGATTGTAGAAGAAAAAGTACCAGTTTTGGGAGATATTCCAGTTTTAGGAGGACTTTTTAAAAATGAGTCAAATCTAAATAGAAAAAATAATCTAGTAATAATTGTAACTCCATATATTATTCAAAAAAACCAAGATATTACATATATAAGAGATAAATTAACAAAGCTAAAAGCACTAGAAGAGAGATATTTAGAAGAGAGTTTGAGTGATTTAAAAGTTGAATTAAAATCAAAAAATGAGAACAAAATAGAAGATACACAAGCTTTACAAGAAAAAAAGTTTAAAGATTTTTTTGAGCAACAGTGATTTTTAGCTTATTTTGATAAAATCAGCAAAAAAATTAAGGAAAATAAGATAAAAAAGTTTAAAAAAGTTCATATAGAACTTACAAATATTTGTAATCTAAAATGCTCTTTTTGCCCACCAAAACTATTTCCAAATAAAATTATGGATTTAAATACTTTTGATAGATTAAATTTTGAGCTAAAAGATATTACAAATGAGTTGGCATACCATATTGTTGGTGACCCTTTGGTTTTGACAAATTTAAGTGAATATTTAAATATAAGCAAAAAGCATAATTTAAAAGTAAATATAACAACAACAGCAAATAATATTTCACAAAAGCACTATGAAGCTTTATTAAATCCTACAATTAAGCAGATAAATTTTTCTCTAAACTCATATAATGCAAACTCTCATAAAAAAAGTTTTGATGAGTATATAGAGCCAATTTTAGAGTTTGTAAAGTTTGCACAAGAGAGTAAACATGAATATTTTATAAACTTTAGAATTTGGAATTTAGATGAACAAGAAAGTGCAAAAGAGTTTAATTTGAAGGTTTTTGATAGATTAAATAACTTTTTTTCTTCAAATTTAAATATAGATGAGATTTATGAAAATAAGCCAAAAAATATAAGAGTTGCTAGAAAAATATTTATAAATTTTGATGAATATTTTGTTTGGCCAAACTTAAAAAATGAAGTAGTAAGTCAAAAAGGTTTTTGTTATGGTTTAAACTCACATTTTGGAATTTTATCAAATGGAACAGTTGTTCCTTGTTGTTTGGATTTAGATGCAAATATAAATTTGGGAAATATTCAAAAATCAACTATAAAAGAGATTTTGCAAGGAGAAAGAGCAAAAGAGATGATAAATGGTTTTAAAAACAACATTTTAAAAGAGGAGCTTTGTCAAAAGTGTGAATATAGGACAAGGTTTGATTTTTAACCATTTGTAGGTAGAATATAGAAAAATTAAATAAAAGATGAAATATGAATGAAATAGAGATTTTACAAAGAAGCATAAGAGATTTTTTTAGTTCAAAAATGCTTAAACTTGCACTAATTCCACTTTTTATAACAATGTTGATTTTATATATGTTGTTTTTTGGAGTTGCTAGTGTTGGAATAGAGAGTCTTAAAACTGTGGCAGAAACTTCACAAGCTGGTGGTGAAGTTGTTATTGATGAAAATGCACCATTTTATTTTGTATGGCTTACGTATTTTATAGTTTTTTTATTTAAGTACTCTATTACTTCTTGGATTGCTGGATTTTTATTTTATAGTGTTGGAGCTATTTTTGTTTTTCATTTAAGTATTGTATTAACTTTGGTTATTATTGGTTTTTTAACACCTTTTGTTGTGAAATATTTAAATGAAACTAGTTATAAAAACTTAAATTTAAAACCATATGGAACTATTTTAGGAGCATTTTGGGTATTTTTGAAAGCATTTTTTATGATGATTTTATTATATATTTTATTTATTCCTTTGTATTTTATTCCACTTATAAATTTTATAGCTCTTTATCTTCCTTTGTACTATTTTTTTCATAAAATGTTAAATTATGATGTATCTTCAACAATTTTAAGTAAAGAAGAGTATGAAAAAATTTACTCTAAATCTTCTAGTGCTTTTAGAGTTAGAACACTTCTTTTATATTTTATTTCTACTATCCCTTTTGTTACACTTTTTGTCTCAATTTTTTATATTATTTTTTTATCACATGCTTATTTTATAGAGCTAGAGAAACTTCAAAAAATAGAAAATAAAGATATAAAAGAGGATATTTAGTTTTGGAAAATATAACAAAAGCAATAATAAAATCAAATATTGAAATAGCAAAATATATAAAAAATAGTTTAAAAGAAGATGATTTTACATATACAAAACAGATTGGATTTGGTGGAGATAATTCACTAAAAATTGATATTTTTTTTGAAGATATATTTATAAAAAATCTAAAAGATTTTGGAAATATTTTTAGTGAAGAGTGTGGATTTATTGATAATAAAAAAGATATTACATTTATAATAGACCCTCTTGATGGAAGTAATAATTTTTTATCAAATATTCCATATTTTGGCACTTCCGTTGCAGTTAAAAAAAATGGTGAAATTATTGCTGGTTTTGTAGCAAATATGGCAAACAAAACTTTAGTTTATAGAATTTTGGATGATGAGGTAAAATATTTTTGTTTGGAAAATAAAAAAGAGATACAAAAAATAGTTCATAATATTTCAAAAGTTGCAGTTTTTGAAAGAGGATATAAATATCCAAATATTTGTAAAAATATAGATGATAAAAATATAAAGTTTAGAGTTCTTGGTGCAACAGCACTATCTTTGGCAAATGCAAGAGATTTTTTGTTTGTGATTTTCAAAGGAGATTTAAGAGAGTTTGATTTAGAAGCTGGACTTTTTATAAGTAAAGATTTATATATAAAAAAAGAAGAAGATATTATATTTGTTACAAAATATAAAGAACAATTTTCAATATTTAAAGAAATTATTAAAGATTTTTAGGTATAACTCCAGATTAATAAAAAAATTAGGAAAATTATATGGCTTTAATAATTATGGACGAATGTATTGCATGTGACGCTTGTAGGGAAGAGTGTCCAAATATGGCGATTGAAGAGGGTGATCCAATTTATGTAATTGATGCTGATCGTTGTACAGAGTGTGTTGGACACTATGAAGAACCTCAGTGTGTAGAGGTTTGTCCAGTTGATTGTATTATTTTGGATCCAGATAATGAAGAGACACTAGAAGAGCTAAAATTCAAGTATGAACAGTTAATGGAAGAAGAAAACTAAAATGTCGAAAATTACAACAGTCATCGATATTGGCTCAAACTCAATGCGGATGGTTGTTTTAGAAAAATCTAGCCGTTTTGCTTTTTCTTTAATAAATGAGACAAAAAGTAGAGTAAAAATTTCTGAAGGTTGCTATGAAAATGGTGGGAACCTTCAAGAAATTCCTATGGAAAGAGCTTATCAATCTTTAAAATCTTTTTTAAATATTTCAAATGCTTTAAAATCAAGAAAAGTTTTGTGTGTGGCAACTTCTGCTTTAAGAGACGCTCCAAATTCAAAAGTTTTTTTAAATAGAGTTAAAAATGATTTGGGATTGAGTATAAAAGTAATTGATGGAGAAAAAGAGTCTTATTTTGGTGGTGTTGCTACTTCAAATTTACTTCATGATGATGAGTTTATAACTATTGATATTGGTGGGGGAAGTACAGAATTTTGTTTTGTAAAAGATAAAAAAATCTTAAAATCAATATCTTTAAATATTGGAACTGTAAGAATAAAAGAGTTGTATTTTAATAAAAACAATATCAAAGGTGCAAAAGATTATATTTTAGAGAACTTAAAAAAAGTTTTTGAACAAAATATTGATATTCCTTCAAAAGCTGTTGGAATTGGTGGAAGTATTAGAACTTTATCAAAAATGATTATGGATAAAAATGAGTATCCATTAGATGCAATTCATGGGTTTACATATAATGTAAAAGCAGAAAAAAAACTTTTTGAAAATATTTTAAAAGCAGATACAAATGATGAACTTCAAGAATTAGGGGTTAAAAAAGATAGATTTGATACTATAAAAGAGGGTACATTTATTTTTAAAACTATTCTTGATGAGTTGGATATAAAAGAGGTTGTAACTTCTGGAGTAGGTGTGAGAGAAGGAGTTTATCTTACAGATTTACTAAGAAATTCAAATCATAGATTTCCAAATAATTTTAATGTAAGTGTAAAAAGTTTATTAGATAGATTTGAATTAAATGAGAAACAAAGTGCTTATTTTGGGAATAATGCAAAAAAGATATTTGAAGTTTTAAAACCTCTTCACAATCTTGATGATAAGTTTCAAGAACTTTTAGTTGTATCTTCTAAGCTTCACTCAGTTGGTTCTAGTTTGAATTTTTACAAAAAAAATGACAATGCTTTTGAGTTTATTTTAAATGGTTTAAATTATGATTTTCAGCATACTTCAAGAGTTATAGTTGCTCATACAATAAAGTTTTCAAAAAAATCTTTACCAAAACAAAATGATATAGAAGAGTATAAAGAGTTATTACCAAATTTGGAAACTATGCAGTGGCTTTCATTTATGATTGCTCTAAATATTGCTGTAAATACTGATTTTTCTTGTCCAAAAGTAAACTATATTTTAGATGATGATATTTTACGATTAAAGCTTCCAAATAGATCATTTTTAATAAATTCATATATTGAAAAACTAGAGCTTCCAAAAGATTTATCCTTAGAGATTTTATAGTGCAAAAAATAGCTATTATAAAGCTATCTGCTATGGGTGATATTATTCACTCAATGGTTGCTTTACAGTTTATAAAAATAAAATATCCAAATATCCAAATTGATTGGTTTGTCGAAGATGCTTTTTCTAAAGTTTTAGAAAATAATCCAGATATAAATAATATAATCAAACTAAATTTAAAATCTATTAAAAACTCAAAAAAAGAGATTTTAACTCAATTAAAACTTGTAAAAAGCTTTAAAAATAGAGATTATGATTTAATCATAGATGCTCAAGGTTTAATAAAATCAGCAATAGTTGCTAGATTTTTAGGTAAAAACAGAGTTGGTTTTTGTAAAAACTCAACAAGAGAAGGAGTTGCAAGTTTTTTTTATAATAAAAAAGTATCAATATCTTATGATAAAAATGTTATAGATAGAAACTGCTATTTATTTTCAAAAGCACTTAATTTTGAAATTTCAAAAGATGATATTCTAAATAAAAAACCTTTTTTATTTTTCAAAAATGAAGATGAAAAAGTTTATCAATATTTAGATGAAACTAGAAAAAATATTCTTCTTGTAGTTGGTGCTAGCTGGAAGAGTAAAATGTATTCTAAAGAGAAGTTTGTTAAAATAGTACAAAATTTAAAAGAGAATTTTTTTATTGCTTGGGGAAATGAAGAAGAAAAAGAGATAGCAGAGTTTATTTGTGATAATTCAGATGCTATTGTTTTACCAAAGATAGATTTAAATACATTAAAAGCATTGATAAGTAGAGTTGATTTAGTAATTGGAAATGATACAGGACCCACGCATATGGCTTGGGCTTTAAATATCCCATCAATAACAATTTTTGGAAATACTCCAGCTTATAGAAACGCTTATGAAACAAAAATTAATAAAAGTGTAGAGTCTTCTTCTATTGTAAATCCATTTAAGTTGGATAAAAAAGATTTTTCAATCAAGATGATTGATGAAAATATTATTATAGATATGGCAAAGGAGCTTTTAAGTGTACAGAAAAATTAAAGATTATTTTAGACTCTTTTTATATAACACATTTCTTTTTTTATTTTTAATAACTCCTAAAATTCTTATGAAATATATTTTGAAATTTTTTGCATTTTTTGCATTTAAATTTAATAAAAAACATATAAAAGTAGCACGTGCAAACTTAGATTTTGTGTATGGAAATAGTATAAGTGAAGATAGAAAAAACGAGATTATTTATAACTCTTATAAATCTTTGGTTTTTAATATGTATGAATTTATTGAAAATCAAAATATAGAAAAAGAAGATTTACTAAAAAAAGCAAATATTTTAAATAAAGATATAATAGAAAATGCAATAAAAGAGAATAGAAAAATTGTTTATATTTCAGCTCATTATGGTGGTTGGGAGCTAACTGTTCCATATATTGCACTTATGTTTGGTGATGTTGCAATAGTAAATAGAAGGATGAATAATCCTCATATTCAAAAAAAATATGAAAAAGCTAGAAGTAAAAATCACATTACAATGCTTGAAAAAGAGAGTGCTGCAAAGGGTATGATAAAAGCTTTTAAAGAGAATAAAACAGTTTGTGTAGTTATTGATCAATACTTAAATAGTGGAATAGATATAGAGTTTTTAGGAAAAATTACAAAAGCTACGGATTCAACTTCAAGAATTGCATTAAAATTTGATGCTGTTATTATTCCAATTTTTACTCTTTGCAATGATTTTAGAGATTGGACTATTAAGGTTTGTGAACCAATTGATGTTAAAACTTATGAGTTTAAAAGTGAAGATAAAATCAAAGAGTTGACTCAAATTCAAAATGATATTTTATCTAAGCAAATTTTAGAGAAACCAGATTTTTGGCTATGGCAACATAAGAGATTTAAAAATTCTAATAAGGAAATTTATGCAAAATAGTAGTTTTTTAAAACCTTCTTTATATATTTTTGCAGGTATAAATGGTGCAGGAAAAACAACTTTGTATTATAAAGAGCTAGAAAATGGTACAGATTTGGGAAGAAGAATCAATATTGATGAGATTGTCCAAGCTATTGGAGATTGGAAAAATACAAGTGATCAAACAAGAGCTTCAAAAATTGCTTTAAAACATAGAACTTTGTGTTTAGAAAATTTATATACTTTTAATATAGAAACAACTTTGAGTGGAAAAGGTATTTTAGCTCTTGTTAAAAAAGCTTTACAATTGGACTATGATGTAAATCTTTTTTATGTTGGACTTGAAAATAGTGAATTAGCAAAAGATAGGGTAGCTATTCGTATGTTAAAAGGTGGGCATTTTGTTGATAATAAAACTATTGATAGAAGATATCCAAAATCTATGAAAAATCTTTTTAAAGTTTTACCTTTGGCTAAAAATGTTTTTATATACGATAATAGTAATAATTTTAAACTAATAGCACAAAAAAAAGAGAATCAAGAATTAGAAGTTTTAGAACACGTAGCTTGGTTTGATAATTTGCTAAAAGAGTTATCTTGAATAGTTTTGAAGATATAGCAAAAAAAGAGTACGAAAAATCAAATAATGATATTTTCCCTTTTATTTTTGAAGAAAAACAGTATTGGCTAAAAAAAGCTAGAGCTACAAAACCTGATAAAATACAAAAGTTTTTTTATAAGTTCTTTCCTTTTGAACTACTTATTCCACCTATTGTAAAAAGTTCAAAAGAGGCTTTGCTTTATGAAATATCAAAGCTTGAAAAATTTAAAGAGTTAGGAATAAATGTTCCTGTTATAGCTTATAAATGTGAAGATTTTTTTGTTTTAGAAGATAGTGGAAATAGTGTAAATGCTTATTTAAGAAGTAAAGATATAAGCGAAGATAGATTTTACTTTTTTGTAGATAAATTGATATTTGAACTATCTAAAATTCATAATTTTTCACAATTTCATGGTGGAAGTCAGCTAAGAAATTTTACTTTCAAAGATGACAAAGTTTTTGTTTTAGATTTTGAAGAGAGTTTTGAGACGGATGTAGATATTAAAACTTTACAATATAGAGATTTTTTGTTATTTTTGTTATCATTTATAAAAATAAAAGAAACTAATTTTAAAATAGATTATGAAAAGATAATTAATAAATATTGCGAACTTACAAACAATATAGAATTTAAACAAAAATTAATAAGATTTAGTAAAAAACTTCGATTTTTTTTATGGCTTTATGAAAAAGATTTTATTAAAAAAATAGTTGGTAGTGATGTAAAATATTTTTTTGAGTTTATACAAGTATTGCGGAATTTATAAAATTAAGGGAAAAATTTGAAAAATATAAAAAAAATATTGATAATAAGATGTGGAGCTTTAGGGGATTTAGTATACTCTACATCTGTATTAGATGCATTAAGATTTGAGTTTGGAGAAGATGTAATTATTGATTATGTATCAACTCCAGCAGCTTCAAAACTTTTTGAATATGATAAAAGGGTAAATAAAATTTTTCATTTAAAACATAAAAAAATTCCAATAATTTTTAGTTCTCAAAAAAAAGCTGTAATAAACTATTCAAAAAGAGAGCCTTACGATATTTTAATAAATTTTGAGATGGGTAAACAATTTAAAAGTTTAGTTGAAAAAATTGTTGCAAATAAAAAAGTTGGTTGGTTTTGTGAAGATATTAAAATTACAAAAACTCATATGGTTGAAATTTGTAAAGAGTTTTATTCAAGCATAATTTCAAAAGAGAATTTGGATAAATCATTTCCCAAAGTTTTTGGTTCACCTTATAATGAAATTAAAAATAAATTTAGCCTACCAAATGATTATATAATTGTTAGTCCAAGTAATTCACACAATAAAAAGAAAAGATTAAACTATAGAGCTTGGCCTCATGAAAATTGGAAAGAGTTTTTAAATTTAGTTCCAAAAGATACTAATATTATTTTAATTGGGGCAAAAGGTGAAGAAGATTTTTTTGAGCCTCTTAAACCTTATAATAGAAATATTATAGATTTAGTAGGAAAAATAACAATTTCCCAGATGGTTAGTGTTGTTGAAAAATCAAAGGCTTTGATTGTAACTGATACAGGAACAGCACATATAGCATCTGCTGTTAATACTGCTGTCTTTTGTCTGATTGGACCAACTCCAGCAGAACAAACTGGACCATACAAAACACCTTTTAACGAAGTTCATATTATAAGTGCAGGATTATCTTGTAGTCCTTGCTATAAAACAGATGTTATGAAAGCTTGTAAGGATAATATTTGTATGAAGAATATTAAAGCCTCAAAAGTTTTGAATTTATTAAATGAAGCTAAGATATTGTAGAATATTAACCAAATTATTTTTATTAGGTAGGTATATATGAAAGGTATAATATTAGCAGGTGGAAGTGGAACAAGACTTTATCCAATCACAAAAGGAGTTAGTAAACAACTAGTTCCAATCTATGATAAACCTATGATATATTATCCTTTGTCTGTTTTAATGCTTGCTGGTATTAAAGAGGTTCTTATTATTACAACTCCTCAAGATCAACCTAGTTTTATTAATCTTTTAGGAGATGGAAGTGAACTTGGTATGAGATTTGAATATGTAGTTCAACCAAGCCCTGATGGTTTAGCTCAAGCATTTATCTTAGGTGAAGAGTTTTTAGCTGGTGATGATGCTTGTTTAGTTCTTGGTGATAATATTTTTTATGGTCATGGATTAACAGAACTTTTATCTAAAAGTATAAAAAATATTAAAGATGAAAATAAAGCAACTGTATTTGGTTATTATGTAAGTGATCCCCAAAGGTATGGAGTTGCAGAATTTAATGAAAATGGTGATGTAATCTCTATTGAAGAGAAACCAAAAGAGCCAAAATCAAACTATGCTGTTGTAGGACTATACTTTTACCCAAATGATGTAGTAAAAAAAGCTAAAGATGTAAAACCAAGTGATCGTGGTGAACTTGAAATCACAACTTTAAATCAAGATTATCTAAATGAAAATAGATTAAAAGTTGAACTTATGGGAAGAGGATACGCTTGGCTTGATACTGGAACTCATGAATCACTACTTGAAGCATCTTCATTTATTCAAACAATTGAAAATAGACAAAGTCTAAAAGTAGCCTGTCTTGAAGAGATAGCATATGAAATGGGATATATAAGTAAAGAAAAACTTCTTGAACTAGCAGAGCCTTTAAAGAAAAACCAATATGGTCAATATTTAATCTCTAGAGCAAATCAACCAAGAAGGATGAAATAGTTATGACATTTACAAGAACAGCTATTCCTGATGTTGTAATTATTGAACCAAAAGTTCATGGAGACTCAAGAGGTTACTTTGTTGAAACTTTTAGGCAAGATAAGCTAGAAGAGTTTTTAGGATATAAAATAAATTTTTGTCAAGATAATGAATCAAAAAGCTCTAAAGGAGTTCTTCGAGGTCTTCATTATCAACTTCCACCTCATGCACAAACAAAGCTAGTGCGAGTAATTTCTGGAAGAGTTTTAGATGTTGCAGTTGATATAAGAAAAAATTCTCCTACATTTGGAAAATATGTAGCAGTAGAGTTAAGTGGTGAAAATAAAAAACAACTACTTATTCCACGAGGATTTGCTCATGGATTTGTAGTACTTGAAGATGATACAGTATTTGCTTATAAAGTAGATAATTACTACAGCCCTGAATGTGATAGAGGAATAGCTTTTGATGATAAAAATCTAAATATAGATTGGATTTTAAATCATAATGAATTAAACCTATCTGCTAAAGATACAAAACAACCAAAACTAAATGAAACAAATGATTTATTTGAATTTGGAGTAGATTATTATGCCTAATTCAAACTCTTTAACTACTACTTACAATATACTTGTAACAGGTTCAATGGGTCAGCTTGGAAGTGAAATAAAAGAGCTTTCTTCAAACTATAATTATAATTTCTTTTTTACTACAAGAGATGATATAGATATTACTTCAAAAGATAGTATCAAAGAATTTTGCCAAACAAACAGTAT
>ERZ650307.1282-NODE-1282-length-14207-cov-7.368217_pt1 | contig 14207 bp, 14 predicted proteins | sample MGYA00376243_ERZ650307 | MGnify/ENA primary metagenome ERZ650307 (study PRJEB26733, sample SAMN07839242) | wastewater metagenome | biome: urban; feature: artificial channel; material: waste water | place: USA: North Carolina | collected 2016-03-31 ... | reverse complement strand
ATGCCGCCTCGCTGCCCGCAAAACCTTGCGCCACCGCGATTTGATAAGCCGATTTACCGTCTTTGCCGTCCACACCATTCTTGCCCGGCAAGCCGTCCGCACCCTTTGCACCCGGCAGGCCGTCCTTGCCATTGAGGCCGTCTGAACCTTTATCGCCTTTTGCGCCCGTCAAACCCCGCTCGCCTTGTTCGCCTTTATCGCCTTTCGCGCCATCTGCTCCCGGTAGGCCGTCTGCACCTTTTGCGCCTGCCGCCCCGTCTTTACCGGGCAGACCTTGCAAGCCCTGCTCGCCTTTCGCCCCGGGTTCCCCCTTCTCGCCTTTCGCGCCCGGCAAACCTTGGATGCCCTGAATGCCTTGCAAGCCCTGAATGCCGCGCTCACCTTGTGCGCCGCGTTCGCCCTGCAATCCGCGCTCACCGCGCAAACCCTGAATGCCCTGCTCGCCGCGTGCGGGTTTCAAAGTGTCGGTGTCGCCTATCCACCAGTTGCCGTTGTCGCCGATATGCGGGGTCAGGCCGTTGCCGCCGCCCGTGCCTACTTTGCCGTCCAATTCATCAACCCGCGCATTCAGCGCGTTGATATCTTCGGCCACGTTTTTTGCAAACTGCGCTTTTTGGTCAGTCATTGCTATTTCCTCGTTGTCCGGTAAATATCCCAGTAAGGCGTATCGTCCCGCTCAACCACCGTTTCGCTGCTGCGTATCACACGCGGCGCACCGGCGGCCTGTTTGCGCGCACGGTGCAAATCATCCTCACCGTCCACCCCGAAGTTTTCCGCTTTGGCTTGGCGCAGCATATTGGCAAAGCGATCAGCGTAAAGCTGCACGTCTTGCTGGCGGTAATGGCCTTTGCCCATCACCACCGCCAAAGCCAGCAACAAATCATCCGGCACGCTGCAAAAGTCGTCATCCTGCGTAAAGCGCTTCGGCTCGGCGTAATACTCAATCCGAATCTGCACCGGCTCATCTTCAGGCACCGGCTCAAACTCAAGCTGCATCACGCCTTGCTCGCGCGCCGTCAGCTCATACCACAGCGGATAGCCGCCATCAGGCTCGCCAACGCGCGGCAAACCGGCCTTAATCTCATACCAGTTGTCTTGATACAGGCCGTACACCCCAAACATCACGCCGATAGGCGCGTCATCAGGCACATCCAACACCCGCTGCCCCACGCCCAAAGCCTCAATGTGCTGCTTGAGCAGGTAGCGCCAGCGCACATCGCGCCAGAGTTGTTGTTGCGCCTGCTGCAAAAACTGATTCAAAATCGGAATCTGCAAATCAATCACGCCCGCCATTGCACCAAAGCCCAGCGACACGGCCAGGCTTTCGCGCAATTCGGCCAGCGTTTTAAACAGCGGGCGCATGTTCGGCCACCAAAGCGGCTAAGGTTTCGGTGCTGGCATTGCCTTTGTATTCAACGCCCAAGGCATCCAGCGCCGCTTTGAGTTCATCACGGGTAGGCTGATTGCCAGACGGCTCTTGCTCGGCCACCGCGCCGGCATGAATCGCTTGTGCGAGCGCGGTATCATTCGGGTAAACAGCATCCGCCCATTCCACGCCCTGCGAATTTACGCCATACTTCATGCGCAAGCGGTCACGCTCTTCATACACCGCGCCCACTTCAAAAAAGCCCACCGGCTCATCCTCCAGCAAGTCCACATCGCCGCTATGCACGGCGCGCAGCAAATCCGCCTCATGGCGCGGCACCGTCACCGGCACCTCTGTATACATAGAGCGGCGAACCAACAGGGCAAACAAATAAACTTTCATGGTCATCTCCAAAAAAAACAAAGCAAAAAAGGCGGCCACAGCGAGCCGCCCGTATCAGGTTAAGCCAATGCCAGCACAGCGTGGGCAGACGGCATATTCATGGTCATTGCACCCCGCCACAGCATCGCCCAATAATGGTTATAATTCTCTTTGCCGCGCGGCGGGTGACGCGTTACAAAGTCGCTGCCGGTAATCGGGCGCAAATGCAGGTGATTCAGATTGAGGAAATAGCAACGCTTGCGCCAGTCCACAGGCGAGGTATCCGCGCCGCCGAAGTTGTCGTCCCACTCCGGGCAATACTCAATCGGAATGCCTTTCCAGTAGAGGCCGGTGGTCGACATATCGGCGCTGATGCCGCCTTTGCCCGAATCGGTAATATGGCGGATAGCCGCGCCAATGGTGCCGGATTCCTGTGCCGCCTTGCGGTAGGCATCAATAAAATCAGAGCCGGCCAAAATCACATTGGGCATACCGTTTGAGCGCTTAATGCATTCGCGCCACGCTTTTTCCATGCTCTCTTGCATGGTTGCAGTCGCCAACTTGTCATTGGCATGGTGACGCCACCATTTATAAGTGGCGCGGTTCAGCCCGCCGATTACACCGGTGGTATTGGCAATCGGCAACAAGCCATCCAAGCCAACAATCTGCTTGGTGCTGGAAGCGCCGTTGAGGTGGATGTCGCGGCTGAAACGCTCTTGCGCACCCAGTCGCAGCGCTTCCATTTTTTCATTCATCAGGTTGGTGAGCTGGATTTTTTCCGCGCCGGTGATGTTGCCACCTTTGCCGGAATCATCAAGCGCAATGCCGTTGGCCACCAATTCGGCTTCATTCACGGTCATGCCGTCATGAAATTCATACCACGGAAACTTGCTCTGCTCGAGCGTATCGCGGTTGGAATAATTCAGCGTGTCGGCTGAATCAAACCATTGGCCGGCGCTGCCGTAGCTTTTGCGGATTTGTTCAACAATGTGTTCTTTCGCGCCGCCAAAGGTTTTTTTCTTGGCGGTCAGGTGTTTCAGCAGCGGGCGCTGCATGTCCACCATGTCAATAGGGTTATTTTTCAGGTAATAATCCAAGCCGGCTTTACCGGCGATCGCCAATTCGGCGGATGTGATGCTCATAATATGCTCCTTAAATAAACGATAAAAATCACCGCCCATCCGGTTGCAGTTGCGAGCCTGCCATACGCCGCGTGTGATGACTCACGCTTACATCTCGGTCGGTATGCCTGCATTTAAGCAAAGTTTTAATTGGTTGCTTCCGCCGCAAACACAAAAAAACCACCCTTTCGAGTGGTTTTTTCTTTCAGACGGCCTCTGATTACATGCCGCCAAACATCGCTTCTTGCAGGTTTTGCGGCTCCGCCGCACCGCCGGCCGGCATGCCGCCCCGCAAGGGTTGCACTTTTTGGCGCACAGGATTGGCCGCCTGCTTTAAGCCGTTGTAAAAGGTTTGCAGCGCAAATTTCCATTGGTTAGGCGGCATCTGCGATAATTCGTTTTTCGCAAACGCCAACACCTTAGGCTCAAACTCCGGCCACAACACATCCGATTTGGCGTATTGCATGCTCAACTCGTTTACATCCTGCACCGCCTGATTAAATTCGGCCTGCCGCTGTTGCTCGGCTTGCGCCGCCTGTTGTTGCTGCTGCCATTGCGCCTGTTGCGCTTGCTGGCTCTGCTGCGCATATTGCTGCTGTTGCTGCTGCCGCCAACGTGCCTGTGCCAGCTCGTGCGCCACCTCGGGCGCCAGCGTCATTTCTTGCGCCTGCTGCTGCAAATCCGGGAATTGGCTCAACAAATCCACCGTCAGGCTGCGCCCGCTGATGGCCTCAAACTGCACGATTTGTTGTTTAAGATACTGCTCCACCTTATCGTAATCGCCCGTCTTCACCGCCTTGGCATAGTCGAACAGATCCGTCACCTCTTCGGCGTTGTTGCAGCTTTCCTGCGCCAAGCGCTGAAATTCCTGCACCGTCTCCGCCATCTGCTGATAATCGCCCTCTTTGGCGCGGTATTCTTTCACCTCGTTGGCCAAGGCTTGAAAGCGCGCGCTGGCCTTTTCGCCCAAGCCCTCCGGCTCGGCCAGGTCGTCCGGCTCCGACTTTTCATCGGGCTTAGCCGCCGCACCGTCTTTGTCAGGTTCCGGCTCTTGCGGCGCGTCTGCTTCAGGTTCGGGCGGCTCTTCGCCGCCGCCACCAAACATCGCTTCTTGCAGCGTCTCCGGTTCGTCCGGCTTTTCAGACGGCTGGTTATCCGGTTGTTGCTCTGCCGCCTGTTGCGCCTCTTGCTCTGCTGCCTGCTGTAAATCCAAGTCCATTACATCGCTCCTTGTGGTTGTGCCTCATCAGGCGGTAAATCCATTTGCGGCGCGCCTTGCTGCATCAACATTTGTTGCTGCTGCATCATTTGCTGCGCCATCATGTCTTGTGCAAAATCGGGGATAAACTCGTCTAAGTCTATCCGCTCATCAAAGCGGTTAATCGTCTCCTCCAGCATCTTGCGCAAAGCGCCGGCCATGCCCGCTTGTCCTTGCAATTGCAGCTGCGCCATCTGCGCAATCGTCTGCTGCAACACCGGCATAAGCTGCATCCATTGCTCGCGCTCTTGAAACTTATTGGGCTTGCTCATGCTGCCGGCCTTAATGTCCAAAGCCAAGTGCTTAAACGCCACATCAATACCCATGTTCTGCCACGGCGTTTGCGCGCCGATCAGTTGCGCCACATCATCGGGCGTATAGCTCTGCACCATAATCTCAAGGGCATACCGCGCCATATCGCGCATCATGTCCTCGATAATGTCTTGCCGCTCCGATATGCCGCTCTGCATGCCCATGCTCATAATCTCGGCCTCGGTTGCCGTCTTGGCCTTGTTGACATAGCCGCGCGCCGCATCACCGCTGCGGGTCGTCATCTCCACGTCCCGAAAAATCATGTCCGGCACAAACAGCGCATGATTGAGCTGCGGCACCGGAAATTGCTGGATAGATGCGCTAATCGGCTGGCTCGGATTGATATTGGCCGCAATCCACTTGCCGCTCTCATCATCACGCACATGCTCGGTCAAGCGCTGTGCATCGCCTGCCGACAAATCACCGGCCTTAGGCACAACAAAAGTCGGCTTGTTGTATTGGCGGCTGTTGCGCACCTGGCTGCGTAAATGGCTGTACTCATCCTGGTAGTCAATCAGCGTCTGCACATCGCTCAACGGGTAATAGCGCCCGTCCAGCAGATTAAACATCAGGCCAAAAAAAGGATACCAACGCTCGCCGGTCGGCGCAGGGCTATAAGGCTCGCGCGCCCAATCATCCGCGCCACGGGCAAATGTAAACACATGTCCGCTGCCCTTGTCCCACACCTCCCACACCTCAAGCAGGCAGTCATCGGCGCTGTCGCCAGCCTTAATCATCGCCTCGCCCTTGTCCTTGCCAAAGCGTTTAGCGCCCTTGGGCAGCTCTGCCGTGGCAAACACGCGCTTATACACCTCCGCCGTCATCCACACCCGCTGCCCAATGGCCTCGGCCTTGGCATAATCGGCCAGCTCAAGCACCGCATCATCCAGCACAAACAAATCTTCGGCGGCCACGCGGTCGATTACCAAGCCCTTTTGCACAAACAATACACTCTGTCCCTGCAAGGCCGCCTCAACATGTGCCGTCTGAAACTTAAGCGCCTCGGCCACCGCCTCCTCATCTGCCGCCGGCTCGTCCAGCTCGCGCTGCAAAGCCTCAATCTCGGCCACATTGTCTTGCGCATCATTGAGGCGGTTATATTGCATAGGGTCGGCGCGGTAATCGTCTTGCAGCGTCATCTTGAGCCAGCCGCTGCCCGTGGTGAGCGTGGAGAGCAGGCAGCCCTTGGCGCGGCGCTTAAGGTCGGTGTTGTCCACAAACTCGCGCTGCAATAAATCCTCCGCCACCTCGGCAAAGGCCACCCACGGGCTAACCTCGCCGCGCACCTCCGCCGCCAAACGAGCAGGCCGCACCTCTATTTCAGGGTTTTTGGCATACAAGGCCGGCACCAGCGCCGATAAAGTGCTATGGATTAAATAAGGGTTAACCTTGCGCGCCTCGTTTTTCTCGCGCAAATCCACCGCATCGCGGCACTTTTTGTACAACGCATGCTGTTTGCCGGCGGCTTTTACCGCCTTGCCCACGCGCTCATCCCATTTTTTTAACAACGCGTTTTTCTCGCCGCCTTGCTGTTGCCCGTCTATCAAGCCATCCATCGCCTTGCTCCGTCATTGTGTTGCTGCATCTTGCCTGCTTTTTAATCGGTTGCTTATCAGGCCACCGGCTTAAACTGCAACCATTCAGGCCGCAGGCTGCCCTTTTTCGGTGCCGGCGCAGCGATAACCCGCGTCATGCACAAATAGCGCAAAGTGTCGGGCGCATGGTCTTCCATGTCAGAATCTACGTCTTCGGCGTTGTGCTTATCGTGCTGCAAAGCAGGCAGGGTGCGTATCAAATCGCGGCACACATCAAAGATGTAAAGCAACGGCTCGCCCTCGCTGCCATCCAATCCCTGCAAGCGCAAATGCACCTGCTGCCAGCCCGCCACCCGCTTGTTATCCGCCGGCCAAAACTGCACCCCCGCCTTTTGCAGCGTCTCCGCCTGGCTCTCGCCGCCATTGCTGGCAAAGATAGCCGGGTCGGCCACCATCTGTGCAAAGCGCTCATCTTTGCTGTAGCCCTTGATGCCCTTGCCTATCTCATTGGCCGGCATGCGCAAGCCCACATTGGCCTCGCCCGTGCTGCCATACCACTCCCGATAAACCACGATCGCATTTTTAGGCAGGTATCTGCCGTCAGGCCGTCTGAAAGTGCCATCCGAAACGGCACCCCACAACACGCAAAAAGGCTTGGCATAGCCCCAGTCAAAAGCCATAATCCGCGGCCAATGCGCCGGTATCGTAAACGGCTTGAGCACATGGCGCGAGCGCTCAAACTCGCTAAAGTAAGCGCCGTCGATAATATCCCAGTCACCGTTTTTCATCGCGGCGACAAGGGCAGGATTGCCCAGGCCAGCCAGCCGCGCCTCATAATCAGGGTCGTTTTCCGCCAGCGTGGGGTTGTCGGCTAGCTTGGCGGGGATATACTGCCGCAACATCCCGCCCTCTGCCGCCGGTGTGCGCGTAATCTCCATTGGCGGCGCATAATCCACAAACATCTTTTTAACCCACACATGGCCGATATTGCCCGGGTTGCTGCCACACAGCACCAGCGGCAGCTTATGCTTATACTCACTCGGCACATTCAGGCCGCCAAGCCGCACGCGCCCACGCAAAAAGCGGTAAATCGCCTCGGTAAACAAGGTCAGCTCGTCCATCAGCAAAACATGTATCTCCGCGCCCTGATACTTATACATATCCTTTTCGTGCTGGCAATGGCACAGATAGATTTTCGCCCCGTTCCAAAACTCAAAAATTCCTTTAGAATCATTAAACTTAACATAGCCGCTCGTCATCAGCACCGCAAGCATCGCCCGTAAACCACTCGGACCCTCTAAATGGTTTTTGCGCAAATCGTCCGATACCCGCCGAAAGATATAAACCTGTATCCCCGCCACCGCCATGCACAGCATAATCGCCACCACCCGCATCAAGTGGCTTTTGCCACCGCCCGCAGCACCGCCATATAAAATCTCCGTGGCCTTGCTCAAAAACGCCAGCGACTGGCGCGGGTGCAATTTCAGGCGGATTTCACTCATTGCTCAACTCAACAACAATAGTGGGCGCTTGCGTAATCGCCGTCTCTTGTTTATCCACCACCAGCCCAAGCAGCTTAGCCTTGCCCATCGTGGCCGACACCGCCGCCGCTGCTTTTTCCGTTTCAAACGCCAGTTTGCGCGCCTCCTCCAGCTCCTTAACCAAATCATCCACCGTGATTTCGTGCCGTTTTTGATGCAACGCCCGCAAGGCATCAATCCTTACCGCTACCTTACCATTAGCCAGCATTTGACTGGCTTTCACCGCCACCACTTCAGGCTTGGTTCTCGATGCGTTATAAGCCTGCCGATACGCCTCACTAGCATTGCCCGTCTCAATATACACCTGACAAAACCTCTCCTGCTTAGGCGTCAATTTTATTTTATCCATCGTACTTCCCACGGATTGCGCCGCGTTGTCCGTACCGGCAAGCGGTAATAGCGCACAGCCGATCGCCGCCAACACCAATAGCGCAACCTCAATATACGCACCTCCGGCACCACATCAAAAACCACCGTGCCATCATCCACTAGCTGCGCCATCACGCGCATCACTACCTTTTCATTCCGCCCGAGCGCCTCCGCAATCTTTTTTGCAGGCTGCCGGCCGTGCAATTGCAGCTGCTCGATAATCTCATCACGCACACAATCCGCCACAGCTCACCCCCCTTAAACACCGCCGGCAATGCCAAATAAAGCCCGGCCTCTTTAGCCCACGCCACAAAATCAGACGGCGGCACCGTCTATCGTTTCCCATTTTACACCACCTTCAAAAGTCCTTGTTTGATTAAAATTTGCTGCGTGCGCATTACGCCTTCCGCAAAAGCCGCCTGAAGTTCGTCACGCGTTAAATCAGTTTTCAGACGGCCATCGACGGCATCGTGACAGCGGCTGCACGCATAGGCCGCTTGAGCGTCATTCGGCTTCATGCCCATACCGCAGCTACCTGCCATCCGATAATGCGCCAACACCACGGTTTCGGGATTGTGGTTACAGATTCCCGGCAAGCGTATTTGGCATTGCTGGCCGCGTGCTGATTTACGGATTTTGCTCATGTCAAAACGCCATACAAAAAGCTAAAAGAAGCTGAAAAATAGATGATTGCGTAAAACAATAGAATAGTCAGGCGTTTAGCAAAAGCAATCCGCCGCCGTCTGCGCCATTCAGACGACCGAAACTGCCCCGATAGCGAATCCACGATCTGAAGCTCATGGCGAAAAATGCGGACAATCGAAACCATCTCATGCACAACAGCAAGGCCACACACAAAGAACCCCAAGCAACCCAATACGCTGATTGAATAAATAACCGTATTCACCCGCCCACCTCCAACATTTTCTGCTCCGCCGCCTGTTGCGCGGCTTCTTCGCTGTCGTACACCGATTGCAGCATCATATTCCACGCCACCTGAAAGCAGTTTTTGTAAAAGACGTTAAATTCTTCCTGCTCCATGTTGGCAAAGCTGATTGACTTCGCCTCTTTGCGTATGCCCGCCGGGGTTTCGTAAACATCAAAATACCCGGCCTCCGCCGTCAGCCACTTGCGGAACACCTCCATGCTTTGCAGCACCACGCCGACTTTCTCGCCGCGTTTTTTCGCCTCGCCGAGAACAAATTCTTCGGCAAACTGCAAAAACAAGCCGCCGCTCTCGTGCAATGCTTCCAGCCGTTGCGCGAAGCGTTCCACCATCAACCGTTCGCCCTGCGTTACCATGCCGCCAGTCGGTGTCCAGTAGTGATAAGCCAAGGGCAGCAAGCCGCCGAAAAACAGCTTGTGATGCCGGTAGCTGCGGTCGCTCATCTGTTTCACTTCCACCTTGTAGGGCTTGCCCGCTTTCAGGCCGCCCAACAACTCGGCATCGTAGGCCGTTACCGGTATAAACGTGCCGTCTGTTGTTTTTACAATGCTTGCTGCTATTCCCATTAACTCACCTCCACTAATACCGCGCCGACCTTAGTTTCAGACGGCCTGCGATCAATCTCAATCGGGCAAAACGCGCTATAGCCTACCGTTTTTGAAATTCTTTGACCTATCCACCGCATACACGGCACGGCCATACTGTTACCGCAGGCTTTATACCGAGGCGCGTCTGGGCATTCTTCTGCCGGTTTACCACGCCACGGAATTTGCGTGTAGCCTCGAGGGAACCCCTGCAAAAACTCACACTCCTCAACGGTCAATCTTCTGACCTGCATACCTCCGTGTGCTGGTTGGCTTTGACCATGAGCGGGTCGCCCCACTTCTTGAATCGCTGATAGTGCTTCTCGCAGTAGCCCAAACCCTTGTGACGCCCACCACAAATCACGCATGAAGCGGCGTGCCTGTGCTCCTGGATATGACAACTCCGACAGATACGCTCCAAGTTCTCGGGCGAGTTGTTCAGGTAGTTCCAATCCTTGTGGTGGACATCCCTCGCATCCGGTTTCCCGCAACGATTGCAGCAGCCATTCGGTACTATCTTTCGCGCGTGATAGCGCGCAGTAGACGACCCAACTTCGGGAGAATGTCGCCGGTCGAATGCGGCGGCCATGCAATGCCTGTCGCAAAATTTCCGGCGATTGAAGTGACTTAAGTATTCCAAGTCCCCATTTGGCAAACGCTTCCTCTCCAACTGCTTCCCGCAGTGTTCGCAGAATCTTTCCGGCGTGGGTTTCTTGTGTGCTGGCATAAATACCTCCATGATTAAAACCTTTATTATACAAGGCTTCACCCATCTGTACAGTTATGCCGCAATTACCGTTAAAAATCTGCTCGCTATCCAATCCTCTCGAACCAAAACCGGTTGATAATGTTGCGTCAACAGTAACGACAACGTTTGTATTGCCTGCGCCTTGGTTATCCAAGCAAAAAGCCTTATCCGATACGCAAGGATCTTGTCTGCCATGCACAACCAGCGTTTCACTTCCGCCACCGATTACCCCGCCCGAACGTTTCAAAGTTCCGGCTTGATTTCGCCGTTTGAAGTCTCCAAAGCCCGCTTCAACAAATCCGGCAATGTTTTGTTTCTTGCTTTTGCTCGACGTAACACCCCTGCTTTCGCCCTGTCGCTCAAATAGTATTTCTGCGGGGTCGACGTCTCCAGCACTTGCCACAAGAAAGACTCTACGCCGTCTTTGGGGGACGCCGAAATATTGCGCGTCAAGCACTCGCCACGCGATATTGCGCAGCTCTCCAAACACACAACCAGCGTTCGTCCATCTTTTCCCTGCCGGTTCAAGCGGTAACTCTTCTCCGGCAAGTCCCGCAAGAAAGCTTCCGAAAGCGTTGTCTTTGGTGTTAAGCACTCCGGGAACGTTTTCCCAAACAAGGATAGCTGGCGGCTTTCCCAGTCGTTTTCTGACTCTATCAATCGCATTTAAAATTCTAACTAAAACAAGGGTTAAATTACCGCGCTCATCGTCTAGGCTGTTTCTCAATCCTGCCACGCTGAAAGCTTGGCAAGGCGTACCACCGACTAAAATATCAGGAGCTTCAATCTCGCCGCTCAAAATCCGTGCCTCAAGCTTCGTCATATCGCCGTAGTTCGGAACATGAGGCCAATGATGGTTAAGCACCGCTGCCGGGAAAGGCTCGATTTCCGCAAACCATGCTGGCTGCCAGCCCAAGGATTCCCAAGCTAGACTTGCAGCCTCCACGCCACTACACACGCTGCCGTATCTCATTCCAAGGCCGCCGCTTTCATCTCGCTGAATGTGGGCATGTATTCCACAAACACGTTCAAATGCGGCTGCTCGCCGCCGCTGCAATAACGCTTGCGCACAATGCACTCAACGACTTGCGCATCATCGTGCCAAATCACGCCATTCAGGGCGTCAAGGCACTTGGCGATATTGTCGGCATCGGGTTTTTTCGTGGGGTAAATATCCCCTGCCTCGCAAGCCGCGCGTTTATTTTTGCTGTAGGATTTCGGCACGGGGAACCAAGCGCACACATGCACGCGCATAGGCTGGTCTGTTTTCAGCCAGCCTTGCAGCATGGCGGCTTTGAGCGCGGCGGCTTTAATATCCGCCTCATAATCACGCGTTTTCTTCGGCGTATAGGCGCGTCCTTGGCGGGTAAAGCGCGGGCGGGCTTTGCCTTGCGGCATGCCGTTCACGCGGAAAAGTAACGTTTCGGCGCTGGTCATTTGTCATCCCCCTGCAACTGCAAATCAATCAGCGTGGCATAGCCGGCAATGTCATGCCAGTTGTCGGCATAATTCGGGTCGCCGTTCAAGATTCGGGCGATTTTGTTAGCAATCATTTCAAGCGATTCCTGTTGGCTCGGACTAAGATCCCACCATGTCGCCTTTTCTTTCATCGCCTGCTTCAGCTTTTGAGATAATTCGGCATGGTTTCTGAATTTTCCGTAACGCTCTCCACGCTCATCCAAAGTTTTATTCACATCGCTACTCATTTCCCTACCCTTTCTTAAATCGCTCTATTTCGCGTTTTCATGCGTTTTTGTCTTGCTTGGCTATGTTGGTATTCCCAAGCACTCTAAACTCAATCTGTGGCGCTCTGTGTGGCAGAAATCGCTATTTGCATTCCAATTCCCGAACCAAAATCATAATTTCATCTCCTTTTTCCGTTTCTCGACCGCCACGCCGGAGGCCGTCTGAAATTTTCCGCAAACATAGGATTTTCCGAATAAGTCCCATACCTCGAAGTGGCGGCATAGCCCGTAATGGTGTTCCGCCATTGCAATCAGGTATGTTTTACCGTCTTTTCGTTTTTCGGATATTCGCCAATTGGCGCAATGTAGGCAGTCAGTCTGCATATCCGTGCCACTCCTGTTTTTTCGGCGGCTGCCAAGGGTTAGGCTCGTTCACGAATCGGGCGTGATTGCCCTCAAAACCACAAACAACCGTCCCCATTTCGCCATCACGGTTTTTGGCGATAATCAATTCCGCCTCGTGCGGGTTGGCCTGATTGTCGTAGTAGACTTCACGGTGTGGCATGATGATGATGTTCGCATCCTGCTCTACCGTGCCGCTGCCGCGAATATCGGCCATAGTCGGGCGCTTATCGCCCTGTTTTGCAACGGCTCGATTTAATTGAGCAACCAATATCACGGGGATTTTCAACTCCATTGCAAGCTGTTTCAGCCGCGTGGAAATGCGCCCGAGTTCCTGCACTTCACTTTCACGGCCGGCTTTTTTCACCAAGTGCAGATGGTCGATAATCAGCAAGTCCAAACCGTTGTTCAATTTCTTGTCGGCGGCCATCAGGGAAATCTCTTCAACGCTCAAAATCGCGGTGTCGATTGACAAATTCCAACGTCCAAGCTGCGCTGTAAATTCGCCTAGCTTGTCATAATCCTGCCGCGTCATTTGGCATTGCTTCATGTTGCCAAAGTCAATTCCCATCTCTGCCGCTGCGCCACGCATGACGATTTCACGTTGCACCATCTCGTAGCTCTGGAAATGCACTTTCTTGCCCAGCTTGGCCGCGTTTCGGGCAATGTTTTCAGCAAGCACGGTTTTGCCCATGCTCGGGCGTGCAGCGATCACAATCAGGTTGCCGTCTTGCATTCCGCCGGTCTTGCGGTCGAGTTCTTGTAGTCCCGTGGGAATACCGATAAGCGCACCGTCACGCTCGTTCATCTCGGTCATGTAGTTCAGCATGTCAGCCGCCGCTTCGGCGTAACTCATGTTGGTTTCCTCACGCTTGGCGGTTTGGTTAATGGCCGATACCGCCGCTGATACCGCCGCGCATTTTTCGGCAACCGACTCACCACCACGAGACAAGGCGATTTTTTCGACTTCGCCGGCCAGCTTCAGTAGTTCCCGTTCGGTGTGGCGGTTTTCGATAATTTCCACATAGCGGCGGATATTTGCAGCAGACGGCGTGTTCTGCGCCAGTTCAATCAGGTATGTCATGCCACCGGCGTTTTCCTCTTCGCCGATATTCTCCAAGCGCTCATGAGCCGTCACCACGTCAATCGGCAGATTTTCAGCAGCCATCGCTTTCAAGGCGGCAAAAATGATTCTGTGGCGTACTTGGTAAAACTTTTCAGCCGTCAGGTTTCGGCATTTCGCCATTGCGGTAGGCTCAAGCAGCAGGCCGCCAATAATGTTTTGCTCTGCTTCCACGCTTGCCAACAGGTCAAGCGGATTGTTTTCAAATTCGTTCATCGTTTCGCCCTCTGCGGGATAAATTCAACCAGTTTTGTAAAATTTCGCGGCTTCATGAACCAATCCAAGTCTGCGCGCCAGTTTCGGTCGTTGTCGCCGCACCAATGTGAATTTTCCAACGCCTTCGCAAATAGCCCGCGCCAATAATGCAAACCGTCTTCAACGCCGCTGTAGCGGATTTTCCCCCGTGGATTCAAGCTTCCAAGCAATTGCTTCCAGCGTGCCGTGATTTCACGTTTCCGGTAATCAGTCAGTTCGACCGCTTTCGGCATGACTTCGCCCAGAACGGCGTTGTAGGCTTTCACGATTTCAGCAACAGGAGCCGCCGTCTTGGTTTTAGTTTTTTTGTCTTCAGGCTTGCCAGCTTGCTTGATTGGTTTTTCAAACTCATCACATCCACCCCCCGTTGTCGCGTCAGCGGCAACAAGCGCGTTAGCGCAATCGGCATTTTCATCATCAGCGTTTTGCGGGGGTAAGGGGGTATTTTGTCTAGTGGGTTTTGTTAGTGGGTTTTGTGTGTCCCCATTTTCGGGACTGGTGGTCGTCACCATTTTCGGGACTACCCTAGTCCGATTATAGATCGGAAGAGCGTCGTGTAGGGAAAGAGTGTCTTCGCCTGT
>ERZ650307.1270-NODE-1270-length-14309-cov-6.064543_pt1 | contig 14309 bp, 8 predicted proteins | sample MGYA00376243_ERZ650307 | MGnify/ENA primary metagenome ERZ650307 (study PRJEB26733, sample SAMN07839242) | wastewater metagenome | biome: urban; feature: artificial channel; material: waste water | place: USA: North Carolina | collected 2016-03-31 ... | reverse complement strand
TGAATTCGTGGGCCAGAGAGTTAAAGCAGTCGTCGGTCAGCATAACGCCCTTGGGAGAACCGGTGGTGCCGCCGGTGTGCACCACCACGCAGGCGTGCTGCGGGTCGTAGGGTTCGGCGTTCATGCTCTGATCCTTGCCCTGTGCAATAAAGTCCTTCCAGTGGATCACATTGGACTTGTAGCGGTTCTTATCGGGGTTGGTCAGCTTGTAGCCGACGGCCAGATGCAGCGGCAGGGAGTCTGCGGGGCTGATGACCAGCACGCGCTCCACATTGGTGCGCTTTTCTGCCTTGTGGCAGCGCTCATAGGTCACATTCAGGCAGATCAGCAGGCGGGAATCCACCTCCTCGATGTACTCGTGGATGCCCTCAACGCTGTAGCGCGGGTCCACCAGATTCAGCGTTGCGCCGATCATATCGACAGCGTAGAAGGCATAGATCACCTCGGGGGTCATCACGCTGACAACGGTGATGATGTCGCCCTTCTTCACGCCGAGAGCACGGAAGGCGGCCGCGGTTTTCTTGACATTCACAAAGAGGTCTGCAAAGGTGAATTTGCGGCCATAATACTCCAGAGCGGTCTCGCTCAGATGGTTCTTGTTCTGATGGCAGAGATACTCAAAGGCGCTGCACTTGGGCAGGGGCATGTCGATGTATTTCTGGTCATAGTACTTCAGCCAGGGCTTCGCAGTGGACGCATAGAGCGGTTCACGCTGTTCAGTAGTCATAGAATAAAGTCCTCTTTTCTTTCTTCTTCTTTTCATTGCCAAAAGCCGACAACTTTGCAAAGAAGATGAAAGCCGCCGGTCAGAACACGCTAATAACTCAAAAATCAGAATCAATGATGCAGATTCTATTGTAGTGGAGCTGCCGGAGAATGTCAAGAAATAAACTATGAACGTTGCGTAAAAGTGCCGTAAAACAACGATTCAGCCCGAAATGTCGGGGGTCAGCGCGGCAGCCACTGCTCGGCTTCGGCAGCGCTGCACAGTACAAAATGCTCAGGCCGCAGTTCGCGCCACTGGGGGGCCTCTCTGGAGTAGTCGTGCATGGCGGGGTCGTACACCAGCAGCTTTTTCTGCCGCTCCCGGCGGGGGTCCGGCATGGGAATGGCGGAAAGCAGGCTGCGGGTATAGGGGTGGATGGCGTGGGCTGTCAACTCTTCGGCCCCGGCCAGCTCCACGATGCGGCCCTTGTGGATGACGGCGATGCGGTCGGAGATGTAGCGCATCACGGAAAGATCGTGGGCGATGAACAGGTAGGTGATGCCGCGTTCCTTCTGCAGGCGGCGCAGCAGGTTCAGCACCTGTGCACGGATGGACATATCCAGTGCGCTGATGGGCTCATCGGCAACGATGAACTCCGGCTCCACGATCAGGGCCCGGGCAATGCCGATGCGCTGGCGCTGTCCGCCGGAAAATTCGTGGGGGAAGCGGGAGGCAAATTCCGGCAGCAGACCCACGTCCAGCAGAGCCTGACGCACCTTTTCCTCCTGCTGGGCGGTGGAAAGATCAGGCCGGACGTTCTGCAGGCCTTCGCCCACGATGTAGCTCACCTTGGCGCGCTCGTTCAGCGAGGACTGCGGGTCCTGAAAGATCATCTGGATCTCTTTGATGATCTGCCTGTCCAGCTGGCGGGAAATTCTGCCGTTGATCTTCTGGCCCTTATAGAGGATCTCGCCGCCGGAGGTGGGCAGAATGCGCAGGATGGCGCGGCCAATGGTAGTTTTGCCGCTGCCGCTTTCGCCTACAAGGCCGAAGGTCTCGCCCTTATAAATTTTAAAGTTGGCATCCTGCACAGCTTCATATGCTTTTTTGCCGGAGCCGTAGGTTACGTTCAGGTGGTTCACTTCCACAAGAATCTCGCGTTCATTTTCCATCTTACAGCCCCTCCTCTCGCAGCATTTTTACCGCAGCAGGCGGCTCGATCTTGGGTGCCCGGGGGTCCAGCAGCCATGTTTTGGCCTTGTGGGTGGGCGTTACCTCAAAGTAAGGCGGGCGCTTGACAAAATCGATCTTCAGCGCCTGCGGGTTGCGGGGTGCAAAAGCATCGCCGCGAATTTCCGCAAACAGGTTTGGCGGTGTGCCCACGATGTTGAACAGGTCCTCGCCCTTCACGCCCATCTGCGGCATACTGGAAAGCAGCGCCCATGTGTAGGGGTGGCGGGGATCGTAATAAATTTCGTCAGCAGTGCCAATCTCCACAATGTCGCCTGCGTACATCACAGCCACGCGGTCTGCAATGTTTGCCACAACGCCCAGATCGTGGGTGATCATGACGATGGTCAGATCGTACTTGAACCGCATTTCCTTCAAAAGCTGCAAAATCTGGGCTTGAATGGTCACGTCCAGTGCGGTGGTAGGCTCGTCGCAGATCAGGATCTTGGGGCTGCAGGCCACCGCAATGGCAATGACCACACGCTGGCGCATGCCGCCGGAGAACTCGTGCGGGTACTGCTTAAAGCGCTTTTCCGGGTCAGAGATGCCCACATCCCGCAGGTATTCCAGCGTTTTTTCCTTGGCGGCAGCACCCTTTAAGCCCTGATGCAGGGCAACGGCTTCCATGATCTGTGCCCCGATGGTCTTCAGCGGATTCAGGCTGGTCATGGGGTCCTGCATGACCATGGCGATCTCGCGGCCGCGTACCCGCAGCCAGTCCTTTTCGGTTCTGAGGTCAGAAAGGCGCAGCGGCTTGCCGTCCGCCATGCCGTAGTAATCAATGGTGCCGCTGGTAATGGAGCCGTTGGCATCCAGCAGGCCCATGAAGCTCTTGGTAAAAACGCTCTTGCCGGAGCCGCTCTCGCCTACGATGGCAAGCACCTCTCCCTGATAGAGGTCAAGATCGATGCCACGGATGGCATGCAGCACTTTTCCACGCAGGTTGAACTGGATGTTGACATCTTTTGCGGAGAGAATGAGCTGGTTGTGTTCCATGATACCCCCTCCTTACTGCAGATGGTTCTTCGGGTCGGCGGCGTCCGAGAAGGCGTTGCCGATCAGATAGAACGCAATGGTGACAAAGCTCAGGATGAGGGTGGGGTACAGCAGCTGGTAGCGCAGCCCGGCCTGCATCATCACCTTGCGGCCGTCGTTGACCAGGTTGCCCAGCGAGGGGGTCTCCACGGACAGGCCCAGACCGATGTAGGTGATGAACACCTCGTTGCCGATGGCTTCCGGGATGGTGAGGGCCATGCGCAGCATGATGACCGAGACGAGGTAGGGCAGCAGGTTGCGCAGCACGATGCGGATGGTGGGCGTGCCGATGCAGCGGGAAGCCACATTATAATCCCGGTCGCGGATGATGAGGATCTGGTTGCGGATGAAGCGTGCCATTTCGATCCAGCCCTTGATGGCCATGCCAAGGACCATGGTCCAGATGCTGGGGGTGGCTACATAGGAAATGAGGATCAGCACGATGGCGGTGGGAATGTTATCGAAGATGTTGTACAGCTCGGTGAACACAAAGTCCAGCCCGCGCACATAGCCCCACAGCACACCGGCGGTAATGCCCACCACAGCTTCGATGAGGGCCACGAAGAAGGCGATAGTCAGACTGGTGCGTGCACCGGCCCAGATGCGTGCCCACAGGTCCTGACCGATGGAGTTGGAACCCCAGATAAAGCCGTCCTGCCCGGGGGCGATGTTGCGGTACTGGATGCCGGTCACAGGGTCCACGGCGCACAGGTTCGGGTCTGCCTGACCGGGCAGGTGGGGCTGGATGAAGGCAAAGGCAACCACGACCACCAGCGCGATCAGCAGGGCCACGGCGAACTTGTTCTTGAAAAAGGCACGGAAGGTGCTGCCCCAGTAGCTGTAGTTGGAGCTGGCGGTGGCTTCGGCCTGTTCCTCACTGAACCCGGCGGGGGTGAACAGCTCATCCTCCGGCAGATTTTCCCAGCCGGTGCGGCGCTGTGCCTGAGCAGCATTCAGCTGATCCTCCAGCTGCTTCGATTTTTCGCGTTTCAGAAAAGAGAGCATCAGCGTCCACCTTCTTTCTTGCCAAAGTTGATGCGGGGGTCAATGAGCACCATGAGCACATCGCCCAAAATCAGGCCGATGATGCCCACGCAGGCGTACAGCAGCACGATGCCCTGCACCATGGTGTTGTCGTGGCGCTGCACACAGGTGACCAGCAGGCCGCCCATGCCCGGGATGCTGTACAGGCTTTCGATGTAGATGGAGCCGACGACGGTGTTCAGGAATGCGGAGGGAATGTACTGCACCAGCGGCACCATGGCGTTGCGGAATACGTGGTGCAGGGCGATATTGTTCTCGCTCACGCCCTTGGCGCGGGCCAGCTTGACGTAGTCCTTGTTGCTCTCGTCCACCATATAGCGGCGCAGCCACATGGCGTAGAACGCAAGGTTTGCAAGGCTCATGCTGCACACCGGCAGCACCCAATAGCGCCAGTTGGCGGCATCGAACAGCAGGCCCACGCCCATGGCGGTGGTGCCGTACATCTGGATATACAAAAAGTACACTGCCGCAGGCACCGCCTGAATGAGCACGATGAATGCCGTGCCCAGCTTATCCGGCCAGCGGCCCTTATAACGGCCCATGACAAGGCCCAGCGGGATGCCCAGCACAAGGCTCAGCAGCATGGCCAGCACACCCATTTCGATGGAAATGGGCAGCTTCTGGGCAAGGATCCTGGTCACGGGAGCGTTGAGCTTGTAAATGTGGCTCACGCCCAGATCACCGTGCAGCGCATCCCGCCAGAAATGGCCGATCTGCACCGGCAGCGGGTCCAGCAGGCCCATGGACTGCAGCCCGGCCTGGATCTGTGCCTCGGTCATTTTTTCGTAGTTTGCAAAGTAGCCTTCCACCGGCATGAGCCGCAGCAGGCAGAACACCAGCGTCACAATGACGAACAGGGTCAGAATGGAGCGCCCGATGCGTTTTGCGAGATATTGCACCATAGCCGTGCACCTCTCTTTTCTTTATAAATACAGATAAGTATAGAATAACGCAAAATCTTACGTTTGGAAAGTGATTTGTGAGTTTTTGCGGGAAAAATGAGGAGCAAACAAAAACTCCCTCAGCCTTTGCTGCGCAAAGCCAGCTCCCTCGGGGAGGGAGCCCTTGGCATGACGGGAAAGTTTCCGGTTTCGCCAGAGGCCCCATCCCAGAGGGGGCTGTCTGCGCAGCAGACTGGGGGAGTTTCCGATTCAGTTTTTACCGCGCATCCCGGTTGGCGTTGTACTCCTCCATGGAAACGTAATGGTCGAGGATGTGCACGCCCTTCAGTCGGTTGGTGGAAAGGCCTGTGGGCGCGTACTGGCCCTCCCACAGGTTCAGGCGGGTGGCAATGTAGGGCGGCACCGGCATCCCCAGCGGGATGACCAGTGCGTTCTCAATGAGGAAGGCTTCGGCATCCGCAAAGGCTTCGTACCGGGCATCCAGATCCTCGGTGATGGTCTTGGCGTTCTCCACCATGGACATGTACTGCATCACGAGGTCGGCGGTCTCGCCGGTCACGATGCCGTCCTCCACGCCGGTGCGCAGGAAGCTGTAGCAGGTGCCGCGGTCGCCGGCTTCCTGATAGAAGGGGTACACCTCGGTCTCGGGGTCGGAGTAATCGGCACCCCAGTAGTAGGACATCAGCTGGTAGGCACCCACCCGGCGCACCGCGTTCAGGAAGTTGTCGGACGGACCCTGCGTGATGATGATGCTGATGAAGTCGAAGCCGTCGTTCAGCACGGCTTCCACCTGCTGCTTGAACACCTGACACTGCTTGTCCCAGTCCACCACAGCGGGGTTGTACGGATACTGGATCTTGATGGGGAAGGTGACACCGGCGGCGGTCAGCTCTTCCACGGCGGCATCACGGTACTCTTTGGCCTTGGCTTCGTCAAAGAAGTCGGAGAGGTTTGCAAGGCCGCCGCACTCAGTATAATCCACGCCTTTGCTGTTGGCACAGAAGGACGGCGGAGTGATGGTGTGCAGCTTGTAGTTATCGTAGCCTTCCGGCGCGGTGACGGCCAGCGTCACAGACGGATTGATGGCATACAGGAAAGCCCTGCGGAAGTTGGTGGAGTTGATGGCCTTGGCCCAATTGTCCGGCTCGTACTGGGCATCCACGCCGGTCACGGTCCAGTTTGAGAACTCGTGGCGGTAGGGCAGGAAGTTGAAGATGTAGAAGTAGCTCTTGCCGGTTTCCGGGCGCTCCATGGAAACCATGTCCTTGGTGGTGTCGTCGGCCAGCCAGCTGTCCAGAATGTCGGAGCTGATGGTAGCCTGATCGATCTCGCCGCGCTTGACCATCTCCGGGCCGCTGATCAGCTCTTCCTGATTGTAGATGTAGCGCACCGTGTCGATGTAAACGCTGTCGGCATCGTAGTTTTCGGGGTTCTTCTTCATCACCCAGTTTTCCAGCGGAGTGTACTCGGCCAGATAGAACGCGCCGCAGCTGCAGGCGGTCTCGGCACTGGTGCAGAACTGGTCGGCAAACTCCTCCAGCAGCGGGCCGTAGGCAGGCTCGTAGGGAGCGTAGCTCAACAGGCTGAGGAAGCCGGGAAAGTCGAAGTTCAACGTGTAGGTCAGGGTGTGGTCGTCCACAGCCTTCACGCCCACGGTGGAAAAATCCACAGCCGGGTATTCGGTGGTGGTGCCGTCGGCGGCAGCGGCGGTCACGGTGCCGTTGGCATCAATGGCGTAGGTAGTGCCGTCCTCGGCCACGGTGCCGTTATTGGCGTTGTTGCGGTAAACGCAGTAGTTATAGTAGTCGTCCGCACCGGCCACATAGGGGGTGACAAGGCTTGCAGTGGAGGAAGCGTAGTCCGGGTTCAGCACATAGGCCAGCGCATCCACAAAGTCCTGCGCGGTCACAGGGCCAAGCACCTCGCCGTTGCAGTCCACCCAGTTCTCATCCCGCAGGTGGAACGTCCATGTCAGGCTGTCGGCATCCCACTCCCAAGCAGTGGCAAGGCCCTCCCGGATCTTGCCGCGGTTGTCGTACTCCACCAGCGTGTCGATGCACTGAGTGCCGTGGTAAAGGTCCGGGTCAGCTGAGCAGACCAGATAGTTCAGGGTGGCGGGCTGACGGGAATACAGCACGGTGTAGGTGGAGCTGCTGCCGGCAGCGCCGGTGCTGCCGCCATTGGAAGCGGAAGAGCCGCCGCAGCTGCTCAGCAGACCAGCCGCTGCTACAGAAAGGGCGGCTGCGCCGCTGCCTTGCAGGAACTGGCGGCGGGAGATGGAATGAGCCATAGTAAAATCCTTCTTTCGTAAGATCTTGGCAAAAGCTTGCTTCGTGCTTTGGGATAAGAAAGGGGTAACGGAAATAGCTCCGTTACCCCTTTGTAACAGTCGGTGGCCACGGTGCGTGGTCTTATGGTCAGTATAGCATTGAATCTGTGCGCCGTCAATCGTTTTTCGGTGTGTCGGGCACATCCTTTTCTGCGGTGTTTTCCGGTGCGGCAGCAGGGGTTTCGTCCAGCGCGGCGGGGGCTGCTTTTTCCGGGGTCAGTGCTGTGATCACGGAACCGGCCGCAGCAGGCACGGCAGCGGCCGCAGCGGTTTCTGCGGGGGCGGCAGCCATCTGTACAGCTGTCTCAGCAGCGTCGGCACCGGCTTCGGCTGCTGCCTTGGCGGCTTCCTCTGCAGCCTTTTTGGCTTCGCGCTCCTCACGCAGCTGCTTTGCCCGGGCGGCGGCTTCCTCCTGCCGCTTTTTGGTGCGGGCCTTGATGCGGCACACGGTGCACACACCATCCACACTGCCCGGCGCAATGGGCTTGCCGCATTCCTTGCACAGGGTCTTGGTGCATTTGTGTACACTTACCGGGCCAAGGGTGGTGAGCTGGCGCAGCTTCATGCCGTCGATGCCATGGTTGGAGCAGGAGGCCACGCACACCTCGCACTCGCTGCACTTCCACGGCGTGATGACGATGCGGGTCTGGCCGTCGGGCAGGTCCTCCAGCTTCAGCGCACCGGCGCGGCAGGCCTTTTCGCACTTGCCGCAGCCAAAGCATTTATCGGTAAAGTTGGGCAGGTAGTAGCCGTACTTCAGCGGCGTTTCCATGGATGCCTTCAGCTGCTTTGTGCGCTGGTGCAGCAAAAGGCGGAAATCCACACCGCCGTCGTCCTCGCTGTGCAGGCCGGGCAGCATCTGCAGCAGCTTTTTGGTGCCACTTTTGGAGCCGTGGCTCACCTGCTCAAACATTTCGCGGCGGCTCAGCTCCTTTACGTGGTAGAGCGCTTCGTCCGGCTCGTAGGCCAGAGTGAACCGTGCCTCGAACATGGGCTGGCCAAAGAAATCCACAAGCCTTGTCAGCTCCTTGCGCAGCTGGGCGGCGCACAGGTCGTTCTCACATTCACCGCAGGGGGTCAGGTCCAGCACGATCTTTTTGTTCAGGGCAAGGTAGGCCAGTGTCTCCCATGTGAGGGCAGAGATGCAGGTGCGCACCATGGAATTTTTGCGGGTGGACTTTTCGCAGCCGATCCAGATGGTGTCATTGTCGGTATCGGCGGCAGAGGTGTCCCGCTGCACCTGCTCCGGCGAAGGGATGATGCAGCCGCTGCGGCAGGCAGAGACGCACAGGCCGCACTCGGTACAGGGGTCCCAGTCCTTCACAAGGTTCGGGCGGGTAAAGATCTGTTCGCCATAGGGGCAGATATCCTTGCACTCGGTGCAGGGCTTGCGATGGGGATGCAGGTTCCAGCACTGGCGGCGGTTGATCTCGGGATGGGTAGTTTTCATCAGCATATCCATCGCGGTGCGTGTAAAAAAGCCCATAGTTTACTCCTTTTCCACAACCGAAGTGATGTTTGCGTGGTCGATCAGGAAACGCTGCACCTTCTGAGTGGTCACGGCAGAGGCCACAGCGTCCCGGCTGAGCACATTGCGGATCTCGGCTTCCGGGGTATCGTGCAGCTTGGAAAGGCGGACGTACTCGGCATCCACCTCTGCGTTGGACACGGTGATCTGTTCGGCCTTGGCTATGGCCTGCACCGCAAGGATGCTGCGCATCTTGCGCTCGGCATCCCGGCGGAAGGCGGCGCGCACCTCGTCCGGTGTGGTCTGGCCTGCCTTGCAGTACAGCTCCATGGTCATTTTGCTGCGGCGCAGCCGTTCGCGCAGGGCGTTCATGTCATGGTCGGCATTCTGGTCCAGAATGGCGTTATCCAGCTCCGCCGTCAGGTTGGCACCGGCCATGCCCAGCAGGGCGGCTCCGGCAATTCGGTCGGCGTTGGCCTCGTGGGAGCGGCGCTTTTTCTCGCGGATGCTCTCCTTCAGGGCATCCACCGTATCAAAGCCCAGTGTCTTGGCAAAGGCATCGTCCAGCGGTACAGGCTGCTTTTGCTCCACGGTGTGCAGGGTGATGGCGAATTGCGCCGTCTTGCCGGAAAGCTCCGGCACCCGGAACTCGGCGGGATAGGTAAAATCGAATCGGAAGCTCTCGCCTGCTTTGTGGCCGTACACGGCATCCTCGGCGGCGGGCATCAGCTGACCGGTGCCCAGCACCACGGTCACATTTTCCATTTTGCTTTCCGGGATGGGTGCGCCGTCCATGAAGCCCTCAAAATCCAGCGTGACGCGCATCCCGCGCGCGGCGGACTTTTCCACCGGTGCAAAGGGGGCGTGGGTGCGGGTGAGGTTCGCCGCCTCCAGCTCCACGGCCTTTTCCGATACCGGGCGCACCCGGCGGGTGAATTCCAGCCCCTTGTATTGGCCCAGCGTGACCTTGGGCAGGGCGTTTGCATTCTGTTCCATGGGAAATACTCCTTTTATATCCAAAGCGTTTGCAATTTAAAGTCCATGTCCGGCAAGCCAGGCTTCCGCCACCTGCGAGAACATTTCGGGGTAGAGGGCATCCTCCTGCGCGAAGGCATCCAGATAATATTCCACCTCAGCCCGGTCGGCAGGCTCGGTGCGCTCCCACACGGTGAACACGGTGCCGTTGCCCATGTCAAAGCTGGCGGCCTGCGTAAAGTGCTCATCCCGCGCGGCGCAGAAGAGGGCATTCCACCGGCCGGAGAGCTCGCCACCGCTGACAAAGGTCTGGGGGAGCGGCTCTGCAGTGAGCACATACTTCGCCTCAAAGAACCGCACCGGGAACTCGTGGGTGCCCGGGATGGAGATGCCGGCGGCCAGCTTGCCCTGCAGCTGGATGTCCGGCAGGGCGGCGTACTGGAACATGTCCGAGTTGTACAGCATATCGTGGGGGATCATGTAGGCGAACTCGCCCTTTTCCGCATCGCAGTGGGCATCGATCCAGTCGTCCACGCGCTGGATCTGGGCGGCATCGGTGCGGTCGTAGGTGAGCTTGTCCAGCCGGACGAATTCCGACACGGCCTTGAGGGGAAAATGATCCACCACAAAGCCCGGCAGAGCAACGGTGGTCAGCGGCGAGCAGCGCACGGACACCGCAAACACCATGGTAAAGCCCCAGTAGCAGAGCTTGACGGCGGTGTGCTTTTTCAGGCCGTCGGCCAGTGCGGCGGAACCAACGAGGAACAGCAGCAGCCACCCAGGCACGAACAGCAGCATCTGGTGGGAGCCGGTGTTCTGTACCCGGGTAAACAGCACAAGGCTCACCAGCAGCTCTGCCCCTGCAAGGCAGGGCAGGGCAGGCAGACGGCGTTTTGCGGCAAACCACAGCCCCATTCCGATGAGGATGAAGTTCAGCAAACCGATGCGCAGTGTCTGTGCGGCCAGCTCCAGCGTGATGCCGCCGAAGTTGTAGTAAGAGTAGCGCCCGGCGTAGTCAAAGCTTAAAATTTTGCGCACCATGGGCAGAAGCAGCAGCACCATGGCCCCGGCCGCACACAGGCCGAACACCACCAGCCGTACCATGCGGTGCACAGCGCGGCTGGGTTGGCCATCTTTTGCCAGCCGGATGCTGGAAACTGCCAGCAGCAGCACGTAGGCAAAGCAGTAGCCCACCACAAAATATAAGTACCAGCGCCGGGTGAGGATGATGCCCGCCGTGGCGGCGAAGATGAGCAGATAGCGGGGCAGGTCGATGCCGTCAAAGCGGTAGTCCAGTGTGAGCAGCATGAGCATGAAGGCAAAGATCAGCCCGAACCAGTCCGGCTGGCCCAGCACCGCCGACATGCGCACGAACGGGAAGGTAGCGCACCACGAAAAGCCGATGAGGAAATACCAGAACCGGTTCTTTACCCGTAGCATCCGGCCCACCTTGACCGTCAGGCCCGCCAGCAGCACCAGCAGGCTGGGCAGTACGCTGAATACCTGACAGAATGCGTAGTCGTCGCCGGTCTTGCCGCTCAGGCAGAACGGGAACTCGGTGAACAGGGTGATGAAATTCGTATAGTCCTCGGTGATGGAATCGAGGAGAAACCGGAAGCCTGCGCCTGTGCTCTGGGCAAAGGCGGCTTCGGCATGATACTGCTTTAGAATGTAGTTTACGTAGTCCCAGTGGTAGAGGAAGGTGCGGCTGCCGAGGGTCCAGTAAAAGTAAAGCACGGCCGCTGCCCACAGGCCCACCAGCACCGCCTTGTGGAACAGGTCCAGCTCCATACCGGCCCGGCGCAGCACCAGCAGCGCCAGTGCAAACAGTGCTGCATTGCACCACAGGCTCACCAGCGGGAAAAACAGGCTGCTGCCCGATGCGGCAAGGCAAAATATTATAAGCGCCATCGCTCCGGCAGCAAGGCCCAGCCAGACCTTGCCAAGGACAGACAGACGGGAAACGATTCCACTCATCCCAAAAACCTCTCAGCTGCAGAATATCACAGCTACAGTATAGCAAGCAAAATCTGCACTGTCCAGCCGCTGTGCACGGAAAACAGCAAAATGTCCCGCCGCTTTGAACGCAGACGGGACATTTTGAAACGAATATTACTTGCTGGAATTGGCTGCGGCCTTTGTGTTGCGGGCAGCGCGGCGCTTTGCGTTCAGGGCTTTGTTGGCGCTGATGCGGGCCGCATCGGGGTTCGGGGCCTCCGGCGCAAGGCGCAGCAGGCAGCTGCCCATGGCAGGCAGGTCTACTGTAAGGGTATAGTCCCGACCAAACACACCGCCATCGGTGGTGTGAAGCTTTGTCTTGCGGCGGCCCTTCAGTGCACCGCCCCACTCGGGGGATTCGGTGTTCAGCACCTCCTCGGCACCGCAGGGGAACCGGAGGTAGAGGGGGAACTTTTTGTGGGCGTGGTCCTGCGTGTTCATGATGCACAGCAGGCTCTGGCCCTGTCCCTTGCGCAGCCATGCGTACACGCCCTCGTTGCGGCTCTCGCAGGCCACCCACTCAAAGCAGTCGGGGTTGTACTCGCCATCGTAGAGTGCAGGCTCAGTGGAATACACCCGGCACAGGTGGGCAAAGTATTTCTGGAAGGCATCGTGGAAGGGATATTTCAGCAGATCCCAGTCCAGCTCCCGCTTTTCGTCCCACTCCCGGAAGTGTCCCATTTCGTTGCCCATGAAGTTCAGCTTCTTGCCCGGGTGCATGTACATATAAAAATAGAGGGTGCGCAGCTGGGCGCATTTTTCCGCATAGGTGCCCCACAGCTTATCAATGATGGTCTTTTTGCCGTGCACCACCTCGTCGTGGCTCAGCGCCAGCAGATACAGCTCGTTGTAGAAGTAGTGCATGCTGAAAACGATCTTGCCGTAGGCATTTGGCCGCTCACCGAAGGGGGTAGCAAAATAGTCCAGCGTATCATGCATCCAGCCCATATCCCACTTGTAGTCGAAGCCCACGCCGTCGTAGCGGGTGGGAGCTGTCACCTTGAGGAAGTTGGTGGAGTCCTCGGCGGTGTAGATGCCGGTGGGCCAGCGCTCGTTCAGGCCGTGGTTCAGGTTCCGCAGGAAGGTAACAGCGCCCTCGTTCACGCCGCGGTTGGGGTCGCCCTGCCAATAAAGGGCACGGGAGATGGCATCCATCCGGATGCCGTCGCAGTGGTAGACATCCATCCAGAGGGCAGCGGCGCTGTTCAGGAAGCTGCACACCTCCCGGCGGTAATAGTTGAAGTTGCAGGTGCCCCACTCGCTGTGGCCCACATCGCTGTCGTACTCGTAGAGGTGGGTGCCGTCAAAGTTGGCGAGCGCGTCGCCGTTGGCGGCAAAGTGGACGGGCACAAAGTCCATGATGACACCAATGCCCATCCGGTGGCAGGCGTTGACAAAGGCTGCAAAGTCGGCGGGGTCGCCGTAGCGGCTGGTGACAGAGAAGTAACCGGTGGTCTGGTAGCCCCAGCTGCCGTCAAAGGGATGCTCTGCCAGCGGCAGCAGCTCCACATGGGTGAAGCGGTGATCCAGCAGCCAGGGGATCAGCTCCCGGGCCAGCTCCCGGTAATTGTACCAGCCGTCCGAGCCGTCCTCACGGGTGGCGTTGGGCTTGTGCTTCCAGCTGCCTGCATGGAGCTCGTAGATGTTCAGGGGCAGGTTGCGGCACTTGTCCCGCCGCTCCATCCAGCTGGAATCGTCAAAGGCAAAGTCCATCCGGGCCAGCCTGCTGGCCGTGCCGGGCCGCAGCTCAGTGGAAAAGGCGTAGGGGTCAGCCCGCATCACGGTGCTGCCATCCTTGCCGTGGATGCGGTATTTGTACAGCTCTCCCTCGGCAAGGCCGGGCACAAAGCCGCTCCACACGCCGGTGTCGGCCTTCTGCATGGGAACGCCCGGCCCCCAGCCGTCAAAGCCGCCGCAGATCTCCACAGCCACGGCCCCCGGGGCCCACACGGCAAACCGCCAGCCCTCCTGCCCAAAGTCATCCCGGCAGGGGTGCGCGCCCAGCACACGGTAGGCATCAAAGCATTCGCCCGCAAAGAACGAGCGGTCGATGGTGGGAAAATTCATGCAGATTTCTCCTTTTCTCAACGGGATACACCCGGTCATATTTACCAATAATTTTTAATCAAAATCATCACACTTGCTGATTTTAACAGAGACTATGTAGAAAATTTATCAAATATCCACACAATTGGCGGAGTTTGTGGTATACTGAGCCTGCCGCTGCTGGGCGGCAGAAGAAATGATATGGGAGAGAGTAACTATGGCATGGTATGATACCGCAGTTTTTTATCACATTTATCCGCTGGGCCTGTGCGGCTGTGCGCACGAAAACGACGGCCAGCCCACACCGGGCGCGTTCGCAAAGCTGAACGCCTGGGCCGAGCACGCCGCCAAAGACCTGGGCTGCACGGCCATTTATATCGGCCCGCTGTTCGAGAGCGGCTCCCACGGCTATGATACCATCGATTACCGCCGGGTGGACCGCCGCCTGGGCACCAACGAGGAGTTCAGGGAGTTCGTGGCCAACTGCCACGCCCGGGGCCAGAAGGTCATTGTGGACGGTGTGTTCAACCATGTGGGCCGGGACTTCTTTGCCTTCAAAGACCTGCAGGCCAACCG
>ERZ650307.1265-NODE-1265-length-14333-cov-5.059182_pt1 | contig 14333 bp, 10 predicted proteins | sample MGYA00376243_ERZ650307 | MGnify/ENA primary metagenome ERZ650307 (study PRJEB26733, sample SAMN07839242) | wastewater metagenome | biome: urban; feature: artificial channel; material: waste water | place: USA: North Carolina | collected 2016-03-31 ... | reverse complement strand
AACATTACCATTGGCGGCACCAACCCCATTGCAGTGCAGACCATGCTCAATGTGCCCGTTAAGGATATTGCGGGCAACGTGGAGCAGGCAAAACGCGTGGCAAAAGCGGGCTGCCAGATCGTGCGCGTCACGGTGCCCACCCCGGCAGATGCCGCGGTGGTATCGGCCATTAAGGAGGCGGTGGATATCCCCGTTGTGGCCGATATCCACTTTGACTATCGCGCCGCCCTTGCCGCCATCGATGCCGGTGCCGATAAGATTCGCATCAACCCCGGCAACATCGGTGATGATGACCGTGTAAAAGCGGTCGCGGATGCCTGCAACGCCAAAAACATCCCCATCCGCATTGGCGTGAACGGCGGCAGCCTGGAAAAGCATATCCTGGCCCGTTACGGTGCCCCTGTGCCGGAAGCCATGGTGGAAAGTGCCATGTACCATGTGCGCCTGCTGGAAAAGCATGACTTTAATAATATCGTCATCTCCATAAAATCCTCCAACGTGCCGCGCATGATGGCCGCTTACCGGCTGCTGGCCTCCCAGACAGATTACCCCCTGCATGTGGGTGTGACCGAAGCCGGCGGCAACCGCATGGGCTTGATCAAATCCGGCATGGGGATTGGCGGCCTGTTGCTGGAAGGCATCGGCGATACGCTGCGCGTCTCCCTGACCGGCGACCCGGAGGATGAAGTGTACGCCGGTTACGATATCCTGCGTGCGGTTGGCTACGCCGTGGCCGGGCCGGAGATCATCAGCTGCCCCACCTGCGGCCGCACCCAGTACCCCATGATCGAAATTGCCAACGAGGTGGAGCGCCGCCTGAAAGAAGAGGGCTTCAAAAAGCCGGTAAAAATCGCCATTATGGGCTGTATTGTCAATGGCCCCGGCGAAGCCAGCGATGCGGACATCGGCATTGCAGGCGGCAAGGACTGTGCTGTGCTGTTTGAGCATGGCGAGAAGATCCGCACCCTGAAAGGCGATATCGTCAGCCAGTTCGTTGAGGAAATCCATAAACTGTAATGATCCGGAACACCCCAAAAAACGCAGAACCGACCGCTAAAGCCAAGCTCCCGCCGTTTGTGCGGGGGCTGCTTTGCATTGGCACGGTGCTGCTGGTGTGCTTTGTGGTCAGTATTGTGCTGGAAGTCTGGTACTGCAAAAGTGCTCCCAACGCCGCAATCAAGCTGGCCGCCTGCCTGGTGCTGGATGCCTTTGCCTTTTTGCTGCCCGGCGTGGTGGCCACCATCACCGCGATGCATGTCATCCGCAAAGATAAAAACAAGTTCCGAAAACAAGTCCGAAAACCGATGCCAAAGCGATGAAAATGTTGCGTGAAAGCGGCACGGCACCGCATGGGAAAACTGCGCTGTTTACCCCATAGTGACCATAGGGGTGCACGTTGTGCGCCCGTCACCTTGCGGAGCCTGCTGTGGAGGAATCTGCGGCAAAGCCCACCATTGCGGGACGATGCAAGCATCGTCCCCTACAAATCATGTGCAACGTTCGCAGCACACGGCAAGGCAGAATTCCTCTGCGGTGGCGTTCACCCCTATCCTCTACAAGGGAAAATACGCTTTTCAACACGCTGAGAAAAAGTCTGATTTATATTTCCCGGTAAATAGAGCATTGCACTTCTATGTGATGCTAACAAAGCCTGCGAAAACAGGGGAGCTTAACGCCAGCTGCCGGGCTGCCTTTGAATCCAACATAATATTGTTATAATATTACTGTAATTTATCATATTAAGGCAATACCGCATAATTCTAAGTGCCGATACGGCGAGCGAGGTACGGCAGATGCTAAGCCAAAAGCGCAGATAATACTGGATGTCTTATCGAGCATTTTGGCAACGCAGATGCCGTGCCGCAGCCGCCGGAGCGGTGCTTGAGCCGTTAGGCGGGAATTGTGCGGTATTGCCTTAATAGATTCCTGCCGGGGCCTGGGTGTTTACGAAATACAGCTCGTACCACAAAATAAAGGAATAGAAGCTCCAAATCTTGGTCATGTTCTTGGCCTTGCCCGCCTTATGATCATCCAGCAGGCGCATGATTTCGTCCACATTAAAGAACTTTTCGGCAACGGGGCCAGTGAACTTTTCCTTTACCATATTATAGTACTTATCTTCCCGCAGCCAGTCGTTCAGCGGCACGGGGAAGCCCAGCTTTTTGCGATGGGCAACGCTTTCCGGCAGCTGCTTCATGGCGGCACCGCGCAGAGCGATCTTGGTGGACTCTTTGCCGGAGCGGTATTTCTGCGGGATGGACAGTGCCACATCCAGCATGTTGCGGTCCAGGAAAGGCACGCGCAGTTCCAGGCTGTTGGCCATGCTCATGCGGTCGGCTTTCAGCAGGATATCATACAGCATCCAGGTGTGCATATCCACCCACTGCAGCTGGGTGGGTTCATCCAGACCCTGCACTTTATCAAAATAAGGCTTAAAGAACTGTTCCGGGCGGGGGCTGTGGTAGTTCTTTTTCAGGCAGCGGTCACGTTCAGCCGGGTCCAGGAAAACATAGTTGGCGCGCATATAGCGCTGCCAGGGTTCTTCTGCACCGCGCACCAGGAAGTGCTTGCCCTTAAAGTCCGGCAGTTTGGATGCCACTGCGCCTGCGGCCTTACGCAGCGCTTTGGGCACCTTATGCTCGTAATCCATAAAGTGAACCGCCTGGCAGTACATGGGGTAGCCGCCAAACAGTTCATCGGCACCTTCGCCGGAAAGCACGACCTTGACGTACTTGCGGGCGTTCTGGGCCAAAAAGTAAAGCGGAACTTCCGCCGGGTTGGGCATGGGTTCATCCAGGTACCACTGGATCAGGCGGTTGGCTTCAAAGAACTGTTCGGCATCCACCTTATTGGCAATGCTGGGCACACCGATTTCCTTACTGAACTCCTGGGCATACGGCAGCTCGGAGTATTTTTCCTCCGCATAGCCGACCGAGAAGCTCTTGACATGCGGAGTACCCTTAGCAACCTCGTTGACCACAAAGCTGGAATCCACACCGGAAGAAAGGAAGCAGCCAACCTCAACATCGGCAATCTGGTGGGCGGCAACGCTTTCGGCAAAGGTATCGGTGATGATTTTTTCCCACTCTTCCAGGCTCTTGGAATCGCCCACATGGTACTTGATCTCATAGTAGCGTTCCACTGTCAGCTCGCCATTTTCCCAGGTGAACATACATCCGCTGGGCAGCTTGTAGACATTTTTGAACATGGTTTCCTCATTGGGGATATACTCAATGCTCAAATATTCCGGCAGGCGTTCCTCGTTTAGTTCCTTTTTGAAACCGGGATGAGCCAGAAAGCTTTTGATCTCGCTGCCAAACAGGAACAGACCATCCTGATTATAATAATAGAACGGTTTGATACCGAAGATATCCCGCGCACCAAACATGGTTTTGGTTTTCTGGTCCCAGATCACGAAGGTGAACATGCCGCGCAGTTTGCCGGGCAGCTGATTGCCCCACTGCTCATAGCCATGCAGCAGCACCTCGGTATCGGACCGGGTGGCAAAGGTATGGCCTGCGGCGATCAGTTCCTCGCGCAGGGTCTGGAAGTTATAGATCTCGCCGTTAAAAATGCAGACAAGACTGCCATCCTCATTGAACATGGGCTGCTTGCCGCCCTCCAGGTCAATGATGGAAAGGCGGCGGTGGCCCAGGGCTACCTGGTCGTCCACATAGTAGCCTTCGCCGTCCGGGCCGCGGTAGGTGATCAGGTCCGCCATTCCTTTTACAATGCGGCGGGCGGTTTCCGCTTTATGGTTGCGCTCAGCAAAGCCGGTAATGCCACACATAGGCGCTTTCCCCTCTCTATATTATAATGGTTTATTTTGTTACAGGCTGGCGTTTCTATGATTGCCAAAAGGGCGGCGGGTGCACAATGTGCGCCCCTACGGGGGCCAGCGATTTTATTTATAGTGTGTGATAGCTTTTATTCTATCATCAATCCCGCAGGCCCTTATTGCCATAGTAGCGGGCGGTTTTGCGGTAGTAGTTCAGCTGGCTGCGGATGTACCAGAGCCAGCGCTTCAGGTTCCAATCCTCTTTGCAGAACAGCTGGTGGGCACATTTGCCCTCTTTTTTCAGCTTATCCGCACGGGCCAGCAGATCCGGGTCCTTCAGGTATTTTTTGATCACGCCGTAGGGGGCAATCATCCACAGGCTCTTGGTATCGGCAATGGTCAGGCCAAGTTCCTTGTGCTCCAGCACATCCTCCACCAGCCACTTGGACAGGTTATACCCTGCCGCGGTGACAAAGTAGCTGGAACGGCCCTGACGGGGGTTCATCTCAAACATCTTGTACTCGCCGGTGCGGGCGTCGTACTTGATGTCCATATTGGCAAAGCCTTCCCACTGCATATCTTCCAAAAAGTTTTTCAGCTTTTCCAGCAGGGCAGCATCATTGTATTCGGGGTCAGACAAGATGGCCGCATAGTTGCCGATGCCTTCGGGAGTCTGCTCTTCCAGCAGGGGGCGGCCCAAAGCCATCAGCTTGACTTTGTGGTCCAGGCCGCAGTAGGCGTTCAGCACACGCATGCAGTTGTCATCGCCGGGGATATACTCCTGCAGAATCAATTCGTCCTGGTAGCTGCTGCCGTAAATGGCGGCGGTGATGGCGTCAAATTCTTCGCGGTTATTGGCAAGGAACACCTTTTTCTTGTGGGGGAAGGTGCAGTTCCAATACGCCGGGGAATTGCTCGCCTTGATGATAACGGGGAACGCAAACGGCAGTTCTATATTTTTATAGTTCTGCGCATTGCAGGTTGCCGTTTTGGGGTAGCTCAGGCCGTGTGCTTCGCAGGCACGGTAAAAGTTTTCCTTAATATCCAGGTCCAGCACGGTTTGCAGTTCCGGGCAGGCAAAGTGGTAATAGGGTTTCAGGGCATCGCGGTGGCGGCCCATCAACACGGTGTAACCGTCCGCGCAGGAAACCAGCACCAGCGGCTTGTCCGCATGGGCTTTTGCGTAATCGGTCAGCGTTTTTACAAACGTTTCATCGTTTTCCAAATCAGGTTCCAGCACGGCAATTTTTACAAGATTGGTGTTGGAAGTTGCAACCAGCGCACCCTTGCAGATGGCCACGCTGCGCACGCCATACTGCTGGTAAAAGCTGCGTGCCATACCATAAACATTGGCATCGCTGCCAAGAAGTACCGGTAAAAAATCAGACATAATACCAAACCTTTCCCATTTTGGTTATCCTTTATTTTACCGCCATTGCCACCACATGTCAAACGGCAATATCGCCTGCTTTGGGGGTGCGGGCACGGCGTTTTTTGTCTGCGCGGGCGAAAATTCCAGCAGCATTCGCCGCAAAATGCTTTTCTTTACGGCGCGAACCGTGTATAATAGGGCATATCGTACAAACAGTACCGGTTTCCGCCGGGGCAAGAAAGTAATAACCTGCGGTTTGTTTTTAGCTCCGCAGCCAGTTGAGGATTATAACCATGTGTGGAATTGTTGGCTTTGTCGGCGCACGCGCCGACATGCAGGAAATTTTGCAGGGCATGATGGATGCCATCGCCCACCGCGGCCCCGATGGCCAGGGCCAGTTTATTGAAGGCCCGGCAGCCCTTGGCCAGCGCCGCCTTTCCATCATTGACCTGGAGGGCGGCAAACAGCCCATGTTCAATGAGGACCAGAACCTCGCCGTCATCTTTAACGGCGAGATCTACAACTTCCAGGAGTTGACCGCCGAATTGATGCGCGCCGGGCACACCTTCGCCACCCGGTCCGACACCGAAGTTTTGCTGCACGGGTACGAGCAGTGGGGCAAGGAGATGCTGCAAAAGCTGCGCGGCATGTTCACTTTTGCCATCTGGGACCGCAAGAACGAAACGTTGTTCTGCGCGCGCGACCATTTTGGCATCAAGCCGTTCTATTATTACCAAAACGATGCCGGAGAGCTGCTGTTTGGCAGCGAGATCAAAAGCTTTTTGGCCCACCCCGGCTTCAAGAAAGAGCTGAACGAAGAGCAGCTGCCGCTGTATCTTTCCTACCAGTATTCCCCCGGGGAGGATACCTTCTTCAAGGGCGTCAAAAAGCTGATGCCCGCCCACTGGCTGGAATGGAAAGCCGGGCAGCTGACGGTGCAGCGCTACTGGCAGCCCAAGTTTGACCCCGATGATTCCCGCACACTGGAAGAGTGGGAGGACGAGATCAGCGCGGCGATGAAAGAGAGCGTGCAGGCACACAAGATCGCCGATGTTGAGGTTGGCAGCTTCCTTTCTTCCGGCGTGGATTCCAGCTACATGGCCGCGCTGGCCCATGTGGACAAAACATTCACCGTTGGCTTTGCCAACAAGCAGTATGACGAAACCGACTATGCACAGGAGTTTTCCAAGCACATCGGGGTCAAGAATTACGCTTACCGCATTACGCCGGAGGAATACTGGGCCAACCTGGGCAAGATCCAGTACCACATGGATGAGCCTCTGGCGGATGCCGCTTCGGTCGCGCTGTACTTTGTCAACCGCGAAGCATCCAAGCAGGTCAAGGTCTGCCTGTCCGGCGAGGGCGCCGATGAATTTTTCGGCGGGTACAACATTTATAAAGAGCCGTTTACCGTAACCTGGTATGACAAGATTCCCCTGCCCATCCGCCGGGCCATCGGCGCGGTGGCGGACCTGCTGCCGCCGGTGCATGGCATCAACTTTTTGGTGCGCCGCGGCAAGCCGCTGGCGGAGCGTTACATCGGCAACACCAACCTGATGGATGAGCACCGCAAGAAAAAGCTGCTGAAAAACTACCACCCCGGCAAGCTGCCCACCGACCTTTCCCGCCCGTACTTTGAGCTTTCCAAAGGGCAGGACGCTGTGACCCAGATGGAAACCTGCGACCTGAACCTGTGGATGGTGGGCGATATTCTGCTGAAAGCCGACAAGATGAGCATGGCCAACAGCCTGGAGCTGCGCGTGCCGTTCCTGGACCGCAAAGTATTTGAACTGGCAAGTCATATTCCGACCAAGTGCAAGGTGAACGCCAACCAGACCAAGATTGCGATGCGCGGTGCGGCAGAAAAGACCATTCCCGCCAAAACGGCAGACAAAAAGAAGCTCGGCTTCCCTGTTCCGGTACGCGCCTGGCTGCGGGATGAGCAGTATGCGGGCGTTGTGCGCAAGGCATTTAACACCCCCGCCGCGGAGCAGTTTTTCCGCACAAAAGAGCTGAATGCCATGCTGGACCAGCATATTTCCGGCAAGCGGGATAACTGGCGGCAGATCTGGTGCATTTTTATGTTCTTAGTCTGGTACGATGAATACTTTGTAAAACGCTGAGGTGATAACAACATGCTGTTAAAACAACTGCTGAAAAATCTGGACTATACACTTGTTCAGGGCTGCCTGAATACCGAAGTGACTGACATTTACTATGATTCCCGCAAGGTAACGCCGGGCGGTCTGTTTGTCTGCATCGTCGGCACCCAGCGGGACAGCCACGATTACGCCGCGGACGTTGCCGCCAAAGGCGCCGCCGTGCTGGCCATCCAGCACGACCTGCCCGCCGAGGTACTGGCCGCTTTGCCGGATGTGACCGTGGTCAAGTTCGAGAGCACCCGTTACGCCATGGCGCTGCTTTCCACCGCCTATTTTGGCCGTCCCGCGCTGGAAATGACGATGGTTGGCGTGACCGGCACCAAGGGCAAAACCACCACCACCCACATGATCAAGGCTGTGCTGGAAGCCGCAGGTCACAAGGTCGGCATGGTCGGCACCAACGGCGTGTATTACCCCGGCCACCACTATGACCTGAACAACACCACCCCCGAAAGCTATGAGCTGCAAAAGATCCTGCGCCAGCTGGCGGATGCCGGGTGCGATGCCTGCGTGATGGAAGTTTCCAGCCAGGGCATTATGATGGACCGCGTGGCGGGCATCCATTATAAAGTGGGCGTGTTCACCAACCTGTACCCGGACCACATCGGTCCCGGCGAACATTCCAGCTTTGAGGAATACCGCAGCTGGAAAGGCAAGCTGTTCCAGCGCTGCGATGTCGGCGTGGTAAACGCCGATGACCCCAACACCGAAGCATTGCTGGAAGGCCACACCTGCAAGCTGGTTACCTATGGCATCCACGCCCCCAAGGTGGACTACCGCGCCAGCGAGCAGTACCGCCTGCTGCGCAACAAGGAGATGCTGGGCGTTGAGTTCACCCTGACCGAGCCGGACGGCCACACGCTGGACGTACAGGTGGGCATGCCGGGGCTGTTCAGTATTTACAACGCCCTGGCCACCATCGGCGTGGGCAAGGTGCTGGGCCTTGCGGATGCCCCCATCCATGAGGGACTGAAAAAGGCGCTCGTCAAAGGCCGTGTGGAGCTGGTGCCCATCAGCCACAAGTTCACCATCCTGATCGACTATGCCCACAACGAAGCCGCCACCGAAAGCCTGATTGAAACCCTGCGGGAGTACAACCCCAACCGCCTGGTCGTGGTGTTCGGCTGCGGCGGCAACCGCAGCAAGCTGCGCCGTTACGGCATGGGCGAAGTGTGCGCCAAGTTGGCGGATTTCAGCATCCTGACCGAAGACAACAACCGCTTTGAAAAAGTGGAAGATATTATCGCGGACATCAAAACCGGCATGGCCAAGGGCAACCCGGACGCCAAGTATGTGGAAATTCCCGACCGGCTGGATGCCCTGCATTACGCCATTGACCACGCGCAGGAGGGCGACCTGATTGCCGTAATTGGCAAAGGCCACGAAGCCTACCGTGACCGCGAGGGTGTTAAAACGCCGTTTTTGGAGCGCGAGCTGATTGAAGAGTACGCCGCTGAAACTGGGGTAGAATAAGCAATTTTGCAGGGCTATGCTTTGCCTTTTGCTGCTTTGCGGCAAAAGCGGCACGGCCCTGCTTTTCTTTTGCGCAAAATTGTGGTATACTGTTTGTGTATGCTAAAAAGTATACACAAAATTCAAACCGAACCAATGCGGAAAGGAGGCCGGTTTGATGACCACACAACCACCTGACCGGCTTTTCCGCCCGGTCAGCCCAGCAGCACAGGCCAAGGGCGAGCGTGTGTTCTGCGCTGCCGTGGCGCTGCTGCTGGTTTTATCGGAGGTATTCAGCTCCAACATTCAAAACACACTGCCCACATTCAGCCATGTGTGCCGCATTGCCTTAACCGTTACGGCGGCGGTGCTGCTGGTTGCCAAAAGCCTGCTGCTGACCCAGTGGCAGACCAAACAACAGGCGCTGACGGCTGCCGCGTTGGCCGCTTTTGCGGTGTTTACCACCGCATACGGGCACGACCAATGGTTTTTGTTTGCCGTTTTGCTTGGCATTGGTGCCAAGGATGTTGATTTGCGCCGGGTGCTGCAGGTCTACCTTGCCGCAGCGGCTGGCGGGCTGCTGGCGGTGCAGCTGCTGCACGCCGCAACGCCGCTGGTGCCCTACCTGTACTACTGCCGCAACTGGGATTACGGCTATGGCCATTACAACGGGTACGGTGCCCGGCTGGCCGGTGTGTTTTTTGCCTGGGGCTGGCTGCGTTGGCCGCGCCTGCGCTGGTGGGACTGGGGCGGCCTGGCTGCCCTGGCAGCCTACACGCTGCTGGTGCCCGGCTGCCGCGGGGCTGGCATTGCCATGGTACTGCTGCTGGTTTTGTTTTTGCTGCAGCGTGCCTTGCCCGCCTTTTTTGAAAGCCGCATCTGGCACGGCATGGCCCTGGCTGCCGCACCGCTGGCGCTGGGGTTCAGCCTGTTGGCCGGGCGGCTGTTTGACCCGGATCATCCCACCGCCACCCCGCTGCTGGACAAACTGAACGGCCTGCTTTCCGGCCGGTTCGAGATCTGGCACCATGTGTTCTGGGGGTATCCCCTCTACCACCCGGAGCAGGACGGGGTGCCCGGCTGGTACCATGATGCCATGCCCAAGGCCGTTACCCTTTTGGGTGGCCTTGCCACTGATGGAGACGAGCACCACGCCATTGATAACTCTTTCCTTGCCATCCCGATGAACAAGGGTGTGCTGGGAGCCGTGGTGATTGGGGTCATCTTCCTGCTGTTGATGTGGCGGCTGTGCCAAAACCACTGCACGGGCGAAACTTTGTTTTTGACGGTGATCCTGGTTTACTTTTTGATGGAAAACAAATGCTTTTTGTTCTCCGCCGACCCCTTCATTCTGCTGCTGCCCGCAGCGCTGTTTCCCGCAAAGGGCAAGCCTCTGCCGGTCGTCTGCCCGCCGGTAACACGAGGGTGTATCTGAAAAGAATAGAAAAGCTGCCTGAACCTGTTTGCAGTGTGCAAACGATCCAGGCAGTTTTATTTTTATCCAATTTGTTTTTTGTCAAAAGCGGGCTTATCTCACAGCTCGCTGAGGATATTGCCGTCAATGGAGATGGTGATGACCTGCCACGGGATGAACTTGCCGCTGTTCTGCAAGGCCACCTTGGCGGCGCGTTCCAGCCCGCCGCAGCAGGGCACTTCCATCCGCACCACCGTCACGCTCTGGATGTTATTTTCGCGGATGATCTGGGTCAGCTTTTCGCTGTAATCCACATCGTCCAGCTTGGGGCAGCCCACCAGCGTGATATGGCCGCGGATGAATTTTTGGTGGAAGTTGGCGTAAGCATAGGCCGTGCAGTCCGCTGCAATCAGCAGTTTGGCCCCATCAAAGTAGGGGGCGTTGACCGGAACCAGTTTGATCTGCACCGGCCATTGGGAAAGCTGAGACCGCAACACCGGCATGTCCTCCCCTGCCGGTTCCGGCTTATGCTGCATCTGGCGCATCTGGCTGCCGGGGCAGCCGTGGTGCATCTGCGGCACAGGCTGGTGGAACACGCTGCGGGCCGCGCTGCCGGGGCAGCCGCCCAGCGGCTTTTGGGCGGCTGCGGCTTTCTGGCGCTTGTTTTCCTCCACAGCCTTTTCATCATAAGCGGCGGCTTCGCGCTCCACAAAGGTGATAGCGCCGGTGGGGCAATGGGGCAGGCAGTCGCCGAAGCCATCGCAGTAGTCATCCCGCATCAGTTTGGCCTTGCCGTTGACCATGGCGATAGCACCTTCGTGGCAGGCATTGGCGCAGGCACCGCAGCCGTTGCATTTATCGGTATCGATCTGGATAATTTTGCGAATCATAGAGGGTGTTCCTTTCTCCGCGCCGTTCAATGCCGTGCATTGCTGTGCGGCGCGCTGCTCTTTTCTTTTTGCTGTGCTTGTATTATAATGCCATCAGGCCAATAAATCTGTGGTTATAACCACAAAAAGCGAGGAATCCCATGGAAAAAACAGCCAGCACCCCCATCCAGCTTTTCCGTGGCATGACGGCGGACGAACTTGCCGCCCTGCGCGCCGCCCACTGCATCCGTGTGCAGCGTTATGACAAAAACGCTCTGATCTACCATGCGGGCCGTGTGGTACATGAGATCGGCATTGTGCAAAGCGGCAGCGTAAACGTAGAATCCAACGACCTGTGGGGCAACAAAAGCATTTTGAGCCATGTGGAAGCCGGGCAGGCGTTTGCCGAAACTTATGCCCTGTGCGGCGAGCCGCTGATGGTGGATGTGGCCGCCGCGGAGCCGTGCGAAATTTTATGGCTGGATCTTGTACCCATGCTGCAGCAGCAAAACACTGCCGCCAGCTGGTACCCCAAGTTTTTGCACAACCTGTTACTGCTTTCTATGCAGAAAAACCTGGCGCTCTCCCAACGCATCCGGTGCACCACACCAAAAAGTGCGCGTGGGCGGCTGCTGACCTATCTTTCCGCGCAGGCAGTGCGGGCGGGCAGCACGCATTTTTCCATCCCGTTTGACCGCCAGCAGCTGGCGGACTACCTGAACCTGGACCGCAGCGCACTTTCCAAGGAGCTGGGCAAAATGCGGGACGATGGGCTGATCCGCTGCCGCAAAAACGAATTTGAGCTGTGCGGAACGGAATAACGCCCCCTTATCCCCTATCCTTAAGGCAACACCGCACAATTCCCGCCTTGCGGCCTGCTTCGTCCAGCTTGTTGGCTTTCAACAGGCGGATCACTTCGGGGATATTGGTCTGGATGGGGCACCCCTGCTGGCAGCGCGGCTTTTTGCAGCCCAGACACTGGTTGGCTTCGTCCATGACATGTAGTGCCATTGTTTTTTCTCATTTTGCAACGATTTTGCGTGTTAAAAGTGCAACAAAGTTTCAGCTCCGCGCACTTTTTATCCATACTTATATTATAATAGCACTACATGCGCCGTGTACGCAAGCCCCATGGGCTGTATTTTGTACCGGCAAAGTAACGAAAAATCAACCGCTTTGCTGTGCATATCAGCAGCAATTTGCAGTTTTTGGTCCTGCCCCGCCAAACCCGCAAGGCTGGTGCCCGCCGGAATTTTTGCGTGCTTTAACAGCGGCAGCGCGCTGCGCTTTGCCCCCAGCACCAACAGGTACGGCGGCAGCGCGGGCAGGCCCGCGGCGGGCACATCCAGCACAGCATCCAGTACCAGTCGCCGCAGGCGGGCCGTGGGGTAGCGCTTGGTTTTCAGGCGGTCATACAGATCATTTACCGTTTCTGCTTCGCGGGCTGCGGCATACAGGCGGTTTTCCAGCCCTTCGCCCGCGCCGCGTAAGGTACTCAGCTGCTCCGGCGTTTTGGTGCGCAGCAAAGTCAGCACTGCGGTGCTGAACTTTTCCGGGTCCGCCAGCTGACCTTGTTCCGCGGCCTGGCGGTACAGCTCCATGGCTGTCTGCGGCACAAAGGGGCTGGCAGCCTTGATTCCTTGCGTATGCACCAACTGCCGGATATGGGAAGCCGAAGCCAGTGCCTGCCCCTGCACCTGGCCGGTCTGGGCGGTGCCATGGGCTGCGCCCAGACGCGGCAGGGGCAGCAACTGCATGGCTGCCCCCTGCCGCAGAATGGCCTTGCAGTATTCGATCCCCAAAATGTTGTTGGGCGTTTGCAGCAAATCCGCAGCACCGGGGCACAATGTTTCGGCGGCTGCGGCACGGGCGGCGGCAAAGGGCAGGCCGCTTTCCAGCTGGCTGCGCAGCGCCGCCGGGAACGCCGCACTGCACAGCGCGGCAGCCGCTGCCTGCAAGGGGGCGGGCTCCGGGGTTTCGGCACCGAACGCAAGGGTATCGCACCCCAGCGCGGCCAGCAGATGTACCCCGGCAGCGGCAAACTGTTCTGCGCTGGCGTTGGCATAGGGCGCAGGCAGCGCCACCACCAGGTCCGCCCCGGCAGCCAGCGCTGCGCGCACCCGCACAGCTTCCGGCAGGATGGGTACCCCACCGCGCTGCACAACGCCGGTGCTCATGCACACCGCGATGGTACTGGCCCCCCGCTGCCGCAGCATGCGCAGCTGCAATGCGTGGCCGCTGTGGAACGGGTCATACTCTGCAATGATGCCGACAAAATTCATATCGTCTACCCCTGATTCTTCGCAAATTCTGTTCGCTTGTGCCGAAAAGAGCCTTGCAATGTTTTCTGCTTCATTATATAATAAATTTGTCTGATACAAAAGGGCCAATACAAAAACCGGGTCCCGCCCGGCATGGTTCTTAAATTTTGAAGGAGGACAAATCCAATGAAGATCCTTGTTATCAACTGTGGTTCTTCCAGCCTGAAATATCAGCTCATTGATATGCAAGGCGAGAAGGTGCTGTGCAAGGGCCTGTGCGAGCGCATTGGCATGGAAAGCAGCATGATTACCCATGAAGCCAACGGCAATAAAGCCACCACCCCGGCCATCTTCCCCACTCACACCGAAGCATTTGCTGAGGTTGTGAAGAAGATGACCACCGGCGATGGCAAGGTCATTGATGATGTCAGCGAGATCAACGCCATCGGCCACCGCGTGGTCCACGGCGGCGAAAAGTTCCAGGCCAGCTGCCTGATCACCCCCGAAGTGATCGAGACCCTGCGCGAGCTGAGCCCCCTGGCCCCGCTGCACAACCCTGCCGGCATCCTGGGTATCGAGGCCGCCAAAAAGGTCTTTGGCGATATCCCCAATGTTGCCGTGTTTGATACCGCTTTCCATTCCACCATGCCGCCGAAGGCTTTCATGTACGCCATCCCGTATGAATATTACGAGAAGTACGGCGTGCGCCGTTACGGCTTCCACGGCACCAGCCACAAGTACGTCAGCCACCGCGCTGCCGAATATCTGGAAGAGCCCATCGACCGCCTGAAGCTGATCACCTGCCATCTGGGCAATGGTTCTTCCATTGCTGCAGTTGACCAGGGCAAGGTTGTGGATACCTCTATGGGCATGACCCCGCTGGCCGGCCTGATGATGGGCACCCGCTGCGGCGATATCGACCCTTCTGTGGTCAACTACCTGAAGTACACCCTGAACATCACCGGCCACCAGCTGGACGAGATCCTGAACAAGAAGTCCGGCCTGCTGGGCATCTCCGGTGTTTC
>ERZ650307.1261-NODE-1261-length-14373-cov-7.910742_pt1 | contig 14373 bp, 12 predicted proteins | sample MGYA00376243_ERZ650307 | MGnify/ENA primary metagenome ERZ650307 (study PRJEB26733, sample SAMN07839242) | wastewater metagenome | biome: urban; feature: artificial channel; material: waste water | place: USA: North Carolina | collected 2016-03-31 ... | reverse complement strand
AACGCTGGTCAGCTACTCCGATATTCAGACGCTGCCGGACCTGTCCTGCTATGTCACGCTGCCCGGGCCGTATCCGGCCGTGAAGCTGGCCCTGAAGTACAAACCACGTCCGAAAATTGCCGAGGGATTTATTCAGCGCTCTCTCGATACGCGGGTGGATACACGACTCAGTGCCCTGCTGGAAGCCCGGGAAGCCGAGGGGAGTCTGGTTCGGGCATTGTTCACGCCGGATGAGCCTGTGTCTGAGCCAGCCGAAGAGAAAGCCGGTGTTCAGCCTGAGCAGACTAAACCTGCTAAAGACAGCGTACTGCCTGTGCCGGTAAAAACCTCGTCGAAGGCAGCAGAGGGTGCCGGTAAGACGCCAGACGTCCCGTTATCTGGCGCTCCCGTCACGAGAGTGAAAACCGTTCCATTAATCCGGCCTGAACCTGCTGCTTCGGTGACCGGCACTGCTGCAGCGGCATCCACTGCCGCGGTGAGTGCGACTGCGGGCGGGACGGAGCAGGAACTGGCGCAGCAGCCTGTCGAGGCGGACCAGGATATGTTGCCGGCCGGAATGAACGAGGATGGCGTAATTGAAGACATGCAGGCTTATGACGCCTGGCTGGAAGGTGAACAGATACAGCGGGATATGCAGCGACGCGAAGAGGTCAATATCAACCACAGCCGCAGTGAGCAGGATGATATCGAAATCGGAGGGAACTTCTGATGCTCAGTTTCAGCCAGGTTAAATCGGCGGGCAGTGCCGGTAACTACTACACAGAGAAAGACAATTACTACGTCATCGGGAGCATGGAGGAGCGCTGGCAGGGTAAAGGCGCAGAAGCGCTGGGGCTTGAAGGAAAGGTAGACAAGCAGATCTTCACGGAGCTACTGCAGGGAAAGCTACCTGATGGCAGCGACCTGACCCGGATACAGGATGGCGTGAATAAGCACCGGCCCGGTTACGACCTGACCTTCTCGGCACCGAAAAGTGTATCGATGCTGGCTATGCTGGGCGGCGATAAGCGTCTTATCGATGCTCATAATCGCGCGGTAACAGTGGCTCTTAACCAGGTGGAGTCCCTTGCTTCCACACGGGTAAAGAAAGATGGCGTGTCTGAAACGGTCCTGACCGGGAATCTGATTATTGCCCGCTTTAACCATGATACATCGCGCGCTCAGGATCCACAGATACACACACACAGCGTGGTTATCAACGCGACACAGAACGGCGATAAATGGCAGACGCTGGCCAGCGATACCGTCGGTAAAACCGGGTTTTCCGAAAACATACTGGCCAACCGCATCGCTTTCGGAAAGATATACCAGAACTCTCTCAGGGCCGATGTTGAGTCTATGGGTTACAAGACAGTCGATGCGGGTCGGAATGGCATGTGGGAGATGGAGGGCGTGCCGGTTGAGTCGTTTTCCACCCGCAGTCAGGAACTCAGGGAGGCCGCCGGACCCGATGCCTCCCTGAAGTCCCGGGATGTGGCCGCGCTCGATACCCGAAAGTCGAAAGAAGCCATCGATCCGGCAGAGAAGATGGTGGAGTGGATGAACACGCTGAAGGAGACCGGGTTTGACATCCGGGGGTACCGTGAGGCCGCCGATGCGCGAGCCGCAGAGCTGGCCCGTGCACCTGCCGCGCCGGTGAACACTGACGGTCCGGATATCACGGATGTGGTGACGAAAGCGATTGCCGGTCTCAGCGACCGCAAGGTGCAGTTCACGTATGCCGACCTGCTGGCACGCACGGTCGGCCAGCTGGAGGCGAAGGACGGTGTGTTTGAGCTGGCGAGAAAGGGCATCGATGCCGCCATTGAACGGGAGCAGCTTATCCCTCTCGATCGCGAGAAAGGCCTGTTCACCTCAAACATCCACGTTCTCGATGAACTCGCCGTCAAAGCCCTGAGTCAGGAGGTGCAGCGCCAGAATCATGTCTCCGTCACGCCCGATGCGTCTGTGGTGCGCCAGGTCCCTTTCAGCGATGCCGTCAGCGTGCTGGCGCAGGATCGCCCGGTAATGGGTATCGTTTCCGGTCAGGGCGGTGCAACCGGCCAGCGGGAGCGGGTGGCCGAGTTAACCCTGATGGCCCGGGAGCAGGGGCGTGACGTCCATATCCTGGCGGCCGATAACCGCTCACGTGATTTTCTCGCCGGTGATGTGCGTCTGGCCGGGGAAACGGTGACCGGTAAATCCGCCCTGCAGGACGGGACGGCGTTTATTCCGGGCGGAACACTCATCGTGGATCAGGCGGAGAAGCTGAGCCTGAAGGAAACGATTTCCCTGCTCGATGGCGCGATGCGCCATAACGTGCAGGTCCTGCTCTCCGACAGCGGGAAGCGCAGCGGGACCGGCAGCGCGCTGACGGTGCTGAAGGACAGCGGCGTGAATACGTATCGCTGGCAGGGTGGCCATCAGACCACAGCCGACATCATCAGTGAACCGGATAAAGGAGCACGCTACAGCCGGCTGGCACAGGAGTTTGCCGTCAGCGTGCGTGAAGGGCAGGAAAGCGTGGCCCAAATCAGCGGGACGCGTGAACAGAGCGTACTCAACGGCCTTATCCGTGACTCCCTCAGACAGGAGGGGGTGCTGGGTGAGAAAGACACGACCATTACAGCCCTGACGCCGGTGTGGCTGGACAGCAAAAGCCGGGGCGTGCGGGATTATTACCGGGAGGGGATGGTGATGGAACGCTGGGATCCGGAGACCCGGACGCACGATCGCTTTGTCATTGACCGGGTGACCGCGAGCAGCAATATGCTGACCCTGAAAGACCGGGAAGGGGGCCGTCTGGATCTGAAGGTTTCCGCGGTCGACAGCCAGTGGACGCTGTTCCGGGCAGATACACTGCCGGTGGCAGAGGGGGAACGTCTGGCGGTGCTCGGGAAGATACCGGACACACGCCTGAAGGGCGGGGAAAGCATCACGGTGATGAAAGTGGAGGACGGGCAACTGACGGTACAGCGTCCGGGGCAGAAAACCACGCAGACCCTGGCCGTGGGCGCGGGCGTGTTTGACGGTATTAAAATCGGCCACGGCTGGGTGGAAAGTCCCGGCAGGTCGGTTAGCGAGACGGCAACGGTCTTTGCGTCGGTGACGCAGCGTGAGCTGGATAACGCCACCCTCAACCAGCTGGCGCAGAGCGGAAGTCATCTCCGGCTGTACTCGGCGCAGGATGCGGCGCGCACGACGGAGAAGCTGTCGCGGCATACCGCCTTCAGCGTGGTCTCAGAGCAGCTGAAGACCCGATCCGGCGAGACGGACCTGGATGCGGCCATTGCGCAGCAGAAGGCCGGACTGCGTACCCCGGCAGAACAGGCCATTCACCTGGCCATCCCGCTGCTTGAAAGTGAGAAACTGACCTTCTCCCGGCCCCAGCTGCTGGCGACGGCGCTGGAAACCGGGGGCGGGAAGGTTTCGATGGCGGACATCGACACGACCATCCAGGCACAAATCAGGTCGGGGCAGTTGCTGAATGTACCGGTGGCGCACGGCTACGGCAATGACCTGCTGATTTCCCGTCAGACCTGGGACGCCGAAAAAAGCATCCTGACCCACGTGCTGGAAGGTAAAGACGCGGTGGCCCCCCTGATGGACCGCGTGCCGGCCAGTCTGATGACGGACCTGACCGCCGGACAGCGGGCGGCGACCCGGATGATTCTGGAAAGCACGGACCGGTTCACGGTGGTTCAGGGGTATGCCGGGGTGGGGAAAACCACCCAGTTCCGGGCAGTCATGAGTGCCATCAGTCTGCTGCCGGAAGAGACCCGTCCGCGCGTCATCGGTCTGGCGCCGACGCATCGCGCGGTCGGGGAAATGCAGAGTGCTGGCGTGGATGCGCGCACGACGGCGTCGTTCCTCCACGACACGCAGCTGCTGCAGCGCAATGGCCAGACACCCGATTTCAGCAACACCCTGTTCCTGCTCGACGAGAGCTCAATGGTGGGGCTGGCCGATATGGCAAAAGCCCACTCCCTCATCGTCGCTGGCGGTGGACGGGCGGTGTCCAGTGGGGATAACGACCAGCTGCAGCCCATCGCGCCGGGCCAGCCGTTCAGGCTGATGCAGCAGCGCAGCGCCGCCGACATTGCCATCATGAAAGAGATTGTGCGCCAGGTGCCTGAGCTGCGACCGGCGGTCTACAGCCTGATTGAGCGGGATGTGCACCGCGCCCTGACCACCATTGAGCAGGTCACGCCGGAGCAGGTGCCGAGAAAAGAAGGCGCCTGGGCGCCGGGCAGTTCTGTGGTGGAATTCACGCCAAAGCAGGAAAAGGCGATAGAAAAGGCGCTGAGCGAGGGGAAAACCCTGCCGGAAGGTCAGCCCGCGACGCTCTACGAGGCGCTGGTGAAGGACTATACCGGACGGACCCCGGAGGCACAGTCGCAGACGCTGGTGATCACCCATCTGAATAAGGACCGGCGGGCGCTGAACAGTCTGATCCATGACGCACGGCGGGAGAACGGGGAAACCGGCAAAGAGGAAATCACCCTGCCGGTGCTGGTCACGAGTAACATCCGTGACGGTGAACTGCGCAAACTGTCGACCTGGACGGCTCACAAGGAGGCGGTGGCGCTGGTTGATAACGTATACCACCGTATCAGCAAAGTGGATAAGGATAATCAGCTGATCACCCTGACAGACAGTGAAGGAAAGGAGCGATTTATCTCACCCCGGGAGGCATCGGCAGAAGGCGTCACGCTCTATCGTCAGGAAAAGATCACCGTGTCTCAGGGGGACCGAATGCGCTTCAGCAAAAGTGACCCGGAGCGCGGCTATGTGGCCAACAGTATCTGGGAAGTGCAGTCTGTTTCGGGTGACAGTGTCACGCTGTCTGATGGCAAAATCACCCGTACGCTGACCCCGAAGGCGGAGCAGGCACAGCAGCATATCGACCTCGCCTACGCCATCACCGCCCACGGCGCCCAGGGGGCCAGCGAACCGTATGCCATCGCGCTGGAAGGGGTGGCCGGTGGTCGGGAACAGATGGCCAGCTTTGAGTCTGCCTATGTGGCTTTATCCCGCATGAAACAGCATGTTCAGGTCTACACCGACAACCGTGAGGGCTGGATAAAGGCCATCAAGCATTCACCTGAGAAAGCGACGGCGCACGATATTCTTGAACCCCGTAACGACCGGGCGGTGAAAACAGCCGATCTGCTGTTCGGGCGGGCAAGGCCACTGGATGAAACCGCCGCGGGCCGGGCAGCCCTGCAGCAGTCCGGTCTGGCACAGGGAAGTTCACCAGGAAAATTCATTTCTCCGGGGAAAAAGTACCCTCAGCCGCATGTGGCGCTGCCGGCATTTGATAAAAACGGGAAAGCCGCCGGTATCTGGCTCAGCCCGCTGACCGATCGGGACGGACGGCTGGAGGCTATCGGCGGAGAGGGACGAATTATGGGCAATGAAGACGCCCGGTTCGTGGCGCTGCAGAACAGCCGCAACGGTGAAAGCCTGCTGGCCGGGAATATGGGGGAGGGCGTCAGAATGGCCCGCGACAATCCCGATACCGGGGTGGTGGTGCGGCTGGCCGGTGATGACCGCCCCTGGAACCCCGGGGCCATGACCGGTGGGCGGGTATGGGCTGAACCGGCGCCGGTGGCTCCGGTACCGCAGGCCGGGGCTGACATTATCCTCCCGCCAGAGGTACTGGCACAGCGGGCGGCAGAAGAACAGCAGCGCCGGGAAATGGAAAAACAGGCGGAACAGACTGCCCGGGAAGTGGCCGGGGAGGCGCGTAAAGCCGGCGAGCCGGCGGACCGGGTGAAAGAGGTTATCGGGGACGTCATTCGCGGACTGGAGCGTGACCGGCCGGGTACGGAGAAAACGACGCTACCGGATGATCCTCAGTTCCGGCGCCAGGAGGCGGCGATTCAGCAGGTGGCCTCAGAACGTCTGCAGCGTGAGCGTCTGCAGGCTGTGGAGCGGGACATGGTTCGTGACCTTAACCGCGAGAAAACCCTCGGGGGCGACTGACGCGCCTGCGGCTTGTCTGCTCCGGCAGCCTCCCCGATTAAAATCGGGCAGTCTGCCGGAGCGCTAAAAGGAAAAAAAACATGAGAGCACAACACACATTTCCAGGCGCGACAGACAGCTGGCTTCAGCGCCTGCTGACCTGGACACCGGGACAAACGGATATGATTAAAACGGTCGCACTGGTACTGATGGTGACTGACCACACCGGCTTACTGCTGGCCGGAAACAATGAAGTGATGCGCCTGCTGGGACGTGGTTGTTTTCCGCTGTTCGGTCTGGCATGGGGAATGAATCTGGCACGGCACGCGGAAATACGCCAGTCTCAACTGAACAGCCTGTGGGGCTGGGCGCTGGTCGCCCAGGTGTCGTTTATGCTCATCGGGTACCCGTGGTATACCGGGAATATTCTGTTTGCCTTTGCCGTTACGGGCCAGGTCCTGCGGTGGGTCAGCCAGCCGTCCTGGTATTACACCCTCCCGGCGGCTGGACTGCTGGTCGCCTGGATACCCCTGTCAACCGGCAGCTACGGCATGGCCGGAGTGGGCATGCTCACCGCCAGCTGGCTGCTTTGTCGCGCACAGCATGCACCGGAACGGCTGGGATACGGGGTGCTGTGGGCCCTCATGGTGTTGCTGATGAATATGCATGACGTGAGTGAATCAGTGGCCGGGCTGGCGATTGCGCTGCTGACGCTGATGGTGTGCTCATCTGCCGGAGAACGTGTGAAACGCTTCTGGCCGCGGCAGTTCTTCGTGATGTTCTATGCCGTGCACCTGGCGGTACTCGGTATTGTCGTCTCGATGTAAAAAAAAACCGGACACAGGTCCGGGGGCGGGCACATTGCCCGTAAACGTGACAAAGGGGACATCATCGTTGTGTCCACTGCATTGCGAGGTGAAACGATGATACCGTTAGCGTATCGTATACCTCAGACCTGTAGCTTTTATTGATATGGCCCCTTATGAGTGAAGAAAAACGCCCTGTACTGAGCCTGAAACGAAAACCGGCGGAGAACAGTACGGCCCCCGCAGATACAACCCCTGCTCCTGGTGTGGTGCGCCGAAAGAAGGTCGTGGTGGTCTCGTCCCCGCCGGCCTGGAAGGCAAAGAAAGCGAAACTTGAGAAGGCTAAACAAGCGGCCGAAGCCGACGCGCGCAACGCTGCGCCGGCGCCGGATAAAGCGGTAAAGACGCCACCTCCGGTGCGTTATCTTCGCCTGCTGCCGCCGGAACAGGCCATCATGACCCTGAAGGCATTCTGGCCACAGCTGTTCGACGGAAACTCACCCCGTCTGCTGGCGACGGGAATGCGCGAGCAGCTGTTTGCCGACATTGTGAACCGCGACCTGCCGCTGTCGCATAAACAGGTCATTAAGTGCCTGAAGAGTCTGACCCGGTCTGCGGGCTATCTGTCCCGGATGAAGGTGGGGGCCTCCCGCTATGATCTGCAGGGGAATGCCGTTGCGACCGTCACTGCAGAGGAAGCGCAGTACGCCAGTGAGCGCATGATGAAGGAGCTGCTGCGAGCTGAACGAAAGATGAGTCAGACCCTTTAATTATATTTACCCATTCCTGATAATTATACCTGGGAATCCTCAGCTAATAGATGTAACGAAAATTAGCTGAGGGTATGCCTGAAATAGCAACAGGTATTCATTTTATATTTGCCGCATTACAGGCTGCGGCATCATAACTGTCCGTGCAGACAGATTCTGGATGACGATGACTGAAAAAATTATTGCTCTCGTAGATTATGAAAATATTGGTACACTTGAAAGTGTCCGTCTGTCCCGTTATGAACGCCTTATTTTATTTACCGGGCCTCAGCAGGAGTTTATACGTTTTCCAGCTGTAACGTATGCAGGTGATATATCGGTAAGCGTATTCCAGGTTGCGAATGTGTCAAAAAATAATGTGGACTTCCATCTGGTGTTTGAGCTGGGAAGACTTAGCGCGACTGCACCGGAAGAGACGATATTTCATATTATCTCGAATGATAAAGGCTATGATGGCGTCATTGCCGAGCTATGCAGGGCGGGGAGACGATGTTGCCGTATATCATCGCCTTGCTCTGCAGAGAAACCGAAGGCGGCACCTATGGTAATCAGTAACGATGAAGTGCTGCACCTGACCGATAAAGTCCAGTCATTAAGTAAAAAATCTGCAGGGAACCGCCCGGCGAATACTTCATCCCTGATGAATTATATTAAATCCCTGTCCGGTAATACAAAAGGCATGGCGCTTTATGGTCGCGTTAAAGAGGAATTAATCAGGCGTGGTGTGATTGCGGTGTATGAGAAAACAGTGGTCTGGCGATAATGAAATTAAGACGGCTGTGAATGTTATTTTTATCTAAAAAGGAATCAATATGTTCAGATATTTCATTCTGCGCCCTGAGCAGCAGTTATTCTGTTATTTATACGGCTGCGCGCTGGCACTGGTTCAGATGGTTTTATTTTCTCCTGTATCCCGGGCAAGCGGATTTTATCTGGTTGCGTTATCTGTCGCGCTGTTCTGGGCCGGTCTGGCCCTGTACACCCGGCACATCGACCGGATGAGAAAGCCAGAGGTCTCACCGCTGGTCAGTATTCGCGACGGTATTCAGGTGGTGGCCGAGGTGCCGCGCCATGAAAAGGCCCGGCTGGAATGGGAAATCCTCCGGGATGATGAGGTGTTTCGCCAGCAAAGGTGGGAGCTTACAGGCCTGACCGGACGGGTTATCAGCCGGGGGCTGTTGTATACGCCGGCGGTGATGCTGGTCGGTATCGGTATTCTCGCCTGGGGTTCCCCACAGGATGCCATCCGCCTGATTAATGCTCTTCGTAATATGCCTGCTGCGGAACTGGTGCATCAGATTGGTTTTGTCCTGTGCCTCGTCCTGCAGATTAGCGTCATATCAGTTCTGATTGCTGATGTTGTAGCCGGGAGAGGACTGCCGAATGTATTTCGCCGCGCGTTGCTCGACAGGCTGCCGGCAGAGTTCTGCCTTATCAGAAGAGGGACAGAAAGATGAGGACGACGACAGGAAAACGCATCGGGAAAGAAAGGAACATCAGGGAATAAAATACATGGCAAAGATATTAATGATGGCGGGCAGTACCGTTGTTGTGCTGAGTTTGCTGGGATTTCTGGTGCTGCTTCTGAAAGGACGCGCAGTAACGAAGACTTCCCCGGTTCTGAGGTCACTGAAAGCCCTGGGTATTCGCCCCTCAGAGGCTGAGCAACGGTTGTGTCGCCAGCGGGTCTGGGTGGGTAATGACACACTGATGACGCCACGGGAACAACATTTTTTCCGGGCATTGCTGAGGCATACCAGCCGAACACGCTGGCTGTTGTGTCCTCAGGTCCGGGTGGCAGATATTGCCACACTCTCTCCCCATATCCGGCCACGATCCCGGACCTGGTGGCAACTCTTCCGGATGGCATCACAGTGGCACTGCGATGTGGTCATCGTTGACATCCATACCTTCGCTATCATCGGCGCAGTTGAACTGGATGATGCCTCACACCAGAAAAAACACCGTATCCGGCGCGATATTCTGCTGGAAGAGGTTCTGAGGCAGGCCGGCATTCCACTACTACGCGATCGGGATTCGGAGAGTCTGGTAAGAAAGGTCGTAGAGTTTCTGAAATACCGGGAAGCCGGTGCTGAAGAAAAATCCATAACCGTTATGAAATCAACGACAAAGCATAGCGAACACAAGGAGAAAGAAAAATGATTATCGCCGCCGAAGTGAAACGTGATGAACAGGGGTACTGGACACATCCTGCGCTGGTACGAAGTGGCTGTGAAACTTCCGCAGAATTAAGTTACTGGCTCAGAACCCATAAACTCCAGTGCTTTGTGATGACAATGCGCGATGAAGCGCCTGAAGCTTTCGCTGCCGGATTTACGGATGAAGCCCCGGATGCCCGTGGCTGGATACCGGAGCCACCGGATGATGATGGCTGGTCTCTGGGATCTGTCCACGATACCGGCGACGGACCCGTCTGCTACTGGTTTCGGCATACCACAAAATCCTGACGCCTCCGCATGGCGTCGTTGTCCAACCCCGGGAACGGGGAAAAGCCAGTTTCCCCCGCTCCCGGCGTTTCTTAAAACACCCGTTAAGGAAATACTGTGAAAAAAATTAACCGTACACTCCGCAGATGTTGTCTGTCGGGGCTTATTAGTCTGACTTTGTTTGCACCTGTTCCGGCCGTGTATGCCGCCAGCATCGAGACGGGGTATTCGCCGGAAGGAACGGCTCTGCAGCTGGTCCTGAAGACTATTAATTCTGCACAGCAGGAAATCCGGCTGATGGGCTATTCCTTCACCTCACCCGAAGTCGCCGGCGCGCTTGTCAGGGCAAAACAGCGTGGTCTCGATGTGAAAGTGGTTCTGGACTGGAAAGCCAATACAGGCAGGCAAAACAAGGCGAGTCTGGCGGCCATGAATCTTCTGGTCAATGCCGGTATCCCGGTTCGCACAGTGTCGCAGTACAAAATCATGCACGACAAAGTCATCATTGCCGACGGCCGCAATATTGAAGTCGGGTCTTTTAACTACACCCGCTCCGCCGATCGGGTCAATTCAGAGAACGTGCTAGTCGTGTGGGATGTTCCAGTCGTTGCTCAACGCTATCTGCAGCACTGGTCGACCCGCTGGTCGCAGGGAACGGACTGGAAACGGGCTTATTAACGCACCTCAGCCATAAAACGAGCATCAATACGGTTCACTTAGGGGTCCGCTTGGAAAACGGAAATTTTCCTACGTTAAGCGTTTTGAGCTTAACGAGTGATTTCGTTCCATTGAGCGCGAACCCCTGACCGTAAGGGATGTACGGAACGATCTGACTGTCCGTTAACAGTTTTGCTTACTTTCGTACATGTTATTGGCATGGTGTACGCAATCGTTCGGTTTCGGACACAGAAACGCTGTAGCCCCGCGAACCGAGTGATATCCAATAGCCGATTGGTTAAAAAGTAGTCTTAGCGTAGGTTATTTTCCCTTTTCCAAGCGGACCCCAAAATCAATTTATATAATCTCATTATGCTCTTAAAAAAGAATCAACAAAAAGATCCTTAGCAGATACTTACGCCTGTGGCACCGATTTACCATAACGCGTCATTACGCGCACCGCTGAAACGCGCTCAGGGCGGTTTTACGTCCTGAGCCATAAAAACCCCCGTCTTCTCACCGAAAACCGCTCAGAATCGCATACCGTGATTTTCAGCCCCATGCATAACCATGCACCTGACTGACTGGCGAGAACTTCCGGCCTGAATTCAGGCCGGAAGTCTCAAAAGACGCCCCAAACCCGGCTGAAAACGGTGAACGGGTGCGCAATTTATTGTGCGAACGTGAGGCGTTGGACAAGCGCAGCGCGTCAGTTCTTTTTCTTTTCCGGTTTCTGTTCCGTTGTCAGCAGCTTTTCAAGGTCTGCCACTTTCTGATAGACGGCAGCAGACGCGTTGTAATTGTCCTGTAGTTCCGTTTTCACAAACCAGCTTGTGGCAAATATCAGTACGACAAAGGCAACCGCAACCCCTGCAAACCACTTCCAGCTGTAACCCCGCAGCGTGTTGTACTCCGCGATGATGTTACTGCGGATAATGGAAATTTCCTTGTCCAGCGCGTCCGCATTGATTTTCATGTTCCCGACGGATTTTTCCAGACGCTGAAAATCAGCGCTGATACGCTCGCCAATCAGCCCCGCAACATCCATTTTCTGCACTTCCTGCCGGACTTCATCCCGTACCTGCTGTGCCACACTGTCTGATATTTCCCGGTAGCCTTTCAGGGTTTCCCTTGCCACCGCCAGCGAATCCGCCACGGCTTTCTGCTGCTCTTTTGCGGCCTCTTTCAGATGCTCCGCCGACAGCAGGAGTGTGAGAAGTTTTTCTTCGGTGCTCGCCATAGTTACCTGCTTATGGAAAATCCGCGTGACAGGGATTTCACGCGCTCTATTTCAACATTTCCCTGTTTTGTGACCCGTGCAGCCATCTCCCGCCCGTACTGCTGCGAGATATCATGCGTCAGAGATCTGACCAGTTCCTTCCGGTTTACCTCGATACCGCTGGCATTCATCCAGCTACGGTCGCTGTGGTCGATATGCTTCGCCTGTTCAGGCACATCCACGACTGAAAACGTCCGGCTGTCTTTAATATCCTGCCTCTGGCTGTCGTCCAGTCGTCCGGCTGCTTCAAAACCGAGATGCTGTTCCGGTTTCCGGTCGATACCCTGTGTTTTCAGTGACCGGCTATCAATAAAACCCTGCTCAAAGCCATATCGTTTCATATGCGCGTTGTGCGTACGCTCCCAGCGCTCCCGCAGGGCTTTCAGTGCCTGTTTTTGTTCTGTAGGGGTTAAATTATGCCCTGAGTCCTTGCGCGCGCCGCCACGCGCCGGAAATTTGGCGTTATAGCGCCTGAAATACTGCTCTGGGCTGCGCTTAATACCGTCATCAACACGCTGGCTCATCATGATATGGGCGTGCGGCTGTTCGCCGCCGTCAATGCTGGCTTGCGGATTGTGAATCGCAAACGAATACGTATGTTGACCGCCCGTTTCCTGCTTCACAAAATCCCTGACAAGCTCCAGCCGCTGCGCTTCGTTCAGTTCACGGGGTAGTGCTATCTCGACTTCCCGGTACGTTGAACCGTTGGCACGTTCGAACGCATCCGCAGCCTGCCAGAAATGGGCGGGTTCATCTCTCGCCCATTCCGGCATATTGCCGTGTTCGGTGTGCTCGAGATCCTGGCGCTGGCTGAACTTATCTTCCCGCGTAATGTAACTGGCATGAGCAAGGGCTTTACCCTTGCCGCCAAATTTCACGCTGAGATGATACGTTGCCATGTTGTGTCAGCCCCCGGCAGGGCGCACTGTTTCTGCCCGCAGGGAGAAACATATAAGTGCGCTTTACTCTAATTTGAAGAATTATGAGTAAAGATAAGTCATGCGACTTCTGACCGCAAGTTATATACTTTCACCATCGGAAATATCGGGATGGGGAAGTTAAACGATGCGGATCAGTAACGTCGAATGGCTTAAAAAGCGCATAGGCTTCATCAGAAAACTGGGGGAGAAAACAACACGGCAACGGCAGATTATCGACCTGCTGGATGATGAGGCTTCGCTCAGTGAGACTGACAGGCGACTGCTCCACGTTCTGGCAACCGCTGAAAAAAACGAGTTGCAGGAACAGGATGCCGCGCAGAAAAAGGCGGTTCAGGCACGGATTTCAGGTCAGAAAAACCGCAGGGAACGTAATCACAAACTGTTCTTGGCTGCCGGACTGATGATTGACGCGGGACTGGTTGATACAAAAACGGGTGAGTTGAATTTTGACTCTGAAAAATTACTGACCGCGCTGAAACGGGTACGCTGTGATCTGGAAACATCGGTGTGACCGTGCATTCTGCAAGGATTCAGTGATATGACGCTTCCTCGATGCAAAACCAGTTTGCATCTTGCGGCGAGCGTTGCAGATTGAAATACGAGGGGATTTTTTGCTTAAGTCCAGAAAGCGCAGAGCCGAAATGATTGTGACATCACTCCGGCTCTGCTAATCTGATTCGGTGCATTCGTTGCTAAGATCAGACCTAGACAATCCAATCTTAGCAATGGGAAGCTAGCTTGTCACTACTTCCTTAAAACCATTCAACGACATTAACTCAAATGCACCACTTGATTGACTCGGACTTAGCCCGGTCTCCGAAAGGATAAACAGGCAAATTGTGGTAGTAACGTACCGTCACACGAAATGACGGCTCTGCCTCCGAATCACGCTGCGGTATCGAAAGATTACAGTGCGTACCTGATAAGAGCACCAATCAACGGACTAGGGATTTCTTGGATTGCACCGTCGAAAGAAGCCCAACCTAACCAAACTTAGCCAGATTAACGAGCTAAGAGACCATGACCCAATAACTGATCATGGAGAAAAGCAAAGACAAGATGAAGATGTCGCTTCGCTCCGTTTTGATTAGTACCACATTGGGGCATTAGGCGTTTTTTACCTAGATTTTATCGGTGAACAATAACACCTAAACTCTCAACAAGCTGAAGCGCCTGCTCTCCATCCAACTTCACTCCATCTAAATTAATTCGCCTTGCATCAAGCTCGCCAAGCGCCCCACCCGTTAAATCACAACCAGTAAAATCAGCCAAAGACCAATCAAACGATGAAAACTCCCCACAAGAAAGATCGGAGCCACGAAACACGGCGCCAGTTATCACAGTGCCATTCCAGCGATTTTCCCACAGTTCGCACTTTTCTAATATGACTCTAGAAAAATTAGCGTAACTAAGATTTGTCTTGGTTATATAAGCACTACAAAACCATGACCTTGTAGTTATCATATTCATAAAATTAGCCCCTCGAAAATCAGCTCCTTGAGCTAAACACGCACTAATTTCAAGGCC
>ERZ650307.1251-NODE-1251-length-14427-cov-12.467019_pt1 | contig 14427 bp, 19 predicted proteins | sample MGYA00376243_ERZ650307 | MGnify/ENA primary metagenome ERZ650307 (study PRJEB26733, sample SAMN07839242) | wastewater metagenome | biome: urban; feature: artificial channel; material: waste water | place: USA: North Carolina | collected 2016-03-31 ... | reverse complement strand
TTTTTGATTGAATGCTATAAATGAAAAATTTTTATTTTTAGAACAATAGTTTTGTAGATAATTTCCAACTATATTTTCCATTAAAGTGCCAGTTCTATTTTTTCTTGCATTTGTATCAAATCCAACTTCAACACCAATGCAATAATCAACTAAATTTTTAACAACTTTGCTTTCAAAAAATTCTTTTAATCCAGTTTCTTTAAAAAATATAAGTAGCTCTTTTTTTATATTTTCATTTATTTCATCATTAAAAATATATTTTTTACTTTCAGGAATTAAAGTTTCCATATTTGTAATTATTGGAGTTGAAGATAGCTTATCATCTCTAATTGCTATTAAAATAGGAAGTATTTTTCTCACTTTTGGATATTCTTCAATTAAAGATAAAAACTCTTCTTCAATATTTTCTTTACCAATTAAATAGTTTAGAAGATTTAACTCTTTTTCTATTTTTTTTACATTTGTTTTTACTTTTTCAAAATCTGTAAAGTAATCCCAAGTAAAAATTGAATCTTGTAATGTATTTTTTAAGTTTTCAAAGTTTTTAGTTTCCATTTGGTACTGGTAATCCTATTTTATGCAATGGTAAATATTCAAAATAATAAGAACAGTTTACAGAAATTATATAATCTAACACATCTTTATATTTTGTAGCTTGATAGTAATTTGATAATATGTAGATATACTCGACTTCATAATTAAGTTGAAAAAAAAGTTTTTTATATTGCTTCTTTTTAAAATCACAAGTTTGTAATTTTTCATCAACTGAACCATCCACTTCTTGAAATTTCATTTCTAAAATGTAAATTGTATTATCTTTAATAACATATATTGTGTCATCAGGTAAAAGCTTTTTTGATAATATTTTTTTCCAATCAATTTTTCTCTCTTCTAAAAAAGAATATAAGGCATGTTTTTGGAATGTTTGTGCAACTAATTTTTTTTCAAAATAAATTTCATAGCTTTTACTTCTTATTTTTTTATATTTAACTTCAACACATTTATAGCCATCTAATTTATTTAAACGAGTTGCTAATTCAACTTTTTTTTCGAAGACTATACCAGTTTGTGTATTTGTCCCACCAATTCCATTTTTTATCATCTTTGATTCCTTATTACGATTTCACTAATTTTTCCACGACTATCACTTTTACTATTTATAAACCTATTTGCAAAAATCTCTTTTATCTCAAAATCTTTATACAAATTTTTTATAAACTCTGTATCTGAGTTACTTTGTATTACATTACATCCGATCTTACTCAAATTTTTAAAAATTTCAAAAAGTTCAATTTGCTCTTTTTCTAAAAATTCAAACTCACTATAAGATGTAAAACTAGCTGTTTGTGTAAGTGGAAAATATGGTGGATCAAAATAAACTAAATCGTCTTTTGACGCATATTTTAAAACTTCTTTATAACTAACATTTAAAATATTTACATTTTGCAAAGCCTGACTTGCACTCAAAATCACACTATAATCACAAATATTTGGGTTTTTATAACTTCCCATTGGAACATTATTTTGATTGTTTTTATTTACTCTATAAAGTCCATTAAAACAAGTTTTGTTTAAATATATAAATCTTGAAGCCCTTTCTATATCACTTCTTTGTAAAAAATCATTTTCTCTATCCCAAGCTCTAATCTCATAATAAAACTCTTTAGAGTGATTTTGTTTAAGAGTTTCAAGCTCATTTATCAGTTTTGTTGGATATTTTTTTACTACATTATAAGCATTTATAAGTTCTGAGTTTATATCAAACAAAAAAACCTCTTTATTCTTCAATAACCCTTTTGAGTATAATTCAAAAAACAAAGCCCCACCACCAACAAAAGGTTCAAAATAGTTATTAAATTTTTCAGGCAATAGTGGAATAATTTGAGATAGCAATCCTCTTTTTCCACCTACCCATTTTACAAATGGTTGAAAAGTTTTCTCTATTTCTACTGTTTTTGTCATTTCTTCTCTTCATTCGTAACCAAAGCCAAATTATTCAAACTATATTTTTGAAGTAAATCAAGAACTTTTACAACTTTTTCATATGGTACTTTTTTATCAATTCTCACAATTACAGGTTCATCTTTATTTTTTATACTTTTTAGATTATCTTCTAGTGAAGAAAATGAGACTTCAATACCTCTAATAGCCATTTTATCTACACTAAGCTCTATAAAAATTTGCTCCTGTTTTACTTGCATACTTTTTGCATTTGAGCTAGGAAGTTCAAGCATAAGAGCTAGTTCCTCTTTTTTGAAAACACTTGTAACTATAAAAAATATTAAAAGAATAAAAACAACATCAATAATTGGTGTTAAATCAAGTCCCAAATGCTCTCTTCGTTTCATCTATTCTCTTCTTTTACTAACTCTTTTTTAGCTTTTATCTCTATTTTATCAACAAGGCTAATGAAGTGATTATAAGCTATTTGATGAGGAATTGATACGATAATCCCAGCAATTGTTGTAATTAGAGCAACTGCAATTCCACCTGAAAATATTGTAGGATCTCCTAAACCTTTTATAGTTATCTCTTCAAATGAGCTATAAATTCCAACAACAGTTCCTAAAAGTCCCAAAAGTGGAGAGATTATTGCAATATTTTTTATAATTACAAGCCCTGATTCTAATTTTTTTACTTCATACTCAATTTGTGCATTTATTGAGTGGTTAAAATCCAATCTTGAAGCTATTTTTGCTATTGTTTTATTTACTTGTGGAAGAGTTGTAAATTTCCAAATAATTATCGTAAATCCAATAATATTTAAAAAAATTAAAATATAGACGATAATTCCACCCTTGTCTATAAATTCTAATAAGTTCATATGAAAGCCTTTTGAAATTTTTGGATATTATATTGAAAAATTATTTACAAATAGGTATTTATGAAATTTACAAACTCAAAAACATCTGAAATTTTTTTAAACAATCAAAGATATTTTGTAAAAAGAGATGATTTACTTCATAGTGATTTTAGTGGAAATAAAGCTAGAAAATTTTACTACTTTTTAAAAAATGATTTACAAGGTATTGAAAAAATTATATCTCATGGCTCAAATCAATCAAATGCAATGTACTCACTATCTGTTTTATGTAAATTAAAAAATCTAAAATTTGACTACTATGTATCCCATTTACCAGATATTTTATCTAAAAATCCAAATGGAAACTACAAAGAAGCACTTAAAAATGGTATGAATTTAATTATTGGTGAAATTCCACAACATTTTAAAGAAAATGAGTTATTCATAAGTGAAGGAGGAGCTGTTAAAGAGGCTAGCTTTGGAATAGAAATATTAGCAAATGAGATAAAATCTTGGGCAAAAGAGCAAAATATTGAAGATAAAAGATTAAAAGTATTTTTACCAAGTGGAACTGGAACAACTGCTTTATATTTACAAAAGTTTTTACCTTTTGAAGTCTTTACTGGCTCTTGCGTAGGAGATGATGAGTATCTAAAAAAGCAGTTTTTAGCTTTGGAAGAAAAAAATCATCCAAAAATTTTAAAAAAAGAGAAAAAATACCATTTTGGGAAACTCTATATTGAGTTTTATTTGAAACATTTAGAGCTTTTAAAACAGACAAATATAGAGTTTGATCTTCTTTATGATAGTTTAGGATGGATTGTTTTTGAAGAGTTTGTAAAAAATCTAGAAAATAAAGATGACTATATATTTTTGTATATTCATCAAGGTGGAGTTTTGGGAAATAAAACTATGATAGAAAGATATAAGTTTAAATTTTCAAACTTTTTAGAATCTATTTAAAAATTACTTTTGCTCTACTATTGTCCAGCCACTATCTTTTAGATGTTGTTTTGTTTTACTACAAATTTCACTTTGTATAAATAGTGTTTTTACTTTGAAGTTGTGGTTTTGATGATTTACCAAAAGATTATATAAATTTTCTAGCTCATCTGAACTTTTTTTTATAAACCTACTTTTGCTTGACAAAACAAATATTGCATAAAATTTCAGATCTGTGCTTGAACCTACAAAGATTTTTATCTTCTTTTTACTATTTAACTCTTTTGGTAAAATCTCTTTTAACTCTTTAAAAAGTATATTCTTTTTTGCAAAATATTGGCTTGTCTCTTTCATTGTTATCCTTAAAAGCGTTTATTATATCAAAACTTGTATAATTACGAAATTTAAAAAGTAAAAAGAGAAAAATTAAAATGCTATCTTACGAAGAACAATCTATAATCACAAGAGGTATTGTAAAAGCTGCTGTTTTAATGAGTGAATATGGAGCTGAAAGCATCTTAATAGAACAAACAGCTCAAAGATTAGGAAAAGTTTTAGGTGCTTCAAGTGTCGAAATCTCTTTAATACCATCTGCAATAGTTTTAACAACTCTTCATCATGGGCAATCTGTAACAACAACAAGAAGAGTTCACCATAAACCTATAAATATGAGCATAGTTTGCCAAATTCAAAAAATAGTTTTAGATATGGAAAAATCAGACAATGAAGTTAACTATGATATTAGATATTTATATACTATTTTAAAACAAATTGAACCAAATTACTACAATAGATGGCTAGTTGTTCTTATGGTTGCTCTTAGTTGTGCATCTTTTGCATATTTACAAGGTGGTGATTTTATGTCACTTGTTGTAACTTTTTTTGCTTCAGGTATTGCTATGTTTACAAGACAAGAGTTATCAAAAAGAAGATTTGTGATGATTATAGTTTTTGGGATAACTGCTTTTGTAGCTACAATTATTTCTGGATTATCAAAAATATATGGATTTACAGATACTCCAAGTATTGCAATGGCAGCTAGTGTACTACTTTTGGCACCTGGATTTGCTTTTGTAAACTCTTTTTTAGACTCGTTCAAAGGTTATATGATGATGGGTTGGGGAAGATGGATGGATGGTATGATTTTAACACTTGCTTCATCTGTTGGAATTATTTTAGCAATTGCTATTTTAGGAATAAAGGCTTAATATGAATTTTTTATTACAATTAATCATAGATGGTGCTTTTGCTGCAACTGCATCTTTGGGATTTGGTATGGTTTTTAATGTCCCAAAACATACTTTAAAATATTGTGCAATGGGTGGAGCAATAGTATATAGTTTGAGAACAATATTTTTACACTTAAATTTTGGAATTGAAATCTCTACATTTTTAGCTTCAGCAGTGATTGGAATAATCGCTTTATATTGGTCAAGAAAATACAAAATACCAAGACCTGTATATACGGTTGCATCTATTATTCCTATTTTACCAGGAACTTATGCTTTTGGAGCAATGACTACATTAATAGATATAAATAGATTTGGTGCAAGTATTGAATTAATAGAGTCATTCACGCATAATGGACTTAAAGCTATTGCTGTTTTAATAGCTATAACTTTTGGTTTAGTTCTTCCATCTCTATATTTTTTAAGACTTAATCGCCCTATTGTTTAGGCGATTATTTTATAAAAATATTAGTTTTTAAATGCAATTACATCTACTTCAACTAAAACATTTTTTGGTAAAGTTTTAACTGCAACTGTACTTCTTGCAGGTGCAGTTTCACCTTTAAAATATTGTCCATAAATTTCATTGAAAGCTACAAAATTATCCATATCAGAGAGATAACAAGTTGTTTTTAAAACATTTTCAAAAGAGCTAGAAGCTTCTTCTAAAACTGCTTTTAAATTTTCCATAACTTGTTTTGTCTGCTCTTGAACTCCACCATTTACAATCTCCATAGTTGTTGGATCTAATGCAATTTGCCCAGATGTAAATACTAATTTCTCAAAACTAGTTGCTTGATTATATGGTCCAATTGCACTTGGAGCTTTTGTTGTACTTACTATTTTTTTCATTTTTATCCTTTGATTTTTTTAAAATTTATTATATTTAGTTTTAATTTATAATCTCATTTATAAATATCTCCTCTAAATCCTATATCCTCAATTATTACTTCAATAATTATCTCATTATCTACAACTTGAATAATTATTCGTATATTACCTTTTCTTATTCTAAAAAAGCCTTGTAAATTTCCTTGCAAAGCCTTATAATCTATATTTATATCAACACTATAAAAGTGTTTTTTTACAAATTTTATTATCAAATCATCAATTTCATTTTCAGTAATAACTCTATTTTTATCTAAAAATTTTTGAGATTTTTTAAGATAGGTAATTTTGAAATTTTTTTTCATCTTACAAATCTAAACTAATAATCTTTGAATGCGAAGCTTCTTTTTCCTCTTTTGTTCTACTATTTAGCAAAGTTTCTATCTCTTTTTGTTCCAAAATATCATAAGCATTTTTTAGTCTTTCATACTCTTCAATATCTAAAATTACAGCTTCAAGTTTATTGTTTTTTGAGATGGCAAACTTCTCTTTTGATTTATCAACAATACTATTTAAAATTGTTGAAAAACTTCTCGAAATATCGCTAACAGATACTATTTCATCTCTTTTATAAGCTACCATTTTATTTTCCTTTATAAAATATTATGTAAAATTATACATAATATTTATTGTTAAATCAAGACTACTTAACAAAAAATAGCTCAAACTCATTTTTAAGATGACTTAAAATTGGAGTTTCACTTTTATACAATCCTTGACCACTCAATGCTGATTTTACAATAGTTTTTGTGTAATCATGAATATCATCTCTTTTAAACATCTCATCTAAATCTAGCCATATAGCTTCACTAATCTCCTCTTTATCTTTTACATCTATTTTTAAACTTTTTGGCTTTGCAAGACATAAAACATATAGATTTGATTTATGAAATTGATGTGGATAAAAATGTCCTATAGATATAATTCTTTCAAAATCTACAACAACACCAGTTTCTTCAAAAACTTCTCGACTCAAAGCTTGAGATATCATCTCAGCATCATCAATATGTCCACCTGGAAGCTTATAATACTCATTTCTAATTATCTCTTTAATTAATAAAATCTCATTTCTGCTATTTATAACAACTGCACCTACTCCTAAAGTATGATTTGCCAAATTTGGAACTATTGCATTTTGTTTTAGAACTTTTACAAGTAATATATAATCACTATTGCAAGAGTGAAAAGTAAAACCAAACTTTGTAGCAATTGGAATAAAGTCTGATTTTTTTATATCTATATAGATCCAAATTAAATTTTTATTATCTTTTACATTTTGTATTAAATCTTTTAAATTCTGTTCAAATTCCAAAATATCTTTTGGCAAATCTTCACTTAAAATTGTAATTCCATTGTATGGGTCAAGACTTGTTTTAAAATTTGCTATATATTCAATACTACTATTCATAATAATTTCCTCATTCTAAACATATTTTATTGGAAGATAAAAATCCAAAATAAACTCACCATCTAAACTTAAAAAATGATTCTTCTCATAAATCGTATAAGATGGATTTGTTGTTGTTTCATAACCACTATCTATTAACCATACATGATAAACCCACTGTATTAGTTTTATTACATCTCCATACTTTCCACTTAAACTAAACTTTGCATAAATTCCCTTTGGAATATCCAAAGTTGGAAGGGATAAATCTTTTAACTCTTCATTTTCATCCAAAACTGCAATTGCAATATATTGGCAATCTTCAAGTGGTGTAATAATTGGATTATCGTGATGTAAAGCCATCTGTTTATAAGATTTTATATCATTTGTATAAATCCAAGTTTGAAGTTTTGCCCATGTTTTTTTAATAGATTTATCATAACCTTTATGCCTAATATAATATCCTCTCATCTGTGGCATTTTAACAATTGTTGGCTCAATATTTGAAAAATCTAAATCATTGCTAATTGATATTTTCTCAATTATTTTATTTGAATACTCTTTATAACCACCATTTTTCCACTCTTTTGGTGTCATAGAAAACCTTTGTTTAAAGGCTCTTAAAAAAGATGTTTGTGAACTATATCCAGTCATATTTGAAATATCAGTGATTGTTGAAAACTTATTTGTAATTAATAGGTTTGCAGCTTTTTCAAGTCGTATTGACTTAATGCTTTCATAAATATTTTTTCCAAACTCCTCTTTAAAAACTCTGTGAAGATGAAACTTACTAATATTTAATTGTAAACTTAAATCATCTATATTTATATTTGTATCAATATATTTATAAATGTAGTTCATTACATCATTTGCAATTTTTGCTCTTTTTTCATAAGTAGATTTTTTCATAAAGTATTATATCAATAAATGTATATATTTTTAGCAATAATTGATAATTATAAAAGCATTTTTTGTAAAGTATAAATATTTTTATTGATGTAAAATTTTAAAAATATTAATGGTTTCTTTTTAAATTGCAAACCATTTAAAAGGATAATTTATGAAAAGATCATTTATTAGAGAGATACTTGAAGCAATAGATGAAGAGACAATTTCATTTGCAGGTGGACTTCCAAGTGAAAATCTATTTCCAACGCAAGATTTAAAAGAAGCAACTTTAAAAGCAATAGAAAATCCAAAAGTTTATCAATACACAATTAGCAATGGAATAAATGAATTAAGAGAACAAATTGCTTTAAGATACACAAATGAAGGATTTGCTACAACAAAAGAGAATATCTTAATTACAACAGGAAGCCAACAAGCCATGTATATTTTGGCAAAATTTTTTGAAAACAAAGATATTACAATCGAAGAGCCTTCATATTTAGGAGCTATGAATATTTTTAGACTAAATAATTTAAAAATGGATGGTGTAAAACTTGAAGATGATGGAGTAAACATTGAAGAGTTTGAAAAAAGTTTTAAAAAGACAAAACTTACATACTTAATTCCAGATTTTCAAAATCCAAGTGCTACAACATATAGTAGTGAGAAAAGAGAAGCAGTTTGTAATATAGTAAAAAAATATGATGGAATTTTAATAGAAGATAGCCCATACAGTGAGCTTTATTTTGATAAAAAAAGTAAATATATAAGTGCTAGTTTACCAAATAACTCTTTTCATTTAGGAAGTTTTTCTAAAACTTTAGTTCCAAGCTTAAGAATTGGTTGGATACGAGCAGATGAAGAGAAGATAAAATCTCTTCTTATTATAAAAGAGAGTATTGATCTTCACTCTTGTGGTCTTTCACAATATATTTTAGCCCAGTATTTAAAAGATGAAGTAAAATATGAAAAACATCTTCAAGAAATAAGAGATGATTATAAAGCAAAAGCTCAATTTTTCTCACAAGCTTTAAAAACTATAATGCCTGAATTTAAGCACCAAACACCAAAAGGTGGAATGTTTTTGTATGGTGGATTTGAAGATAAAAAAATTGATACTTTTGCTCTTGTTCAAGAGTGTTTAAAAAAGAAAGTTGTGTATGTTCCAGCAAATCAGTTTTATATAGATAAAGTTCCAAATAGTGAAATAAGATTTAACTACACTCACTCAAGTTTTGAACAAATAGAAAAAGGTTTAAAACTTATAAAAAGTTGTCTATAAAAAATAGACAACTTAAATTTTTCTTCTATTTTTTCTTTTTGTAAATTTATAATACAGATAGCTAAAAATAACGATTAATACTAAAAGAGCAATAATAATTTGATGCAAATACTCTTTTATTAACTCTTCATTTCCACCTAAGAAATATCCTAAAAATGCTAATATAGCAACCCAAATTCCAGCACCTAAACTTGTAAATAGTGAAAATACAAAAAGATTCATTCGAGAGAGTCCTGCTGGTAAAGAGATATATTGTCTTACAACTGGAATTAATCTTCCAAAAAATGTTGAGATATGACCATGTTTATTAAAAAACTCTTCCATTTTTAATATTGTATCTTCGCTAATCAAGATATATTTTCCATATCTCATTAAAAATCTTCTTCCAAGCTTTAAAGCAAAATAGTAATTAAATATTGCACCTGCAAGCGAACCTAAAATTCCAAAAAGAATTACTAGGTACATATTCATCTCACCTTTATAAGCTAAATATCCAGCTGGAATCATTACAACTTCTGATGGGAATGGGAAAAAAGAACTCTCTAAAAACATCATTATAAAAATACCTAAATATCCTAACTGACCAACAGTTTCTACAATGAAGTTAATTATTTGTGATAACAAAGTTTTCCTTTTTTTGAATGGTTAAAAAAGATTTTGAAGTTTTTAGAGAGTTTATTTGAAGAAAAATTAAGGCATAAGCCTTAATTATTATCTTTTTAGCTCTCTAATTTTTGCAGCTTTACCTTTTAGTGCTCTTAAGTAGTTAAGTTTAGCTCTTCTTACATCACCTCTTCTTAATACTTCGATAGATTGTAAAGACTCACAATATAGTGGGAAAATTCTCTCAACACCAATATTATTTGCTCCAAGTTTTCTAATAGTAAATGTAGCATCAACACCGTTTCCGCTTCTTCCAATTACTACACCTTCGAAAGTTTGAACTCTTTTTTTCTCACCCTCTTTAATCTCAACACCAAGTCTTAATGTATCTCCTGCTCTAAACGCTGGAACTTCTTTAGAAGCTATTTGAGCTGCTTCAAAACTTGCTATATATCTGTTTTTCATCGTCTTTCCTTATTGGGTCTATAGTATTTCGTCCTGCAAATGGACATCTGAAATTTTAAGTCGCAAATTCTACTATGGTTTCCCTTTAAATATTCTTTAACGACAAATAAATTTTCATAATTTTCTGGTTTTGTAAAAGAAGGTGCTTCTAATAAATTGTTTTCATAACTCTCAACATCCAAAGAAGCCTCATTTCCAAGCACTCCTTGAACATTTCTAGATATTGCATCAGCCATAACAAGCGAAGGAAGCTCTCCACCTGTTAAGATATACTCTCCAATGCTAAAAACCTCATTGGCATACTTTTCAATAACTCTCTCATCAATTCCCTCATATCTTCCACTAACCATTACAATATTTTTTTTATTTGCAAGTCTTTTTGCATCATTTTGCCTAAAAGGTTTAGCAGCCGCAAGTGGAAAAATAATATATGCCTCTTTATCTTTTCTTTTTATCTCTTCTAAACAATCAAAAAGTGGTTGACAAGATAGAAGCATTCCAGCTCCTCCACCAACCATAGCATCATCAACTTTTTTGTGCTTATTTGTTGTAAAATCTCTAGGATTATAAAAATCGTAGCTTATTAAATTTGATTCAACTGCTCTATTTAAAATAGAATCTTTTAAATATGGTTCAATCAAATTGGGAAAAAGTGTAACAAAAGTAAACTTCAAAATAAAATTCCAATCAATTTTTTTGTTTGAAATGTTATCATAAATTTTTTTATATATTATTAAGTATAAATAGTATAGATTTCGCATCTAATAATATAAGGAGTAAATTTTTGAAAGTTAAAGGCTTTGGAAAAAAATATTTTACATTAGCTTCAATTCAAGCGTATGCAACACAATCAAAATTGCATGCAAAATTTACTGCACTAAAAACTAATATAAATGAAAAACTAAAAATCTCTTCAAATAGTGATGAAGAGGATGAGTTATCCTGTGATATTGAACAGAGTTTATTATCTTGTAGTATAGTAAATTCTAAACCATGTCATTGTGATTGCTTTTTTAAAAGAAAAACAGCACTTGCTGTAAGACTTTTTCAATTTATCCCTAGATGCCCATACTATACAACATATTTTGCATTTAGAAGAACTGGCGTACATCCACCACAATTATCATTTTAATAATCGTTAGAAAATTAATATTAAATCGTTTTTAAGTCCGAAAAAGACAATTTTACCCGATTGGTAAAAATCTGTGATTTTTGGTACCAATCGTGTGTAAACTCTTGTCGAAAGAGGATTTAAAATAAGATTTATTAGAAAACTATTTTTTTAGGCTTCGTTCTCGAAGCACTTTAGGTTTTTGCTACTTTTTAGTGGATTTTTAATCCACGCTATAAAAAGTAGAAAAAAATGTATGGTTCCTTTTTTTAAAGGGAACCTTTAAAAAAAGGATTAATAATGTCAAAAAATTATGTAATAGGTTTCCCAAGAATTGGAGAAAAAAGAGAACTAAAAAAGGTTTTAGAAGATTATTGGGCAAAAAAAGTTGATTTTAGTGAAGTTAAATATGTAGCAGAAAATTTGAGAAAAAGACACTGGACTTATCAAAAAGAGGCAAAAATAGATTTTATAGCTTCAAATGATTTTTCACTATATGATAATATGTTAGATAGTTCTATTTTATTAGGAGCAATTCCAAAAAGATTTCAACACCTAAAAGATGAAGAGTTATATTTTGCAATGGCAAGAGGAAATCAAGATTGTGTAGCAATGGAGATGACAAAGTGGTTTAATACAAACTATCACTACATTGTTCCAGAAATTTCTAAAGATACAACATTTAAACTAAACTCTAAAAAAGTTATAGAGGAGTATAAAGAGGCACTTGAGCTTGGAATTAATACAAAAATAAATTTAATTGGTGCAATTACTTATTTAGGATTATCAAAAAGTGTCGATAATAGTGATCTATTTGCACATATTTCTAGTGTTGTAAAAGTTTATAAAGAGCTTTTAGAAGAGATTTCAAAATTAAACAGTGAAATTGTTGTTCAATTTGATGAACCTTTGTTTGTAAAAGATTTAGAACCAAAAGTTTTATCACTTTTAAAACCAGTTTATGATGAGCTCTCAAATGTTTCAAAAAATATAAAAATAGTTGTAACTACTTACTTTGAACACTCAAATGAAGCTACAAAAATTTTAGTAAACACTCCTATTTGGGCTTTAGGACTTGATTTTATTCATGGAGTTAAAAATTTTGAAACTCTAGAATTTATTAAAAATTCAAATAAAGTTTTAATTGCTGGAGTTATTGATGGTAGAAACATTTGGAAGAGTAATTTTGAAGATAAACTAAATCTTTTAAACAAAATCTCAAATGTAGTTTCAAAAGATAATATTATAGTTGGAACTTCTTGTTCACTTTTACATGTACCTTTTACATTAAGTTATGAAGATAATTTAGATAAAGAGATTAAATCGTGGTTAGCATTTGCAAATGAAAAATTAAAAGAGTTAAACCTTGTTTCAAAACAGTTTTTTGGCTCAAAACTATCACTTGAAGATATTGCAAATATTGAGAAAAATCGACAAGATAATATTCAAAGAAAAGTATCTACTAAAATTCATAATCAAAAGATTCAAGAAGAGATTAAAAATCTAAAAAAATTTGAAAGAGAAGATAAGTTTGAAGATAGAATAAAAGCTCAAAGAGAGTTTTTTAAATATGATTTTTTAACAACTACAACTATTGGATCATTTCCTCAAACTCCAGAAATTAGAGAGAATAGAAAGAATTATAAAGCAAATTTAATTTCAAAAGAAGAGTATGAAACTCAAATAAAAAAATATATTGATGATTGTGTAGCATTTCAAGATGAAATCGGACTTGATATTTTAGTTCACGGAGAGCCTGAAAGAAATGACATGGTTGAATATTTTGGACAATTATTGGAAGGTTTTGCATTTACACAAAATGCTTGGGTTCAATCATATGGAAGTAGATGTGTAAAACCACCTGTTATTTTTGGAGATGTTTCAAGACCAAAGGCTATGACAGTTCTTTGGATTAAATATGCTCAAAGTAAAACTTCTAAAGTTATGAAAGGTATGTTAACAGGACCTGTTACAATTTTAAATTGGTCATTTGTAAGAGATGATATTCCAAGAAATGAAGTAACAAAACAAATTGCACTTTGTATTAATAAAGAAGTAGATGATTTACAAAATGCTGGAATTAAGATGATTCAAGTTGATGAAGCTGCATTTAAAGAGGGTTATCCTTTAAGAGCTGAAAATATAAAAGCTTATGAAAATTGGGCAGTTGATAATTTTAGATTAAGTGTAAGTAGCGCAAAAGCTAATACTCAAATTCACACACATATGTGTTATAGTGAGTTTAATGATATTATAAAAACTATTGAAGCTATGGATGCTGATGTTATCTCTATTGAAACTGCACGTAGTGGAAATAGACTTTTAAAAATCTTTAAAGATGTAAACTATAAACAAGAAATAGGACCTGGAATTTATGATATTCATAGTCCAAGAGTTCCAAGTGTGCAAGAGATGGTAAATCAAATAAAAGCTTTAATTGAAGTTTTACCAAAAGAGCAGTTATGGATAAATCCAGATTGTGGACTAAAAACTCGAAAATGGCCAGAAGTTAAAGAGAGTCTTAAAAATATGGTTGAAGCTGTAAAAATTGTAAAGCAAAATAGATGATAAAAAAGAGCCTTTTTTAGGCTCTTTTAGAAATTAGTATTATAACGTTAAAAACTCTCCCACTCGTCATTACTTGAACTGCTTGTTATCTCTTTTGTAGAGTTAATATTTGGTTTTGAAGTTTTGATTATTTTTTTAGGTGTTGAAGCTATTATATGCTCTTTTTTTATCCCTACATCTTTTGCTTTTACTTCATTTTTCCCTTCAAACTCTTTTTGGTTTGCATCTTGCACTATTAGTTTTGCTATCTCATCTGTGCTT
>ERZ650307.1240-NODE-1240-length-14483-cov-5.780288_pt1 | contig 14483 bp, 19 predicted proteins | sample MGYA00376243_ERZ650307 | MGnify/ENA primary metagenome ERZ650307 (study PRJEB26733, sample SAMN07839242) | wastewater metagenome | biome: urban; feature: artificial channel; material: waste water | place: USA: North Carolina | collected 2016-03-31 ... | reverse complement strand
TACACGACGCTCTTCCGATCTCGGCAGAACAAGCACCCGCCCTCGGGTAGGTGCTTGAGGTGATTGAAACCCTGTCCTTCTCACGAGGGGCAGGGTTTTTTACAGGAGTTAAGGATGAAAGTATTAATTAAAGGGGTCAGGGTCATAAATCAAAGGGGTCAGGCTCAATTAAATTAGATTTCCAAGATCATCCTCCTGGGCAAAAAAGCGCGGGAGGATAAGCGTGAATAGTGTTGAAGCAAAGTCTGAGGCTTGCAATGTTTCGCTTAAAAGCTAAAATGAGCCATGCACGAGATCATCCATTACCTCGACGACGCCGAAAACGACCTGTACCAGAATTGGCTCGACTCCCTGCGTGACCGGGTGGCCAAGGTGGCGATTATCCAGCGTGTTGCTCGCATGGAAGTAGGCCTGTTTGGTGACTGCAGGTCTTTGCGCGATGGTGTGTGGGAACTGCGAGTCGATGTCGGGGCCGGCTACCGGGTGTACTACGCTCACGTGGGCGGCATGGTGATCCTGCTGACCAGTGGCGGCGACAAGAAGTCGCAGAGCCGCGACATCGAGCGTGCGGTGAAGTTGCTGAAAGATTGGGAGAAGCGAAATGGCTAAGACACATCGAACCCACGAGGAAGCTACGGTCGAGATGTTCCGTAACGACCCTGATCTGGCGGCTGAATATCTCAACTCTGTGCTGGAGGACGGCGACGAGACCGACCTGATGCTGGCCCTGCGTACCCTTAGCAAAGCGTTCGGCGGTGTGCAGGAAATTGCGCGTCAGGCTGACGTTAATGCCCACACTCTGTATCGCACGCTGTCGGAAAAGGGCAATCCTGAACTGAAGACCCTATCGGCAATTCTGAAAGCGATGGGTATGCGCCTGGCAATTCAGCCGTTGAGCCATCAAGGGCAACATCACGTTCATGCTTGATATTGCACGCCGCCATCGCAGCCGAATCCATCGGCTGGTTGCCGCTGGGCGAGGGGGCTTATCTGCACGCCGGCAAGCCGGACGACGAGGAAGTGATCATCTCGGCGGTTGGTGTGCCTGAGATTGGGATGGCGGGGATCAATGTGCTGCTGGTGGGGTAATGACGTCAAATAAATTAGATCCATCACTGGTCGCCATCTTGGTTAACCGCGAGCACAGCCGCCTGTCCAACCAGATCAAGGCCCTGGAGAAAGTGCTGCGCGCGCCCTATTCCGACAAGGAGCACCAGCGCTTGCTCACGCTGGCGGCCCAATTAAAGGGGTCAGGGTCATTAAATTCTGCTAAAATGGCTGCTTCAAATTCATGGAGCGCTACTCATGCCCACGATCAGCATGTTCTAGGGAATTCTGGTGGCGATGTACGTTTTGGATACGGACAAGCATCATCATCCACATATCCATATCCGTTATAACGAGTTCAAGGCGGTATTGAAGATACCCGCAGGCGAGGTGCTGGAAGGCGATTTCCCCAGCCGACAAATGAAACTGGGGCGCGAACAAAAGGACACCCACTTTGTTTTGACATTCGCATCCCCGTTGTCTAGTCTTATGTCATGACGCGAGCCCGTTCCTCTCTCGTTTCCCTTTCCGACACGCTGTGGTATCACGTCGTCTGCCGCTGTGTGCGCCGCGCTTTTCTGTGCGGTGAAGACCGTCTCACCGGCCAGAACTTCGAGCACCGGCGCGGCTGGATCGTGGATCGGGTGAAACAGCTGGCCGGGGTGTTTGCCATCGACGGAACAATAGGGGACAGACCACGGTTTTTCTACTGTGTTTAACGTAACGCCCGAAATACGCGCAGTGGCCATTTTCTGAGTGGTTAGCTGCTGGTGTGGCGATGGCGGGGAGGAATGTGGTGCTCGTGGGGTGAGCACGGCATTTGCACGTTATTCGCCTTAAAGCTAATATGGCAGTATGCACGAGATCATTCACTACCTCGACGAAGCCGAACATGACCTCTACCAATCGTGGCTTGAATCGCTACGTGACCGGGTGGCCAAGGTGGCGATCATCAAGCGCGTTGCCCGTATGGAAGTTGGGCTGTTTGGTGATTGCAAATCCCTGCGCGAGGGTGTTTGGGAACTCAGGGTTGATGTTGGTGCTGGGTATCGCGTTTATTATGCCCACATTGGTAATCGGGTGATCCTGCTGACCAGCGGCGGCGATAAGAAGTCGCAGCGCCGTGACATCGAGCGTGCCGTGAACTTGTTGAAAGACTGGGAGAAGCGAAATGGCCAGGACACATCGAACCCATGAAGATGCAACAGTCGAGATGTTCCGTCAGGATCCAGAGTTGGCTGCTGACTATCTCAACTCTGTGCTGGAAGATGGCGACGAAACGGATTTGATGCTGGCACTGCGCACCCTAAGCAAGGCTTTCGGGGGTGTTCAGGAGGTTGCACGTCAGGCAGATGTCAATGCTCATACCTTATATCGCACGCTGTCGGAAAAGGGCAATCCTGAACTGAAGACCCTATCGGCAATTCTGAAAGCGATGGGTATGCGCCTGGCAATTCAGCCGTTGAGCCATCAAGGGCAACATCACGTTCATGCTTGATATTGCACGCCGCCATCGCAGCCGAATCCATCGGCTGGTTGCCGCTGGGCGAGGGGGCTTATCTGCACGCCGGCAAGCCGGACGACGAGGAAGTGATCATCTCGGCGGTTGGTGTGCCTGAGATTGGGATGGCGGGGATCAATGTGCTGCTGGTGGGGTAATGACGTCAAATAAATTAGATCCATCACTGGTCGCCATCTTGGTTAACCGCGAGCACAGCCGCCTGTCCAACCAGATCAAGGCCCTGGAGAAAGTGCTGCGCGCGCCCTATTCCGACAAGGAGCACCAGCGCTTGCTCACGCTGGCGGCCCAATTAAAGGGGTCAGGGTCATTAAATTCTGCTAAAATGGCTGCTTCAAATTCATGGAGCGCTACTCATGCCCACGATCAGCATGTTCTAGGGAATTCTGGTGGCGATGTACGTTTTGGATACGGACAAGCATCATCATCCACATATCCATATCCGTTATAACGAGTTCAAGGCGGTATTGAAGATACCCGCAGGCGAGGTGCTGGAAGGCGATTTCCCCAGCCGACAAATGAAACTGGTGCAAGCCTGGATTGAGCTGCATCAAGATGACTTGATGGCCGATTGGCATCTGGCAAGTACGGGCCAAACGCCATTCAAGATTGAGCCCTTGCGTTGAGGTGATGGACATGACTCCAGACGTTATCAAGGTTTTGGCGATGCCAGACTATTCCATCGAGGCCGAGTTCGAGACGGGCGAAGTGCGCCGTTTTGATATGCGCCCCTATCTGGACTTTCCTGCTTTTGCACCACTCAGGGAGCCTGGCTTGTTCATGCGTGCGCATGTCGCGCATGGGACGGTGGTGTGGACTGAGGAAATCGATTTATCTCCAGACACGCTTTATCTGCGCGGGCAGGCGGGTTGAGTCATGCCCCGCCGCCCGCGCATTCATCTTCCCGGTTTGCCCATTCATCTGGTGCAGCGCGGTCATAACCGCGAGGCCTGTTTCTTCTCGGACGAGGATTTCCTGGCCTATCGCGAGTGGCTGGGCGAGGCGCTGAAGAAATCCGGCTGCGCCTTGCACGCCTATGTGTTGATGACCAACCACGTGCATTTGCTGCTGACGCCGCCGAGCAGTCAGGCGGTGTCACAACTGGTGATGTCGTTAGGGCGGCGCTATGTGCAATACATCAACAGGACATACAAACGCACCGGCACTCTGTGGGACAGCCGCTATAAATCCTCGCTGGTGCATGCGGATGACTACTTGCTATTGTGCCAGCGCTATATCGAGTTAAACCCGGTGCGTGCCGGCATGGTGGATGATCCGGCGCAGTATCGCTGGAGCAGTTACCGGGCAAATGGGCTGGGACAGTCAGAAGATCTGCTGACACCGCATGCGGTGTATCTGGGCATTGATCGGAATAATGAGAAACGGCAGGCCGCTTACCGCGCGCTGTTTCGTTCTGAACTGGAACACGAGGCACTGGCGGATATTCGCCTGGCGCTGAATCAGGAACAGCCGCTGGGCAGTGGGCGCTTTCTGGATCAGGTGGAGCGCATGGTCGGACGCCGTTGCGAAGTGCGTCCGCGCGGCAGGCCGCGTAAATTGGAAACGCTGATCAACACAACAGCAGTGAAACAATAGGAGGCAGACCAGAATTAGCAATTAAAGGGGTCAGGGTCATTTGCGTCGGGCGCCAATCGGGTTGTAGAGACGTTTGTTGATACTTTGAAAAGAATCGCCTACACTATATCCGTATCTACATTTGTTTCTACGGAGGTTCTCATGGCGCTTCAACTCGTAAAAAAATGGGGCAATAGCCCAGCGGTTCGGTTACCGGCTGCTGTCATGGAGGCAGCTCAGCTGTCGCTGGAGCAGGCGGTCGAAGTTCGCGCCGAGAACGGTCGCATCGTTATCGAGCCAGCCGCCCCGACCTACAACCTGGACGAGTTGCTGGCCGGAATCACCGCCAATAATCTGCACGACGAACAGGACTTCGGGCTTTCCCAAGGCAAGGAATTGCTCTGATGGCGATATACGTTCCAGACGAGGGCGATATCGCCTGGTTGAACTTCACGCCACAAAGCGGCCATGAGCAGGCCGGTCGGCGACCCGCAGTCGTCTTGAGCCCCAAGGCCTACAATCAGCGCTCAGGCTTGCTCGTCTGCGTCCCGATTACCAACCAGATCAAGGGCTACCCTTTCGAGGTCGTGCTCAGTGGCAGTGGCGCTACCGGTGCAGCCTTGGCTGACCAGGTCAAGAGTCTCGACTGGAAATCCCGCCAGGCTGAGCGCAAGGGAGTGACTACACCCGTAGAACTGGCCGAGATCAAGGCTAAGATCAAGACGCTGCTGAAACTCTGAATCAAAAATCAAAGGGGTGAGGCGTACTAAGGACGCGCTGATTTATGCAGAAAAATCGTGCTTGCCAAAATCAAAACCCAGCAAAATCAACAGCCTGGATTCCCTCCTTCGCGGGAGTGACGATTTTTTCAGCGTATCTGAGGGGGCAGGCCATGTTTAACTGGTTAACTTCATAAGCCCCCAGCTCGCCGGGGGTGGCCACAAACCTCGAACCCCATCCCGTCACAAGCGGGGTGGGTTTTTCATGGGCGGGTTCAGCAGGTCAGTGCAACGACAGGAGCTAACGGGGTCAGGATCATTGAACGGCGTCTGCCCTCTGTGTTTTCCTTGGCCCGGCACTGCGCTATGATGAGATCGCATACTATGAAATCAAGGAGATAGCCATGGCCGATGCGGCAAGCCACATCAGTTGGGACGAACTCAAAGCGATGATCTTTGGGTTGGCGGAGCAGTCTAAAGACACGGATCGCAAGATGCAGGAGACCGACCGCCTGATTCGCGATTTGCGTGAGTCTGGGCAGGAGACTGACCGCAGAATGCAGGAAACCGACCGTAAGATGCAGGAAACCGACCGCGAGCTGCGGGAGACTGGTCGATATATTAAAGAGTTGAGCAAAAAAATCGAGGGCATCGGCGACAAGTTCGGCTATTTCACCGAGGGCATGGCTTTGCCGTCGATGGAGCGGATGTTGAACGAGCGCTTTGCCATGGAGAATATTTCGCCACGCCACCGGGTGCGCCGCGCCGGGCGCGAGCAGGAATACGATGTGCTGGCCTGGGCAAATGGTTCGGTGAGTCTGGCCATTGTGGTGGAAGTCAAAAGCCGGGTGAGGCGCGAAGCCATCGCCCAGTTGGAAAGCCAGCTGAACACGCTGCCAGAGATGTTGCCGGAAATCGCCAGTAAATCGCGCATTGGCATACTGGCCGGGGTGGATTGGGATGCCGGCGTGCGCGAAGAGGCGCAAGCGGCGGGGTTGTACACGGCTAGCATCCACGATGAGATATTTGCACTGACCACGCCGGAGGGGTTTGCGCCCAGGCGTTGGTGACTGGGCGGAATTGTGGCCACAAACCTTGAACCCTATCCCGTCACAAGCGGGGTGGGGTTTTCTACGTCTACGGCGCCGCCTCGCCAGCGCCGACTTATTTTTCAGCGCAGCCTTACACCACGGCACAGCCCTGCGCTTGTGCAGGCTTGAGCGGCTGAGGTCTATCGGGGTGTTCAAAAGACTTGACCTCGATAGATGTGCGCCACATCACGAAAGCAGGAACTTTACAAGACAGAGGCCAACACTCAGATTAAAATCAGTAAAAGCTGCCCGTTGAACCATTAAGCGTCGCTGATCAAACTCAGCGAAGTCGCCTTGGCAAGTCGCCCGTCACCATGTCTGAACCGACTGGCTGGCGCTTGGGGCGCTTTCGGCATGAGCTTCACCTGAGGCGTCGTTCCCAGGCGGGAACCCCGGCCGCGCCAGAGGCTGAAATCGCGCAAGCACTTGATTTTAAAGGTTGGATAGAATAGCCCTCCTGGTTTGATTTTATCAAAATACTTGGCAGGCAAAGGTGTCAGAGATGAGCAGATTGCATAAGATATTGGCCAGTAGTCTTTTGGTTGGTCTGGCAAGCGTTGTGTGGGCAGGAGAGGCTGGCGAGGTGGTGTATGTCGCAGGCAGTGTTGCTGGCGGCGTTGACGCTCGCACTCCATTGGCCATTGGCGCTAAGGTAGCCGAAGGTGATGTGCTCAAGACCGGCGCAGATGGGTATGTGTATGTGCGCACATCAGATAATGGTGTGCTTATTTTGCGCCCTGGCAGTGAAATTAAAATCCAAGTATATCAATACAATGCCAATCACCCGGCAGACACCCAGATTAAGTTTCAGTTGGTTAAGGGGGTGGTGCGCAGTATCTCTGGGCAGGGCGCACAAGCAGCGCGCGATAAGTATCGATTTAATACTCCCGTGGCGGCAATTGGCATTCGTGGCACAGATTTTAGTGTGTATGCAGACACAAAGGTCACTCGTGCCTCTGTGCGCCATGGCGGCATTGTAATGAGCCCATTTGATGCAAATTGTAGTGCCGCTGGCGCGGGGCCATGTGAGGGCGAGTCAGCCATGGAGTTGTTTGCCGGAAAACAAAACTTGCTGTTGCAAGTGCAACCTGGCGCTCGCAAACCAGAATTGTTGGATAGCCGCGATTTGGCTCCAGATCGAAGCAGCCCAGCCCCAGCAAACGAAGAACGACAGTTGAAAGAGCAGGGATTGGCACAAAAAACCTCTGAGCGCGTAGAACAAGCAAGCGGGGTTAAATTGGGAGGAAGCAGTTACGCTAAAGATATCGAGTGGGGCCGTTGGCGGGATGCCGCTAATTTACCTGCGGCTACGACCATCAAGGCATTGTTGAGTAATGAGCATGAGTTAGTGGGGCTTAATACCTCTGCCATGGCAATGGTGCGAAAGAATTCAGACGCCATGACGATGCCAAATAGCGGCGTGGCTTCGTTTTCTTTACAAAGTCATGAAAGCTATATTCATGATCTGAGCACGAATATCTTGAATCCAGCAAAGATGGAGGAAGCGACTTTTTCTGTGAATTTTTCCAGCAGAACCTTTCAGACAAAATTTAACGTGGTGAGTGACTCGCTGAGCACAGTGGTGGACTCTCGGGGTGAGATCTTGCCCGATGGAAAATTGATTACAAGCCAGATCTTGCCATCTGCGAAAATTGAAGGCGCTTTAGCAGGGAAAAACGCAAATCAAGCTGGGTTTATTTATGAGAAAACGATTGATGCCAGAACCGTTGCTCAAGGCGCTACTTACTGGACTCGATAACGAGTGCGATTTTTATTGACTCATACACATAGTGTGTGGCGTTTTTTTGTTTTAGCCAGCCTATGGGTTGTTCCTATTGTGCTTGTGTATGATATTTATCGGCCTGGGTTTTATTTTCCACTGGAGGAGCAACTAAACGACTGGCGCAGCCGCCAGCAAGTCAGTCAAGAAGCAGAAAAAAGAGTGACGATTGTCGATATCGATGAAACCAGCCTGGAGGCGATTGGCCCTTGGCCTTGGTCACGCGCCCGTTTGGCCGAACTGGTGGAAACGCTACTCTTAGATTATCAAGCTCGGGCGGTTGCTTTGGATATGGTGCTGCCTGAACCTGCCGATTCAGAGGGAGATCAGCGCCTCGCTGCGTTAGCACAATATGCGCCATTGGTGCTGGCCACGGCTTTTGACTTTGCCCCAAGAACATCGCCAATTCAATCGGGTTCACCTGGCATGGGGTGGTCATTTATCAATCCACCACAAGCAGAGCCTGCCACAGGTTATGTCGGCCCACATGCAAAATTAGCACAAAGCGCGCGGTGCATCGGAAATATTGGCATCTATCCTGATGCCGATGGACGGTTGCGGCATCTGGCGCCATGGGTTATTTGGCAGCAAGGTTATTATCCCACGCTCTCGTTAGCATTGCTGGCTTGTGCACAGCAATATAGCTACCAAAAAGAACCCGCCGCTTCAGGGGGGGATGTTTTATTCTCTCAATGGCAATTTACCGTCAAAGAAAAAGCACATTGGAAAATTCCATACACCAGAAGCCCGACTGCATATAACGTGATTCCTGCCAAGGAAATTCTCTCAGGAAAAACGCCCGCCACTTTATTGAAGCACAATTATGTATTGGTCGGTTCGTCTTCACTCGGGTTATCCGATAGGCTTTCTACGCCAATTGCCCCCTTGCTTACTGGCGTGATGGTGCATGCGGAAGCAGCCAGTGCGCTATTAGATCAGCAAGATGGGCGGGAGGCATCAGCCCTGCCGCAAGTAAGTTCAGGCATGACAGTTGTTTTTAGCTTGTTGAGCGCCACCGGGATTGCTTGGCTCACAATGCGCATGCATGTGCGCTGGGCGCTCGCGGCATTGATGAGTGGCAGCCTTTTCTGGCTGCTTTTGTGGTTCTACTGGCCGGAGCCAAGCTACCCACCTTCCCCTCTTGTCCCGATTATCAGTTATACTGTTCTGCTTTTTTTCTTGATACCTTTTGAATGGCTGCTTGCTCATCGGGAGGCTCAGAAAATCTACCTCAAGTTCCGTGACTATGTGCCTGAAGAGGTGCTTGACGCTTTGCTACGTCAAGATAGTCAAGATGTGCTGGCGGTGCGAAGGCGTGAAATCACAGTTCTTTTTGCGGATATTCAAGGGTTTACCACCTTGGCAACTATCATGCCCGCTGAAAACGTGGCAGAACTGACACGAAACCTCTTGGAAAAATTGACACGTTGCGTCTTGGATACGCAAGGCACGTTAGATAAATATATGGGCGATGCACTCATGGCTTTTTGGGGAGCCCCGTTGGCTCGGGAGGATCATGCAGATTGCGCTGTCGAGGCCGCTATTGCGATGCAAACCGAAGTACAATTGTTTAACTTGCAGCGCCAGTCACTTGACTTGCCGCCTTTGCGTGTTCGGATTGGCATCGAGAGCGGCCAAGCCGTCGTCGGTGATCTTGGCACTCGTTTCCGTAGCGCCTATACCGCGATAGGTGATGTTGTCAATGTGGCAGAGCGGCTGCAAGAGGCTGTGCGTAATCAGCCCTGCCATATCGCAATGGGAGTGGGGGCTGCAAGTAGGCTAACCCGCCATACGGCACATGCACTGGGTTCGATCCCCCTGCGAGGCCGCCCTGGGCGTGAGCCTATTTATACAGTTGCACAGCATATCGCATGATTGGCTATTATTTTTTCCGCTGGCTAGTCGGAGCAACAATCTGGCTATGCAGTTTTACCGCATTGGCGCACAGCACTTCTAGGGAGTTATACGAGGATGCTGTTCGCGCCATTGAAACCAATCAACTTGACGAAGCGGTAGCCCAGCTTGAAGCGGTTTTAGTGCAACAACCTGAACATGCCGGAGCATGGCTCGATCTTGCTTTAGTGCTGTGCCAGCAAGGCGACGCGATGCGAGCGGAGCGGCTATTTCAGCATATCGAGATGAACTTTTCGCCGCCACCCGTATTAAGAGAGCTTATCTCAAAATATCGAGAGAGTGGTTGCCAGCGCCCTAGAGCTGCAATGAAATGGCGCTTGGCCGCCCAGACGGGGTATGACAATAACGTTAACATGGGTGCCCGGCAATCTAGTATTCAAGTTGGAAGCGGCGAGAATGCTATTAATTTAGAGCTACATCGTGACTACCTGCCCCACGCCGATCATTTTTCGGGGGTAGAGTTTGATCTGAATTACCCCATAGAATCCAGTGGAGACAGTTTTTCTTTTTATGCGCAAAACCGAAGCTATCATCGGTTGCACGAGTATAGCTCCAATATTGCGGCCATCGGTTATGTTCGCACAGCAAATATCGCCAGATGGGAGATTCAAGGGGGGGGGGTCATTGGCTATCTTAGCTTGGGCGGAAAAACATATCAAACCAGCGCGGGTGTACAATGGCTTATCCAGGCCCCCTCATTGCTTCCTGATAAGAACTTTACTTTGTCATGGGCCGGTGATGCAACCCGATTTGCCTTTCCATCCCAGTCTTCTTATAACATGATGCGTGGGGACAGTCATGTTATTGCAAGCTGGCAACCGGCGGCTCAGATGCTATGGAAAGGAAAACTTGGCGTCATTCTTGATCAGACGCTGGGTAATCGCCCAGGAGGTAATCGAACGGGGTGGAGTTGGCAAACTGAAATTTACTACAAGCCTCACCCCGCGTGGCAAGTCGAAGCCAACTTTCGCCGACAGCGTTTGCATGATAGCCAGCCATATTTACCTGGGTTATTTGATCAGGTGCGAAATCAACGGCAGCAACAAATTATGTTGGCAGTGAGCTGGAGCTTAAATAAAGCACATCGCCTGCGTGCAGAATGGCGTGCGTTAAATAATAACGACAATATTGCACTCTATCGCTATCGCGGGCAAAGTTATTCCCTAAATTGGATCTGGGAGGGGCAGCACTGATACCTGTACGCCATGGTATCTGCTCTTTACATCATGGCACATACACGATTGACGCTTGATACGCTACGTCGGCTTTCTTTGCTCGCCAGCTTACCAGATGAGACGCTGGGTGAGTTATGCACTCATATGCAACTTACTCGCTACTCTAAAAGAGATATCGTGATACAAAAAGGGTCGCATGGGTATGATTTGTTGTTTCTCTTAAACGGCCGATTGCAAGTGGTTGATGTGACTGACGATGGCCGAGAAGTGGGGTTGAGCTTTATTTTACCTGGCAGTTTTTTTGGGGAGCTTTCTATTATTGACAATCTCCCGCGCTCAGCCTCCGTGCTGGCGCTGACCACCGCAGATGTAATATCTCTCCCTAAAGAAATCGCATTACGCTTGTTTTATCATACGCCGGTCATCGCAGAAATGATCGTAAAGCATTTGGCAAAAGTGATTCGGCAGGCTTCGGCTTATCGAGCACTCTTGAGCATTGGGAATGCATTTCAACGGGTTTGTGCCCTGCTATGCTTGGTTAAACAAGTCATGCCTAGTGGGCTGCATGTTGTTGAACAATTGCCAACCCAACAAGAAATTGCCATCATGATCAATACAAGTAGAGAAACCGTTTCTCGGGCATTGAATGAACTCAGCGATCAAGGCGTAATTGAAAAGGATCAGCGTCGATTGCTTATCCGTCAACCTGAGGAGCTTGATCGCATGGCGAGTATGGATGTGGCGGCGCCATAAGGCATTATTGTGTTTAGCCCTGTCAACGAATTTATGTATATGTGTTCTCTCATAAATCCCAGGTAAAATGCAGATAGCCTGACATCTATCATTGTGTGCTTATACTGCGCATCTTTACACGGGCTTCACCACTCAATTTTCTTAAGGGCGTGCGGATTTATTCAGAAAGAGCATGTTTTTCACAATCAAAATCCAGCAAAGTCAAGGCCCTGGCTTCCCGCCTTCGCGGGGATGACGATTTTTCAGCGTATTCTTAGGGCTGCTAGCAAGGCCCAATGTGGCGGTTGGCTCGGCGCACAACAGGCGGGGCAATAACGCCAAGAGGGTGATGTTGGCCACTCTTATTAACTTTAGCTTTCGGTTGCCATCTAATGCAAGTCATTCTCAGCGTTCAATCTATCCATCCTCCACTGACGGGCATAGGGCGGTATGCCTATGAACTTGCTTCGCGCTTATCTACTGCGTCTGAGATTAGTGATCTGAGATTTGTGAACGGCGCCCGCCAAGTTCCACATCCCGACGATCAACTCAATCGCCCGTCCATGTTGAGACAGCTTGGCCGGTGGGTGCCCTTCAAGCTACATGCGAGACGCGCCTACCATGCAGCCTGTAATTATTACGCCGAATATCAATTTCGAAAACTGGCCCCGCATTATGTTTATCATGAGCCAAATTATATTTTGGGTGAGTATTCTGGGCCAAGCATTGCTACAATTCACGATCTGTCCCATATCCATTACCCAGAGTTTCACCCATCAGATCGAATTGACTTTTTGAATCGAGAGCTGCCAAAAACGCTTGACAAGGCACAGCATCTGATTACTGTTTCTGAGTTTGTTCGACAGGAAATGATCTCTCTACTTGGCATTCCCCCCCACCGGGTCACGGCGATCCATAACGGGGTTGATTCCCGCTTTTGTCCTATGACTGAAGAGCAGACATTGCCTGTTAGGCAAAAATATGGCCTTGCGGATGCCCGCTATTTACTGGTTGTGGCAACGCTGGAGCCCAGAAAAAATCTATCTAGGCTACTAGATGCCTATATGATGTTAAGCTCACGTATCCGTCAACGCCATCCATTAGTATTAGTTGGCGCAAAGGGGTGGCAGGATAGCGAATTGAACCAACGTCTACATGCATTGCTTGCCAATGGCATGGTCCGTAAATTAGGCTATGTTGATGACATTGACTTGCCTGCCCTTTATGCTGGTGCGCATGCATTTGCATTTCCATCTCTTTATGAAGGCTTTGGTTTGCCTGTTCTAGAGGCGATTGCATCCGGCATTCCAACTCTCACTAGCCATTGCTCCTCTTTGCCTGAGGTGGTGGGCAATTCTGGCGTAACAATTAACCCGCTAGATGTCGATGCTCTCCGGGAGGGCTTGGTGGAGTTGCTGGAAAATACGTCGTGGCGAGAGTTTGCATCTCAGGCAGGGCCACTGCATGCAAAGCAATTTAGCTGGGAGCAATGTGTTCAACGCACAGTGGATGTGTATGGCCATGTAGCAAGGCTTTGATTTATCACCCAGTGGCGCTCATGCATAAAACTGGGCTTCCTTGTGAGTTTTACAAGAACACGGACACTTAACCCTACTCGCCATATCACCATGAATATTATTGTCACGGCAAATCTCACCCCTTTTATTCAGGGTGGCGCAGATTATCATATCAAAGGGCTCATTGATGCGCTGCGCGACCATGGACATCGCGTGGAGTCAGTGCGCCTTCCATTTAATGCGCAGTCTTATTCTGCCATTGAAGATTTGATGGAATACTGTCGCAGGTTAAATTTTTCCCAGAGCAACAATATCAGTATTGACAAAGTAATTAGCTTACAGTTTCCTGGTTATGGAATTCAGCACCACGATCATGTAGTGTGGATTATGCATCAACATAGGGCCGTTTATGAACTTTATCCTTCCGAGCCCCCTCCCTCTCTCGTATTAACGCATCTGAGGGATGCCATTCTACAGTATGACCAGGCCGCTTTGAGCAGGGCAAATAAACTCTTCGCCAACTCTAAACGGGTGGCAGAGCGGCTCAAGCAGCACAATCAACTTAAGGCCGAGCCATTATATCATCCCCCAGGGATGGCAGAAAAATTCTACTGCGCGCCACCCATGCCATATATTTTCTGTCCCAGCAGGCTAGAGAAGCTCAAGCGACAGAATCTCTTGATTGAAGCAGCTAAATATATGAGAACGCCGTTGGTCGTATTGATTGCAGGAGAAGGGCCGCAGCGAGATGAGTATGCTAGAACCATTGAAAAATACCAGCTCAAGCATAAGGTTCGGTTGCTTGGCAGAGTTTCTGAAGCAGAAAAGTTGTCACTTTACGCAAACTCAACAGCGGTGTTTTTTGCTCCATATGATGAAGATTATGGCTATATCACATTGGAAGCTATGTTGGCTGAAAAGCCTGTGCTCACTACAGTCGATGCGGGGGGGCCTCTTGAGTTCGTCGAGCACGGTAAAACTGGCTGGGTGTGTCAGCCAGAACCGAAGGAAATTGCAGGGTTTCTAGACTCTGCATATGCACACCAAGCAAGATCCTTGGAAATGGGTAAGGCTGGGCGAGCGCGGCTAGAAGAACAGAATATCCGATGGGAAACTGTTGTGCAGAAACTCCTAGGGACGCACTGATGTATTGACCCAGCAGTTCCTGCACAGCTCAGGCCGCTAATGCATAAGCCTCAGCGGGAGTCTTCATATTCAGCGCCTGATGAGGGCGCCGGTGGTTGTACCAGCCGATCCAATCTGCAATCACCCGGCTGGCATGTTGCAAGGTTTCGAATCGGTGACGATGCACGCATTGCTCCTTGAGCGTGCGGATCACGCGCTCGACCATCCCGTTCTGCTCCGGGCTGTAGGGCGTGATGAACTCTTGTTGCAGGCCGTAGCTTTTGACCAG
>ERZ650307.1239-NODE-1239-length-14497-cov-4.762775_pt1 | contig 14497 bp, 14 predicted proteins | sample MGYA00376243_ERZ650307 | MGnify/ENA primary metagenome ERZ650307 (study PRJEB26733, sample SAMN07839242) | wastewater metagenome | biome: urban; feature: artificial channel; material: waste water | place: USA: North Carolina | collected 2016-03-31 ... | reverse complement strand
AGTCAGAGGCTGTCTTGACTGCTGCAGTACCTGCGGCGGCAAGTGGGGCAGTAACATGAGTGGTTAGTTTTCCTCCCACATCAGAAATCTTGTCCCCGACACTCTGGAGAACCTCTCCGGCTTCACCGATTTGCTTCAAAGAGTCCGATGCTTTGCCGGCTTCGGTTTCGCCCGTGCGTTCTTCGACGCCAACACCTACACGGTGCTTTACGACGTCATCCCGCCCCGATATCACTCCTCGGCTTCGGGCGTGAAGATCATGACCTGCCAGATCTTCCACCCGACGGACGGACGTTACGATGCCAGCTCGAACGCGACGGCCGACGCCATCAAATATGCCGCCGACAACGGCGCCGTAATCTGCCAGAACAGCTGGGGATACGCAGCCGGAGCTTTGAGCTACGACCAATGGTCAAGCGCGGATCGGGCCACTAAAGAAGCTATCGACTACTTCATCCGCTACGCGGGTATGTCCCCCGACGGCGAAACCCAGACCGGGCCTATGGCGGGTGGCGTCGTGATATTCGCGGCAGGTAATGAAAACAGCGGACAGCCCGGATATCCGGCCGCTTACGAGCCTTGCATCAGTGTGGCCGCCGTCTCCTGCACTTATGAAGCCGCTTGGTACACCAACTATGGTCCGACCGTCGATATATGTGCGCCGGGCGGAGGAGACGCAGCCGATTTTTCCAGGCCTATCCATTATAACGAAGGTTATAACCTGAGCACGCTTCCGACCGACCTGCAAAACGGGATGACTTTCGTCTATACAAATTTCAGAGGAGAGGTGGAGACCCACACGATCGACTACGTCTCGGAGACTCTCGGGTATGGCTACATGCAGGGGACCTCGATGGCCTGCCCCCACGTATCGGGTGTTGCGGCCCTGATCGTTTCGCAATTCGGGGCACCAGGATTCACGAACAAACAGCTCAAAGAGAAGCTTTTCTCGACAGCACGCGACATCGACAGCTATCAGGGACCAATATACAATGGTCGGGGTACCTATGCCGGAAAAATCGGCAAGCTCGTCGATGCGGGTGCAGCCCTGGATTCGGGCGAGGTGCCGCCCGTTTCCGACCAGCCGACGATCACGCCAGCCACAGGACAGAACGACACCTTCACGCTCGGCGCCTCCGAACGGAAAACGCTGCAATATACGCTGGCCGGCTACACGGAATGGCGTCTGGACGACCCCTCGGGCAAGATCGCGAAGTCGATCGACGGTAACGTAGTCACGCTGACTATCGACGCATCACAATACGCAGCAGGAAGCTATACGGCAGAATTGCTGGCTGTGAACGGAACAAAGACAGCAAAACGCACCATCGCCTATACCGTTAGCGAGGGCGACAATCCGACCGGTATTTCAATGGACTTTTACCCCAACCCATGTACCGACGTACTGAACATACTGCCGAACTACTCGGGAGAAAGCACGATCCGTATCCGTAACTCAATGGGAACGGAGGTAATGAACATAACACTTGGACTTATCAACGAGGAACCTGTCAAACTCGACGTATCGGGACTCGCTTCGGGAACCTATCTGGTACAAGTAACCTACAACGGCATTCAAATTACCCGCACCATAGTCAAACGCTAAAAACAGACGTTACAAATTATGAAAAAGATCTTCATTCTCGCAATAATCCTCCTGTCGGGCACAGCGGCGGCATCGGCTCAGGAGTTCCTGACGATCAACCCCGATGTCCGCACAGCGGGTATGGCCAACGCTTCGGTAGCGACTACCGGCGGAGCTTACTCCGTATTCCAGAACGCGGCCTCGTCGCTCTTCAGCCACAACCTGTTCGAGGTGGGATTCTCCTACTCGCCCTGGATGCGCGACGTGAAAAAGGGCTACGACCTGATGGCCTTCGGCGGATTCTACTCCTTCAACCACAAACATTCGATCTCGTTCGGCACCCGTTTTTACCGGGAGCCGAAGCTCAGTCCGGACGACGAGGACTACCCTTTCATTCCCAAAGACGAGAATAATAACCCAATCGTCGGCATCGAAGCGTTCCGGCCGCTCAGCGTTTCGGCGGATCTGGCCTACAGCTATCGGATCGGCCGCTATCTGGGTCTGTCGGTGACGGCCCGCTACATCCGCTCCTCGTACGGAGAACTGTTCACGAACAACGCCCTCGGGTTCGATGTCGCGGCATACGCGCGGATTCCGCTTAACCGGATGCTCGAAGGCGCCTGGGTGAGTGCGGGTGCGAAAATCTCCGACTTCGGCTTCACGTTCGACGATTCGAATTACGACCTGCCCACCAAATTCAGTGTCGGCGGTTCGCTCTTCGCCCCGATCCGGGATTCCCATTCGCTCGAAGCTTCGGTCGATCTGGGCTACCGCTACTCTTCCTCGGAGAACAAGTCCTTCGGGATGGGCATCGGCGTGGAGTATGTGCTGATGCAGATGATCGCTGTCCGCGGCGGCTACCACGTCGCCGACAGCCACGGATACGACTACGGTACGATCGGTGCGGGACTGCGGTTCATGCATCTGGAGCTCGATTTCTCCTACCTGTTCGCCGCCAAGAAGTGCCCCTGGCGCAACACCTACCAGGTGGGAGTTGGACTTTACTTCTGATTCGGACGTCCGACGGACCAAATATTCCGGATCGCACCGGCATACAGACTCGATTCGACGAAAAAGAGTGCATTGAAAAATGCACTCTTTTTCGTTCTCTGCGATTTCGAGCTACCTCTTCTCCAACTCGTCGAGCAGCGTGCGGCAGCCGTCCTCGAGCATATCGAGCACCAGCTCGAACCCTTCATGCCCTTCGTAGTAGGGGTCTGGCACATGGGTCCATTTCGGATGTTCCCGGAAAAATTCGGACATCCTGTAAATACGGTTTCCCGCTTCACGGGAAGGGGCCAGACGATAAAGATTGTGGTAATTGGTGTCGTCCATCGCCACGATGCGATCGAACTCCTCGAAATCCCGCAACCGCACCTGCCGGGCCCGGTGCGTCAGCAGATACCCCCGGGCATAGGCCGCATTCCGCATGCGGGAATCGGGTTGTTCGCCGGTGTGTCCGGCATAGGTTCCGGCGGAATCCGCCTCCAACTTCTCCCCCAGCCCCCGTTTTTCGACCATTTGCCGGAAGATGCCTTCGGCCGCCGGAGAGCGGCAGATATTTCCGAGGCAAACGAACAGTATCTTATACTTATCACTCATAATCAACAAATTATAATCACAAAAAAAATCAGCTCACAGGCATTTTACAATCGATACGCTCAACAATTGTGCAAAGATACGATTAAGCCGAGCGCAAAAGCAAATTTTATTTGCATTTTGCCGAGGCGAAGTATTTACATGCGTAACCGAAATATGAAAAGCCTGCGAACAGATCGCAGGCTTTTACTATTGTATCTATCGAGCGCTACGCTTACTTCAAATACTCCCGATAAAATGCTGCTATTTCGTCGAACGGGATTATCTCCATCTTGTCGTAAAGGTCGGTATGATTGGCACCGGGTACGATGAGCAATCGTTTGTTGTCGCCTTGCAATTTCTTGAAAGCGTCCTCTCCCATATAGCGAGAATGAGCCTTCTCACCGTGTACCACCATCACTGCACTGCGAATCTCTGCGGCATAGGCAAGGATAGGTGCATTCAAAAAAGCGAGGTTGGAGGTCGCATTCCACCCCTGCGTGGAATTGAGCGAACGGGCGTGATAACCTCGGGAAGTTTTGTAATAAGCATGATAATCGCGTACAAACTGCGGCGCATCGGCCGGAACCGGATCGACCACCCCTCCTGCACGGACATACGAACCGTTCCGATAATCTTCGGTGCGCTGGGCATTGAGCCGGCGGCGCATCTCATAACGTGCGTCGGCGTTGTCCGCCTGGTCGAAATATCCGTTGGCCGTACAACGGCTGATATCGTACATAGTAGATGCGACGGTAACCTTGATGCGCGTGTCGTTAGCGGCAGCGTTGATGGCAAAACCACCCCAGCCGCATATACCGAGGATCCCGATACGTTCCGGATCCACACGGTCTTCGTTGGCGAGAAAATCGACCGCTGCGCTGAAATCTTCCGTATTGATGTCGGGCGAAGCCACGTTGCGGGGCACACCGCCGCTCTCCCCCGTGAACGACGGATCGAAAGCGATGGTAAGGAAACCGCGTTCGGCAAGCGCCTGTGCATAAAGCCCCGACGATTGTTCCTTCACGGCTCCGAACGGTCCACTTACGGCGACGGCCGACAACTTGCCGACAACCTCTTTTGGGACATACATATCGGCGGCGAGCGTTACACCGAAGCGATTTACGAAAACCACCTTGCTATGCTCGACCTTGTCGCTCTTCGGGAACGTCTTATCCCACTCCTGTACCAGTTCCAACTTTTTCATATCCATATTCGTTTTTTGGTTTGTCTGTGCAACGGCGGAAAGACCGACAAACGCCAATGCCGCCGCAATTATTCCGATTTTCATAAAACTTAATTTTATTCCGTTTTTATACTTCTCACGATACGAGCCGGATTGCCGGCCACGATTACCCCGGCAGGCACGTCCTTGGTTACGATGGCTCCGGCTCCCACGACGGCATGCTCGCCGATCGTCACGCCGGGCAATATGACAGCTCCCGCACCTATCCAGACACCGTGCCCGACGACAATGGGTTTGGCATATACGTTACGCCGAACGGCCGGTTGCTCCGGGTGGTTTTCAGTAACGAGCAGCACTCCCGGCCCTATGAACACACCGTCTTCCAGTGTAATACCGCCCCGGTCGAGGAAGGTACAACCGAAATTTATGAACACACCCCTGCCGACACGGGTAAACTTACCGAAGTTGGTATAGAACGGCGGAAACATACGTACCGATTCGTCCAATGGCTGTCCCCAAATACGGCCGAGCAGATCCCTTATCTCTTCCGGTGTATGGTAACCGCTATTGAGTTGAGCCACCAACTTCATCGTCTTCTCGAATTCTGCATAGAGCGACGGATATTCAGGGTCGGTATCGAAAATCAATTCCCCCGCCCTCATTCTTTCCAATATATTCATACGATTCATATTTTTTACAAGGCAAAGTTACACAGGCCCCACTTGCCGGTCAGTATATGAATTACGGAATCTATAACCCGAATTACGGATTTCCCGACTCTCTGTCGTTCGGAATGAAAAGACTCTTTGCGGCTCGACCACACCCCTGTTATGGATCGTATTTATCCCTCGATCCGCAAACATCGAAAACCCGCGATATTCGACTCGCTGTCCCACTCGGGATTTTTCTCCTCAAAAACACCGAAAAATCATCCGATCAGGCAGAATTACCTGCGCTGAACACACAAAATGATTTTTTGGAATACGAATTGCTTGTATTTTTTCAATCGGAATTAGTTATACATATGGAAAATAAACTGCAAACCTGGTTCAAAAGCCACGAAGGAGCCGATTGGGCGATTCTCTATCTGCGTCTGTTCATCGGTACGATCATTCTCCTGCATAACGTAGGCAAAATGCAGGCCTACAATGAAATTATCAACTATTACCCGTCGTGGGGAATATTCGGCAGCGCTTTCATTTTCGTTGCGATCGCCACGATCGAAGTGTTGTGCGCCATTTCGCTCATGCTGGGCTACAAAGTCCGCCTGTCCGCCGCGATCATGGCCGCCAGTCTGCTCATCTCGCTGTTATTCCTCTTCCCCGGCAAAGGATTCGGAACCTCCGAACTGCTGTTCGTCTATCTGGGAATCCAGGTAGCCCTGGTAATTTCGGGCGGCGGAGTCTATTCGCTCGACGCCCTGGCTTCGGCCAAAAGAGCGAAGTCTCAACGAACCCGCAACTCTTCCCGACGAATAGAAGATTCAACAAAAAAATAATTTCGTATCTTTGCGCCTACCAATCTCCTAAAATGTAATAAGTATGAAACTGAAACTATGGCTTCTTTTACTGCCGTTGCTTGGTATGTCGGTTGCCGTATCCGCACAGTCGTCTCTTCCCCGCAAGGTATCCGACGTTACGTTACTCGATCTGAACGGCGACCCTACGCAGCTCCCTTACTGGGGTGAGAAAAACCTGATGATCTTCTATATCGACCCCGACCACCACAAACAGAACGAGGATTTCACAACGGATATGGAGGAAAATCACCGGGTGGAAGGCGAAAACCTGTTCGGTTTCGGGGTAATGAACCTGAAAGACGCTCCGATGATTCCCAACGGTATGGCTCGCAACATGGCTCGCAAACGCACAGCCTCCAACGGCGCTACGGTACTGGCCGATCAAAACAATACCCTGCGCGATGCCTGGCAATTGGGCGACTGCAACAATATGTTCGTCCTGCTGCTGGTCAGCAAGGAGGGCGACCTGGTGTTTATGCGCAAGGGTCCTCTCTCCGATGCCGATAAAAAAGAGTTTTATCAAGTCGTACAGAAGTACAGATAAGACTTCTCCATGTCGAAATTCCTGACGGTCTTTTGCGGATTGCTACTCTTCGCATCGCCTCTGTATGCACAAGATAATAAGGTGTATATCGGAGAAAACGATACGATTCGGTATAGTTACACCCCGTTGCAGACGGATTCGATCCCTGCATCACAGCCGTCGGACACCCTGGCCGCCGCCCCGAAGAAAAAATCGTTCTGGCGGCGGCTTATCGATTACTTCGGAGAGTCGAGCACGGACAAAACTTTCGAAAAAAAGATCGACTTCACCTTCATCGGAGGGCCGAGTTATTCGAAAGACACTCAATTCAGCCTCGCGGTTATGGCTGCAGGTCTTTACCGCCTTGACCGCACGGATTCACTGACACCGCCGTCGGACATCACGGCATTCATCACGGGCGGTACGACAGGATTCTACATGGTGGGAATCAACGGTAACAACATATTCAGCCACAATCGCCACCGAATTTCGTACAAGCTCTCCTTCTACTCGCAGCCGACCGACTACTGGGGTATCGGCTATTCGGCCGGAGCGAATAATCCCAAAGGGTCGTACGTCGAAAAACGCTACGATGTGGACGTAAGATACCTCTATCAGGTCGTACCCAATATGTTCATCGGCGCCTCTGTCAATTTCCGCAACAGCCGGGGCATCAAGTTCACCCGGCCGGAATATATCGAGGGCCAAAACCCGGAGAACACGACTACGGGCATCGGTGCGATCGTGGAGTACGATACAAGGGATTTCATTCCAAATCCCTACAAGGGACTTTATTTAAGTCTGAAGGGAACCTGGCGGCCGGATTTTCTCGGGTCGAACGCCAAATCGCTCTGGCAGGCGATATTCACGGCGAACAGTTATCATCGGGTATGGAAAGGCGGTATCGTAGCCACCGAGCTGTACGGCGAATTCAATGCCTCGGGCACACCCTGGCTGATGAAAGCCCGCCTGGGTGGTTCGAAGCGTATGCGCGGCTACTACGAAGGACAATACAACGACAACGATATGATTACCCTCCAGGTCGAACTCCGGCAGAATATCTGGCGACGTATCGGCTGTGTCGTATGGGGCGGTGCGGGTAACGTATTTCCCTCGTTCGAAAAGTTCAAATGGGGGTACACCCTCCCCAACTACGGCATAGGCCTGCGGTGGGAATTCAAAAAACGGATCAATATCCGAGTAGATTACGGATTCGGCAAGCACACGAGCGGATTCCTGTTCAATATCAACGAAGCGTTCTGAAAGATATGGCAGTTCACGAAAAAAAAGAGAGTTTCAAGGAGCATAACGACAGAGGGTCCATCCTGCTGGCGTTCTACTTCGTTCTCACGCTGCTTATCCCCAACCTCGTATTACTATATACGGAGCCGTACTCCATCTGGTCGGCCGAAGCATCGCTCTTTATCCCGATGGGTTTCTACCTGATGTGGAGCGCCGTGCTGAAACGCTCCGGCATCATGATCTGGCTGGCCTTTCCGCTCGTCGTCCTCGCCGCCTTCCAAATCGTACTGCTCTACCTGTTCGGCAATTCGATCATCGCAACGGATATGTTCACCAACCTGCTGACGACCAATCCGGAAGAGGCTGGCGAGCTGCTCTCAAACATCTATCCATCGATCATCATCGTCTGCGCCATCTATCTGCCGCTACTCTGGTTCGCCTCACGCGACATCGGACAAAGGCACTGTCTTTCGAAAACGGCCCGCAAGAATATCGCCCTGATCGGACTCTCGTCCTTCATTCTCGGAGGGTTGTTCCTGGCCCCGGCCTATAAAGTGAGCGAAGACAAGCGGGTATTGAAAACCGACATTTTTCCGGTCAATGTTTTCTATAATATCGGTCTTTGCGGTTCGGAGTTCCGCAAGATGTACCGTTTCGAACACACCTCGGAGGATTTCACATACCATGCACGGCGCACGGCCGAGGCTTCCAAACGCGAGATTTACGTCTATGTAATCGGAGAAGCATCCCGGGCCGCCAACTGGCAACTGTACGGTTACCACAGGGAAACGAATCCCTGTCTGACCCGCACAGAGGGTCTGGTCGTATTCCGGAATACAGTCACACAGAGCAATACCACGCACAAAAGCGTGCCCTTGATTCTTTCGTCGGTAAAAACCGATCAACACGAAGAACTATACCGTCGCAAGGGGCTTCCGGCACTCTTCAAGGAGGCTGGGTTCAAAACCTGGTTTCTTTCCAACCAGCGCCCCCAGGGAGCCATGATCGACAAGTTGGCCAAGGATGCAGACAGCCTGGTGTACCTTCCGGAGCCACGTTACGATATGCAACTGCTGGAAGCGATGAAACAGGTTATCGCCGAAGATCCGGAGCACGACCTGCTCATCATCCTGCACTGTTACGGCTCTCATTTCACCTATCACCAACGATACCCCCGTGAATTCGCCCGCTTCCTGCCGGACGATAACGTGGCCATCAACCGAAAGAACGTCGAGAAACTCGTCAATGCCTACGACAATTCGATCTACTATACGGACCACTTCCTCTCGCAGACGATCGAATATCTCCGCTCGCTCGAAAACGACTGCTCGGCGCTGCTCTACTGTGCCGATCACGGCGAAGATATTCTCGACGACGAACGGGAGCGCTTCTTGCACGCCTCCCCTACGACCACTTTTTATCAGCTCTATGTCGCCAATCTGGGATGGTTTTCGCCGGAATATCGACGGGAATTCCCGGAAAAAGTCGAAGCGGCCCGCAACAACGAATCCGCACCGGCCACAACCCACTCCATGTTTCAAAGCATGGCCGATATCGCTTCGATCGAAGGCGACTTCATCGATCCGGCCTACTCGTTGGTCAGTCCGACATTCGACTACCGGGCACCGCGCCGCTATCTGAACGATCACAACCTGGCCGTTCCTTTCCCGAAAACCGGTCTGTCGGATGAAGACCTCGAAAATTTCCGCCGGCACGGTATCGATTTAAGCTACTAAAAAACAGACGCAATCTTTTCGATATTCCGGAGATTCCTCTGTATCGCATACCGAATTTTCTGCCGGTTACGGTCTGCTCCTGTTCGAACAGTGAAGAATTATATAAATTATATGTTATTATGGGAATGCAGCACGCCAAATTTCCTCAAACAGGGGGGGGGTAGCATTACAAACACGGTCACAGGCCGAATAATCGGATAGTACATCGAAAGATATAATTGCCAAGTTGTACACCCATAACAAAGGGCCGCATGTATCCCATGCGACCCTTCATTTTCAAAAAAGTAATAAACTTATTTCGAAGCTTCGACGGAAACCTTCCGGAACTCCTTCATCAGCTTGCTCAATTCCAGAGCGGCCTTGCGTGCGCGGGTTCCGGCTGCCTTGTTTCCTTTTTCTACCTGAGCGTTGGCATTACTTACGAATACTTCGTATTCGGCATTGATTTTTTCAACTAAATTTTTCATAATACGTATAATAATTTGGATGTATGTCGCAAAGATATAAAAAAATTTCAATTTCCAATTTTTTCGCCCCCAAAAGCAACGCAACCATAAAATAGCCTGAAAAACCGTACTGAGCCGGATTATCCCCATATATGGGGATGTCCGTTCCTGAAATATTTCCCTATCTTTGCCCCGTAATTTCAGCAAAAGAACATGCGTTTATCGGATTTGAAAACAGGCCAGTCGGCCACGATTCTCAAAGTACTCGGACATGGCGGATTCCGCCGCCGAATTATGGAAATGGGGTTCGTACGCGGCAAAAAAGTCGAAGTGGTTCTCAATGCCCCGCTGCGCGACCCGATCGTTTACAAAATCATGGACTACGAGGTTTCGCTGCGCCGCAGCGAAGCTCACATGGTCGTAGTTATCACCAACGAAGAGGCCGAAGGCCTGATAAGCGAAGAATATAACGGAACACGCGAAGGCGACCAGCTCCATGAGGTCATCGCCCAAAGCTCAAAGCGGATCAACGTCGCACTGGTGGGTAACCCGAACAGCGGCAAAACCTCGCTGTTCAACGCTATTTCGGGCGGTCACGAACACGTCGGCAACTACAGCGGCGTCACGGTGGACGCCAAACGGGGACACTGCACCTACAGAGGCTATCGTTTCGAAATCACCGACCTGCCGGGCACCTACGCACTCACGGCTTACTCGCCCGAGGAACTTTACGTACGCCGCCATTTGGCCGAACATACGCCGGACGTAATTATCAATGCCGTCGTAGCTTCGAACCTGGAACGCAACCTCTACCTCACTACCGAACTCATCGACCTGAATCCCCGAGTGGTTGTAGCGCTCAATATGTACGACGAGCTGGAAGCGAGCGGCGCCGAACTCGACTACGACAGTCTGGGACGAATGCTGGGTGTGCCGATGGTGCCGGTCGTCGCCCGTCATGGACGGGGTATCGAAGCCCTGCTGGACACGGTGATCGCCGTCTATGAGAACGAGGACGACCGTGTGCGTCACATTCATATCAACCAGGGACCGGTTATCGAGGAGAGCCTGCGGACAATCACGGGAGCATTGAAGGAATCCAGAGAATTGCCCCCGCAATTCCCGCCGCGTTATATCGCAATGAAACTACTTGAGGAAGATAGTTATATAAAGGATCAACTGAAGCATCACCCGAAATACCCCGAATGGGAGGAAGCGAGCAAACGGGAAGCGCAGCGGATCAAGAACCTGCTGGATGAAGACATCGAAACGGCCTTTGCCGATCAGAAATACGGATTCATCTCCGGAGCTCTGCGGGAAACCTACACCCCGGGAAAGAAGGAACAGACACAAGTGACGAAAATCATCGACGCTTTCGTGACCCACAAGCTCTGGGGCTTTCCGATCTTTTTCTTCCTGATGTGGCTGATGTTTTACTGCACGTTCAACTTGGGAGCCTATCCCCAGGAGTGGATCGAGCAACTGGTGGGACTGATCGGTCAGGGCGTGGATGCCTGGATGCCGGACGGAGCGTTGAAAGACCTGCTCGTGGACGGCGTAATCGGCGGCGTGGGAAGCGTCATCGTCTTCCTGCCGAATATCATGATCCTATACCTGTTCATCGCTTTCATGGAGGATTCGGGCTACCTGGCTCGCGCAGCCTTCATCATGGACCGGATCATGCACCGCATAGGACTGCACGGCAAGTCGTTCATTCCGCTCATCATGGGTTTCGGCTGCAACGTACCGGCCATCATGGCCACGCGCACGATCGAAAGCCGCAGCAGCCGGCTCATCACCGTACTGCTCGTCCCCTTCATGTCGTGCAGCGCCCGCATTCCCATCTATATCCTGCTGATCGGCACGTTCTTCGCCGCTTACGCCAGTTGGGTGATGCTCGGACTGTATCTGCTGGGAATCGTCGTGGCTGTCATCACGGCCCGGCTGATGCGCCGTTATCTGTTCAAGAAGGACGAAACGCCGTTCGTCATGGAGCTGCCGCCCTATCGGGTCCCGACAATGCGGGCTACGCTGTCGCACATGTGGGATCGCTGCGCGCAATATCTGCGCAAGATGGGCGGCATGATTCTGGTCGCGTCGGTGGTCGTATGGTTCCTGAGCTATTACCCCCGCAGCGAAGAGGGCGGCACGGCGGTCCACTACGAGAACTCCTACCTCGGGCGTCTGGGGCAAAGCTGTGCGCCGATTTTCAGTCCGCTGGGGCTGAACTGGAAGGCGGGCGTGGCACTGCTGTCGGGTGTCCCGGCCAAGGAGATCGTCGTCAGCACGCTCGGCGTGCTCTATTCCGACGGCGGGGAGGCGGCAACCGCCCCCGGCGCCGGCACGACGGAGATCGTCACGGGATCGGGCGAAAAGATCGAGATCGGAAACCTGCCGGAAGGCAGCATCGCCATTATCGGCGGGGCGGACGGACAGACGGCGATCCGCATTGCGGAAAACGCTGGCGCACAGGTCAGCACGGGCACGCAGGCGGGCAAGGTCGCAGAGCTGCCCGGCGAAGACGAGGAAACCGTGAACCTCTCCCGCAAGCTGCTGGCAAGCGGCGACTTCACGCAGGCATCGGCACTGGCTTTCCTGGTATTCATCCTCCTCTACTTCCCCTGCATTGCGACCATCGCCGCCATCGGCGCCGAGGCCGGGTGGAAATGGGCCGCGGCCGCCGTGGCCTACAACACGGTGCTGGCGTGGGTCGTAGCATGGGCGGTCTACCGCCTTTTCATGTGGCTCTGACATGGGGTGGCAGGACTTTGCGGTCTGGGGTATCGGCATCGCGGTCGCAGCCGTCGTAGTGCGGCGGATGTGGTGCTTCTTCAGGGGCAGGCGGCGCGGCGGATGCGCGTCGTGCGCCAGTACGCAGTGCCCGCTGAAAAAGACACTCCGCACATAAAATCACAGGCGGGCGCAACAACTTCCGGCCGGAAATGCTATCTTTGCCCCGGAATCAAGCGCACACACAATGCCCGGACTTTTTTACATCCTTCTTTTCTGGCTGATCGGCAATGCATTGAGCATCCTTACCGGAGGTTATGTTTCAGGTAACATCATCGGCATGATCCTGCTCTTCGCAGCCTTGTGCCTGCATTGGGTCAAAGCCGAAACGGTACGTCCCGCAGCCCGGTTCCTGCTGGGGGCCATGGCACTCTTCTTCGTCCCCTACGGCGTAGGGCTGATGGACTCCTACCGCGTGATCCTCGACAACCTGTGGGCGATCGTAATCTCGGGCATCGCCTCGACGATCATCGTGCTGCTGGTGACGGGGCAGACGTTCCAGAGCCTGAACCGCCGCTCGCGCCTGCGCCGCATCCGGCACCTTCGTGAAACCGCCGCAAACACCCCGGACAATGATTGACAAGGCATTCCTCTCCACCGACCTCTTCCTGCTGACGCTCACCGTGGGGCTTTACTGCCTCGGGACGGCGGTCTACCGCCGCATCCGGATGCCGCTGCTGCATCCCGTGCTGCTCACGTTCGTCGCCGTCATCGTATTCCTCCGTGCGGCGGACATCGGCTATGCCCGCTACCAGGAAGCCACGGGCATCCTCGACTTTGCCCTGGGCATGTCGGTCGTCGCACTCGGCTACCTGCTCTACGAACAGGTCGAACAACTGCGCGGAAGCCTGCTCCCGGTCGGCATCGCCACCCTTGCGGGTTGCGTGGCGGGCGTGCTGAGCGTCGTATATATCGCCATGGCGTTCGGCGCCGGACGCGAGATACTCAACTCGATAGCCCCCAAGTCGGTCACCGTGCCCATCGCCGTGTCGGTTTCGGGGCCGCTGGGCGGCATCGTCCCCGTCACGTCGGTCGTGGTGTTCTGCGTGGGGATCTTCGGCAGTATCTTCGGCGAGTGGATCCTGCGCCGCTGCGGCGTGCGGGATGCCGAAGCAAGGGGGTTTGCGCTGGGAGCCGCGGCGCACGGCATCGGTACGGCGCGCGCCATCGAGATGGGGGCCGTCGAAGGAGCCCTGAGCGGACTGGCGATGGCCCTGATGGGATTGGCTACGGCGCTGCTGATGCCGCTGATGGAGCGGTATCTGTATTAGCAGTAAGCCCTGCGGCAGGCGGACGGGCATATATCGGGCTTATAAAAGTCGCATCAAAGTTTTTTAAATTCTATAATAAATACTACTTTTGCACAATTGCTGGCAATTCGCACAAAAGTAGGTTAATATGGAGTGGTTACACACCTTGTTCTTCGGCAGCGGCATCGCCCATGCCGTGCTGACCTTCGCATTGGTCATCACCATCGGCATTTTGCTCGGAAAAGTCAAAATCGGCGGCATCTCGCTCGGAATCACATGGATTCTGTTCGTAGGTATCGTCCTGAGTCATTTCGGAATGACGGTGGACGGCGAGGTCAGGCACTTCGTGCAGGAATTCGGGCTGATTCTGTTCGTCTTCTCGATCGGTCTGCAAGTCGGACCGGGATTTTTCGCATCGTTCAAACACGGCGGCATGACGCTGGTCATGTGCGCCGTGGCGATCGTATTGCTGGGCGTGGCGACGGCCTATGTCGTCCATCTGGTGACCGGCACGCCGATTCCGACGATGGTCGGCATCCTTTCGGGCGCCGTGACCAACACCCCCGGACTGGGCGCCGCGCAGCAGGCTTAAGATCGGAAGAGCGTCGTGTAGGGAAAGAGTGTCTTCGCCTGTGTAGATCT
>ERZ650307.1233-NODE-1233-length-14542-cov-4.075378_pt1 | contig 14542 bp, 16 predicted proteins | sample MGYA00376243_ERZ650307 | MGnify/ENA primary metagenome ERZ650307 (study PRJEB26733, sample SAMN07839242) | wastewater metagenome | biome: urban; feature: artificial channel; material: waste water | place: USA: North Carolina | collected 2016-03-31 ... | reverse complement strand
ACTGGAACGTCATAAGCGCATCGTTCCGGAAATAAATCCAGCAGCGGTGATTGCTATGTTGGGGATAAAAACTGCTGCGGATGAAATACAACAGGCAATAATCGATGTCTTGCAGCGGGAATATCACTTATCTGAAGGGAAATTTTGTGCTCTGATTGTTTTGCATCAGCATGGATACGATGGTGTTGCACCTTCTGTATTAGCCGCAAAGGTGGGGGTGACCCGTGCCACAATCAGCAATATGCTGCAGCGATTGGAACGAGACGGTTTGATTGAACTCAGACCGGATAAAGAAGATGGTCGGGGCAAACTGGCAGTTATGACTATGGCAGGCTGTTCATTTATGGAAGAAGTTTTGCCAGCGCATTATCTTCGTGTCACAAAGCTGATGGAGAAAATAACAGAAGATGAGCAGAAAGAACTGATCCGTTTATTGCATAAAATGGCCTTATAGCAGCAGATTTGTTGGCAGACTCTAATACCGTAGTCTGCTTTTATTTATATAGTTAGTAAACAAACTAATTTTAAAAGGGAGATTAAAATGGGCACGAAACAGAAAGCAACGCGGGCTGGTGTTGTCTTTATTGCGTTATTGCTAATCAGCGGTCTGGTGCTGATGTATAAAGGGAATGATGCACTGGCATTGGCAATCAAGAAAAAAGAAGGGATACTCACGGCTGAGCAGATTAAATTGTCGTTTGACTCGGTCAGCGGCCGGTTGGTGAATGAGTCTGTTAAGGAAGGGGATATGGTCAGGAAAGGCGATGTCATTATGCAGCTGGATTCAACCGATACCGATCTTGCGATTGAAAAGCTTAAGGCGCAGCTGGCTCAGTTGGAGGCTCAGATCCACTCGACGAGTGGCAGTCAGGGCATCAGCTATATGAAAGCAGACACGAGCGAGGGCGAGAACAAGCATCAGATCAATCAGCAGCAGGCGGCTGTTTCAGCAGCGAACGTGACATTGAAGAATGCACAGACTGATTATGACCGGAAAGCAGCATTGGTTGAAGCTGGTGCCGTGGCGCAGTCCCAACTTGATGATGCTGAGATGGCACTTCATGTCGCGCAGGCGAATGTCGCACAACAGGATCAGCTGTTGCAGAAACTGTTGACCGGTACGAACGGCAGTGCTACTGACAGCATCGCACAGGCCCGTCAGACGGCTTCTAATATGAGCAATGATATCGAGTCCCTGCGGCAGCAGAAGCAGGCGCTTGAAGTACAGCTCAAGCAGCTTGAGGTAAGCCGGGAACGTCTGACGCTGCGGGCCCCCGAGGATGGCAAGATCCTGAAAGTGCTGGCCAAGAAAGGTGAGATGGTCAGTTCGTCGACGCCGGTTGTGCTTATGGAGAGCAATCGCTGCTATTATGATATCTATATCAGTGAGAAACAGGCAGCCGGACTCAGTGAAGGTCAGACCATTACCGGAACGACCGTAGCTGGAGAACATAAGGTGAGCGGAACAATCCGCCTGCTCATGCAGGCTCCGGGGTTTGCCGATCTCAAGCAGTCACGTGAAAAAGGTCAGTCTGACCTGACGGCATTCCAGGTTCGTATCTATGTCGATCCACAGGATGATATTATTCCGGGGATGACCGTTGGGGTGAAAGATAGTGAATTCGCTAAAAGATGAAGTAAAGTTCCTGTTCTCGGGGCAGGGGATGCCCTATGAGAAAGTTTGTATTATGGTGGCGATGATTGTTACGATCTTTATTTCGGTGCTGCTCAACGGCAATATTGCCAAAGATGCCGATGTGGTCGTAGTCGATCTGGATAACTCTGCCTATACTCATGAGCTGATCAACAAGATTGATGCCTCTGAGTATATGAAGGTGACGGCTGTTCTCAATATGGCCATTGACCCGAAGGATTTGTTCTATCAGGACCGGGCTGTGGCGGTGATTTATTTTCCCCGCGGCCTTGAAAAGGACCACTATACTGGTGCTGCGACGAATATCGGGATTTTCTATGATAATACTAATACGGCGCAGACCGGAGATATCAAGGCCGCGATGAATGAAATTGTCGGACTTGATAATGCGGCGACGCAGGGTGATGTCGGCAGCACCAACGACAGCTTGAAAGGAGAGCTGCAACTGGCAGCCCGTAATCTGTTTAATCCGCAGGGGTCGACCAGCAATGGTGAGACACTTGGCTTCCTGTTCTTCTTTGGTTCGATGTTTTTTACCTTTGCGACCATTGGCATGATTCCGCGGCTCCGGCTCACGCATCAGCTTGATGAAATCCTGCTTCATGGGACACCGTGGGATCTGGCTGTACGGCTGGTGCCTTATGGCGGCTGTCTGCTGGTATCCTGGGTCGTGGGAATGGCGGTTTTGCGCATTTGGGGCGACCTGATCTTTTCGGGCAGTCTTATGACCTTTCTGTTGATCCAAATGTTCTACATTTTCGTGACGGGGATGCTGAGTCTCATTTTTGGCTGGACGGCAGCAGATCCGGGCAAGGCCTCAAGCCGTATGATTCTCTTTATCCCAGGCGGTTTTATCCTCGGTGGTATGACAGGACCAACGACATTCTATGCGCCGTGGGTGGTCTGTTTCAGTCACGTGTTTCCCCTGACCTGGGAATTTCATTTTCAGCGGGATATCATTGCCCGTGGGGCCACTTTGGGTGATATCTCACAGGTATTTGGTGGTTTTCTTGTCTACATGGGAATTGTGGGAATTCTCTTCTGTATCCGTTTCTATACGGCGCGTAAGGCACTGCTCAGGCATAGGGAGCAGGAAACGAATCGCAAGAACCAGCTGCAGGAGCTGGCGGCCGATACCGGCAGATAATGCCGCTGGCATTTGTTAATTTCACATTATAATTACTCGATTCCCCTAGAGTTTTAATGTATATCCCCGATAATGTAGCTACAGGATAGTTCCTGACATTAACAAGAAAGGGGGTGTGCAGGATGAGTGTTCGGGCTATTGTTGGAGCCAGCAGGACCAACAGCTTGTCGTATAGAGCTCAATCGACGGCTTCATCTTTGCTGCCTGTAAAGGCAAAGGCAGTCTCGGGGATGTTCGGCGAATTGCTGTCCCAAATCACGGGAACAGCGGGGGAAAGTGATTCTGACCGCGAGGATGCTGAAGAAAAAGTTAGCGTAACGAAGCTATTGCCGGGCGGTTCTCTGGTACTAATGAAGAGGCAGGAAGCCCGGGAAATATCAAAGACGACCAAGCTTAGTGGTGCCAGTGTGCAGCCGCAGAATATACCCGCAGCCGCAAATACATTCACACAAGCCTATTCGGCCGGCGATGCTCTTTCAGCCGGTTCCCTGTTCAGCGTGACCATCTGATGAAAGAGAACAGCAGATGCCAGTGAAGAGGAGCAGGCAGGATGAACAATGTGTTGTATGGAATTTGTACCCAGCGAAGGGGAATTTAGAGATAATGGAATATCGAATCAACAAATAGCCGTCAGAATTTTTGCTGACGGCTATTTTATATGAAGGGCAATACAGGCGGACTACCCGGCTGTATTGTCCTTATGTATAGTGGCTGCGGTGTTATTGTAATGCTTTTCTGAGCGTGTCCATATTTTGATGCATGATGTCAATATAGGCGTTGAGCGCAGAATCATCGGCTTTGCCAGTCACAATGGGATCAAGCGCATAAATACTGGCGCCAGTCTCTCGGGCAATTGTCTGCGCTGAACTTGGTGAGTACTGAGGTTCCGTGAATAATATCTTGACTGGCAGGGCATTGACCTGTCTGATGGTATTTTCGAGTTCCGTTGGGGTAGGCTCTGTGCCTGGTTCACGTTCAATAACGCTGATGATATTGAGGCCGAATTCTTTGGCAAAGTAAGGGAAAGCTTCGTGGAAGGTGACAATGTCCTTGTTCGGAACCTGATCGAGAGCTGCGTGCATCTCTTTTTTCAAAGCTTCGAGTTTGGTGACATATTTATCAGAATTTGCCTGATAGGCATCGGCATGCTGCGGGTCAGCTGCTTTTAGCTGTTCGGTAATATTCTTGACCTGCTGGATTGCTGCCGTTACACTGAGCCAGACATGGGGGTTCTGTTCGCCATTCTCGCTTAGAAGCTCAATATTCTTTGAGGCATCGACGATTTTGAGGTTTTTTTGTTTTTGAATGACTTTGTCGAGGAAACTTTCCATCCCTGCACCATTGACTACAAAGGCATCCGCAGATTCCAATGTCTTCATGTCTTCAGTGGTCAACTGGTAGTCATGAAGACAGCCGGTCTGAGGTTTGGTCATATTGGTGACACTGACGCCGTCAATCCCGTGGGTGATATTGATGGTGGCAATATACATGGGATAAAATGAAGTAACGATATGGAAAGAATCCTTCTGGGCAGTATTTTTCTGGCTGCTTCCCGACGTAGCGGGTGTGATCCCAGCGCAGCCAGTGAGCATCAGGCAAAAGATTACGAGCAGGCAGAATAAGTTTCGATTGCATTTCAAGATAAAGACCTCCTGTATAGAAAAGACAGTAAAAAAACTAAATAGTAAAATTACTATTTAATATAATAGCACAGGTGCAGTATCATGACAAGCAAAAAAACGCAGCGGGAAATTCCCGTTGCGTTGAAAATAGATATCTTTTTAGGGATTGCTGTGTTTCTTTTGCTGGCAGTCATGGCAAAGACCATAGAATTCAAAGACATGTCCAGTGATTGTGAAGCCTTTTCTGGCAGCTTCCTGTTCGTAATGGTCGTTCATGGGGCAGATATCAATGCATTCAGTCTTACCGCATTCGGTGCAGACCAGATGATGATGATGATGTCCGGGCTGGGCTAATTCATAGACATTGCCAGCACTGCGATAAATCTCATGAATGATATTCAGTTTAGTAAGCAGCGTGAGATTGCGGTAAATGGTGTCCAGCGATACATCCGGTTGTGTTTTTCGTACGCTGGCCAACAGCTGCTGGGCGGTAGGGAAGCCGGAGAAATCTTCAAAGGCATTGAGGACAGCCCGCCGCTGTGGGGTGATTTTGTATCCTTGTGCCCGCAATTGGGCAAGACTATCTGCTATCATGCTACCATCTCCTGACTAATTTTTATGGACTGGTCTCATGATAGCACAGCAAAATGGGAAAAGCAAAAAAGGGACTACAGATCGTGTCGGCAGGCTCGATGCAGTGCTTCTGGATGATGGGGCATTCGCTTTTGACCGGTTCGTGTTATACTTAAGACTGAGAACAATGGAGCGAAAGGATGGTTTGAATGAAGATAGCCGCAACTGATTTTGATGGGACATTTTGTCCGATTGGCCAGCCGGTGCCAACTGCGAATCTGGCCGCTGTGCATCAGTGGCAGGAAGCCGGCCATAAATTCGGCATTGCCACTGGACGGGGGTATTCTTTGATTTCACAGGCATTGGCACCGTATGATCTAGAAGTGGACTATCTGGTCTGCAACAATGGAGCGGTGTCTGTTGATGCATCTGGGCAGATGCTTCATTGTCACGCGATTCCACCGGCTGTATTGGCGGATTTACTGGCCTTGCCAATCATTGCGGCAAAGGATGAGCCACTGCTGGTCTTTACGGCAACGCATGCGTATAGTGTGCGGCCGAATCCAGAGATGAATATGGGGCTGGTTGAGCAGATAGAACTGCAGGATGTGCTTCAGCTGCAGGAGGTGGTGCAGGTCAGCCTGAAACTGGCAACGCCGGTTGAAGCACAGCTGGTGTCAGATGACATTCACGGGCGGCTCCCCATGCTGGGCGGGAATATCAATCGCAGTTATCTTGACATCAATTGCAGTGAGGCCGATAAAGGCTGGGGGCTTATGCAGATGATGGAATCCTCCGACTGGAAAGGCAGTGAGATCCTGGCTATTGGTGATGACAAGAATGATCTGTCGATGATTGCACGATTTGGTGGATTCACGATGACGACAGCCAAACCTTTTATGCAGACTGCTGCCGTGAAGGCCTATGATAGTGTCGGACAGATGCTGTTGGAATATCTGTGACAGCAAAAACGTGGGCGGTACTCCTGATAGCAGGGGTGCCACCCACGTTTTCGGGGGGAATATTAGGATACCAGGTTATTGGTTGGGTTATTTTTCGGCTTTTTCGCCGGGAATATCCATGATTGCTTCGGGGCCATGCTGCCCTGTGCGGATACGGACGGCATCAGTAAGTTCGGTAATGAAGATTTTGCCATCGCCGAAGTTGCCTGTGCGCAGAACTCGCTGAGCAGTATCGAGCACCTTGTCAACTGGGATTTCACAGATGATGGTCTCTACTTTTATCTTAGGGACAAGGTTGATATCATATTTCTTGCCACGATATACTTCCTGATGCCCCTTCTGCAGACCGCAGCCGAACACCTGGCTGACGGTCATGCCCAGCACACCGATTTCATTGAGGGCTTTCATCAGGTCATCGAGTTTGCTGGAACGGGTAATGATTTCGATTTTGGTTATTTTCATAGTACACCTCAGCCTTTCTCTGCCGCATGCATGACTGTATTGGCCAGCATCTCGCTTGAGTCTTCAAAAGCACCCATCATTGGGCTGCCGGTGAGTACAGAGCGGGAATAGCCACGCTCGCCATGCTCGACGATATCGAGACCCGTAAGTTCCTCGGCCTCATCGGCGCGAACATCGGTGATGAGACTGACGATCTTGAACAGGATATAGGAGCCGCCAATTGCCAGCGCATAAGCGACGACAATTGAGATGAGCTGAGCAGTGAACAGATGAGAATCGCCATAGAACAAGCCATTGGCGCCCGTCGGGTTGACGTCGGTCGTGGCCCAGATGCCGGTAGCGATAGCACCCCAGGTACCACCGATGCCATGAACACCAAAGGCGTCAAGTGCGTCATCATAGCCCAATTTTTCTTTGAGTACGGCAACAGCGAAGTAGCAGACGATACCGCCAACCAGACCAATGATGACGGCAGGCATCGGGGCTACGAAACCAGCTGCCGGGGTGATGGCAACAAGACCTGCGATGCAGCCGGAGGCAGCTCCCAGAATCGTCGGCTTGCCGTTGATTTTCCATTCTGCAAGTACCCAGGAAAGTGTAGCGGCAGCGGCAGCAGCCTGAGACGTAACAAAAGCGTTAGCAGCCAGCGCATTGGCACCAAGGGCACTGCCGGCATTGAAGCCGAACCAGCCGAACCAAAGGAGAGCTGCACCAAGAACGGTCATTGGCAGATTATGCGGCAGCATAGCCGTACGGCCATAGCCACGGCGTTTGCCAAGCAGAATACAGAGTGTGAGACCGGATACACCAGAGAGGATATGGATAACCAGACCACCAGCGAAGTCAAGGGCACCAAGTCCGGCTAAGAAGCCGCCGCCCCAGACCCAGTGGGCCATCGGGTTGTAGATGAAGATAGCCCAGAGCAGAATGAATAGAGCAAAGGCTCCAAATTTCATGCGCTCAGCGAATGCACCGGTAATGAGCGCTGGTGTGATAACGGCGAACATGCACTGGAAGGCAACAAAGGCCAGTTCCGGAATCGTGCCGTTTTCAAGAACGTTCATGCCAACCCCGGCCAGCCCAATCTTGTCCAGACTGCCGATGAAGCCATTGATATCGGTGCCGAATGTCATCGCATATCCAAGGAGTATCCATTCGACTGAGACCATTGCAACAATAAAGAAACTCTGCATAATGGTGGTAAGAACATTTTTGCTGCGGACCATGCCGCCGTAGAAGAAGCCCAGACCGGGGGTCATAAGGAAGACCAGAGCCGCACTGATGAGGACCCAGGCCGTATCGCCCGTATCAATCATGGAAATCAAATCCTTTCCGATTACAGTCATAGAAATAATTGCAGGGGGCCAAAAACACAGAATGCGCCTCATAGCGGGTAAAGCTATGAGACGCCTTTGTCTCTGGAAAACAGGATACCTGACAGATTCATCAAACCAAAGAGCACAGAAAGCCCCGCAGAATCCGGTACCTGATTCTGCGGGGCTGCATTGCCTCCGTTTGTTGATGCTTTAATTATAGACAGCGGCAGGTATCCTGTCAATATGGCAGATTTATGTATACAGGAATACAATCATGGAACATTACCTCTCGCGGTTACGTGGTATAATAAAAGGATAATAAGCGAAAGAAGGCAGTAATTTGAATAACAACACAAGAAAAGATATATTGGCCACCGATGGACTGACCGAATTGCAGCAGCAGATCATACGGTTCTATCATAACAACCCGTTTGTGGAATATCTGCATATTCAGGTCCAGCCAATGGCAACCGGGCGAGTGCGGCTGCAGCTGCAGGTTGAGGAGGAGCATACCAATCTTTATGGCATTGCCCACGGCGGTGTACTGATGACTATGGCTGATACAGCCATGGGGGCTGCTTGTCTGGCCTGCAATAAAAAGGTCGTTACAATCAATCTAAGTACGGACTTTATGCATGCGGTGCCGCTGACTGAACGGATCATTACAACTGCGCGTGTACTGCATGATGGCCGCCATACCATGACTTGTGAAAGTGAGCTCATGGGGGCTGATGGCAAGATATTTGCGAAGGCACACGCTACGTTTTATGTGCTCGGCAAGTTCATCGATGATGATCCGGAAGAATAAGCATAGCCACGAACTGCGATGGTGACCGACACACGGACATAGGACCGGGGCGTCTGCTATAGTAGACCCAGACGAAAGATAACGGTGTTTGGCAGGACGGAGTGGTTGTATGGCGAAGGTTTTGATTATTGGTGCAGGGCCAGCCGGGATATCGGCTGCACTTTATGCCCGCCGCAGCGGGGCAGAGGTTACTGTGGTGACAAAGGGGGCAGGAACGGGGGTTCTGGCTAAAGCAGAGAAGATCGAGAATTACTACGGTCTGGCCGAGCCTGTCAGCGGGCTGGAACTGGAGCGGCGAGGCATTGAGGGTGCGCGGCGTTTAGGTGTACACCTGATTGAAGATGAGATTCTGGCGCTGTCGTTCAATGAGACCTTTACTGGATTCACAGCGGTGGCAAGAGAGCAGCAGCTGTCTGCCGACAGCGTGATTCTGGCCGCAGGCGCTTCCCGCAAGAGTATCAGCCTGCCGGGAATTGCAGAATTTGAGGGCAAGGGTGTCAGTTACTGCGCAATTTGCGACGCTCCGTTTTATCGTGGCAAGACTGTTGCTGTGATTGGTGCTGGCGGATATGCCCTGCATGAAGCGCAGGCGCTCCTGCCGCATGCAGCGCACGTTATCCTGCTGACGAATGGCATGCAGCCGGCACAGCCTGTGCCGGCTGTGATCGAGGTACGGACTGAACCCCTCATGGCCATCGAAGGCGACGGACGGGTTGAGCGTGTCTGCTTTAGCGATGGTACGCAGCTCGAGCTTGCCGGCGTGTTTCTGGCGATCGGTGTAGCGGGCAGTACCGAACTGGCCCGCAAGATTGGTGCACTGCTTGCTGGCAGCAGCATTAAAGTTGATGCGCACATGGCAACCAATGTCCCGGGGCTTTTTGCTGCCGGTGACTGCACCGGCGGACTGCTGCAGGTTGCCAAGGCTGTCTATCAGGGAGCGGAAGCCGGTCTTGCAGCGGTCCGTTATCTCCGCAGTAAAAACGGGAATTGACAGCATTACAGGCAGCTGTGGCAAGAGCAATAGAGCCGGAACCAGATTTACATGGTTTCGGCTTTTGTGATACAATCAAGAGAGAGAAGAATGGAAAACGATTACTATAGAAAGGGAACACTATGATAAAGTTGATTCTTTCGGATATGGATGGAACCCTGCTCGATGAGGAGGCAAAGCTGCCAGCAGAATTCGATGCGATGATGGAAAAACTCAGTGAACGCGGGGTTATGTTTGCTCCGGCGAGCGGGCGGCAGTATCATTCGCTGGTGGATACATTTCCCGGCTATGCTGATTCCTTCCTTTTTATCAGCGATAATGGCACCATGGTCAAGCAGCACGGCCAGGAACTATTCTCGGATGTGATCGAGTGGCAGTGTGCCATGGATCTTCTGAACAGCGTGAATGAGACGGATGGTGTCTACAATGTATTCTGCGGCAAAGAAAAAGCCTATCTGCTGAAGAAGAAACAGCCCGAGCGCTATATGGGAGAATTGCAGAAATACTTCCGCGCCGTAGAACTGGTCGATTGTTTTGAAGACGTTGCGGATGACCCCATCAAGGTATCGTTCTTCACTGCTGCCGGCGATGCCGATACGAAGATATACCCGCTTATGGAACCGCATGCTGCAACGATGCAGGTTGTACTGGCCAGTGCCTACTGGGTCGATATCACCAACAAAGGCGCCAATAAGGGAATGGCTGTGCGGAAGCTCCAGGAACGTCTGTGTCTTGCACCAGAGGAATGTGCTGCTTTTGGCGACTATATGAATGACAAGGAAATGCTGGAGTCGGTCTATTACAGCTATGCGATGGCCAATGCTTATCCGGCGATTAAGGATGTTGCCCGCTTTGAAGCGAAAAGCAATGCAGAAAATGGTGTTATGCGCCAGATTCAGACGTTCATCGATCAGGGACTTTGCTAAGCGTTCATACAGTGAAAGTTTATGGGACAGAGTTCGCATTTTAATTTCCCGCTGTGATCCATAGTCATAGACAGTGATAATAAGTCAAAAAGACAAAATAACAAAAGTCCGTGATACGAGTTACCGACAAGCAGGCCGGAATGCGTTAAGATAGGGCTATAAAAGAAATCCACACTGTATATGACAGGGGGTCACTATAATGAAGGAGAGAACAATTATTGCCGTGTCTGGCCGGGAAATTCTGGATTCGCGTGGGAATCCTACTGTGGAAGCAGAAGTGAAGCTGGCCGATGGAACTATTGGCCGGGCATCTTCGCCCAGTGGGGCTTCGACCGGGCAGTTTGAGGCGCTGGAGTTGCGCGATGGGGATAAAGACCGTTACGATGGTAAAGGCGTATTGCAGGCCGTGGCTAATATCAATGAGACTCTGGCTGAAACTTTGACGGGCAGGGATGCTGCCGATTTGTCCTCGATCGATCAGGTCATGCTGGCAGCAGACGGCACGGAAGATAAATCAAAACTCGGTGCTAATGCGATTCTGGCGGTATCCCTTGCCAGTGCCAAAGCAGCAGCGGCGTCCATGGGCCTGCCGTTCTATCGCTATCTGGGCGGTGCAGCGGCCTATAGGCTGCCTGTTCCGATGATGAATATCCTTAATGGCGGCGCGCATGCAGCGAATAATATTGATGTACAGGAATTCATGATCATGCCGGTGGGGGCGGACAGTTTCCACCAGGCACTTCAGTGGTCAGCCGAAGTATTCCATACGCTCGCGGCACTGCTTAAGAAAGCCGGTCAGGCGACATCTGTGGGCGATGAGGGTGGTTTTGCCCCCAACCTGCAGAGTGATGAAGAGGCGATCCAGTATATTCTCAAGGCCATTGAAGCCGCAGGGTACCGGCCCGGACAGGACTTCGTACTGGCAATCGATGCCGCGGCCAGCGAATGGAAAGGCAGCTCTCAGGGGCACTATCGGCTGCCGAAAGCCGGAACAGAGTTCACAACTGCTGAATTGATCGCACACTGGCAGGCACTCATCGACAAATATCCAATCGTTTCGTTGGAAGATCCTCTCGATGAGGAAGACTGGGAAGGCTGGCAGCAGATTACGGCACAGCTCGGCGGAAAAATCCAGCTGGTCGGAGATGACCTCTTTGTGACCAATACGAAAAGACTGGCAAAAGGTATTGAGCTTGGCTGCGGTAATGCAATTCTCATCAAGCTGAACCAGATCGGTTCGCTGTCGGAGACACTGGCAGCAATACAGCTGGCTCACAAGTCCGGCTATCGGGCAATTGTTTCACATCGCTCTGGCGAGACTGAGGACACCTCGATTGCTGATCTCGTCGTTGCTACAGGCGCAGGCCAGATCAAGACAGGGGCGCCGAATCGTACGGAACGGGTTGCCAAATACAACCAGCTGCTGCGTATTGAAGAGAAACTCGGAAAACAGGCGCAATATGATGGACACCAGCTGCAGCACTAAGCTGCGGTTTTGAGGTGAAAAAGGCTGATGCACAGATACAATAAATTTGTGCATCAGCCTTTTCGGCGTAAAATTAAACGGTTCCGGCCAGGAGAACCAAAAGTTTCATTTTTGCTAGTCCGTTTCCTGTCGTTGTAGCGCAATGGGTACTTTTGGAGTACAATGAGGGGAGTTGAGTCAGAGACTGGATCGTGTATTGGAGAGGGGTTCTTTATGATAAAGTTGATTGCCGCCGATGTTGACGGGACACTGCTGAACAGTCATCGTGAGATATCCGGTGAGACGTGCCGTATGATCCGGGAGGTGCAGCGGCAGGGAATCCGTTTCGCTATTGCTTCGGGACGCATGTACCGGGATATCTGTATTTTGCTCCAGCGCTATGGTATCGAGTGCGAATGTGTGACGATGAATGGTGCGGAGTATTTTGATGCGCAGGGGAACTGCCTCGAGGGCATTTATTTCTCGCCGGAGAAGGCGCAGGAAATCTATGAGCGGCTGCGGGGGGAGAAGAATTTTGCGGTAGAGATCTATACCAATCATGGCTGCTATACCGCGGATTCCCGGCTCAAGACCTTTCGCGGTCTGATGAAGCGGGCACGGACTTTTCGTCCTAATATTGGTACCTGGAAGAGTATCTTTCATACGCTGAGGAATGATCATCTGCGGAAAATGCATTATCTCAGTGATCTGCAGGAACTCTGGGACAGGGATATCCAGGTGGCGAAGTTCATTACGTTTGGTGATGAGGTCAGTCAGATAAAGGCCCTGCGGCAGAAGGTGGATCGCATTGACGGCGTAGCCGTGTCAGCAAGCTTCCGGACAAATATCGAGATCAATGCGGCTGCGGCAACTAAAGGTGCGATCCTCGCGAAGATTGCGGCCCGGGCTGGACTCCGGGAGGATGAGGTCATGGTCGTTGGTGATGGCAGCAACGACCTGTCAATGTTCCGAGCCTTTCCCACACATGCTGCAGCGATGGCAAATGCGATGCCAGAGATCCGCGCTGCTGCTGGTTTCATCACGGCCAGCAATAATGAAGATGGCGTAGCAAAGGCTATGGCAAAGGCTTTAAAGATCAATAAGGGATAGCAGGGCATTCTAACTGCACCTTAAGAAAATTATAATGAAATACGCACGAGGGGTTAATGGTTTTCCAACGCGCAATCGTTATACTTACAGATGGTCGGGAGAGGAAATGTGTCTGACGGCTATTTGATGAAAAGGGGCAGAAAAATGAAATTCAACAGGAAAAATATTACAGTAATGACTCTGGCCGGACTTATGAGTTTTGGCATCGCCACGCTTGCACTGATGCCGGTATCTGAGGCAGCGCATCATCATAAAGAACAGCAGGAAAGCTTTGCTGATGGTACGTCGAACCCATACAGCCATCGTATGCATGAAGAGGAGACGACACATTATATGAATGTCCGTGCTATCCGGTATGAGCATCGTCAGGGTGAGCTCAATGACCACGGGTATGATCAGCGGCTGACTGAAGAACAGAAACGTCATGACAAAGTGATGCAGGATATCAAAGAAGACTATGAAATTCATAATCCTCATAAAAGCAAATAAGGCAGCGATAAGCTGAACGACCGTCAGGCATCTGTCTGGCGGTTTTTATTGCATATTGATTCTTGAGACGGTATAATTTATGGTAGAGAACAATGGACAAGTATGCGTGTTAATAGCCGTTGTAAAGCAGGTGACAAAAATATGCCTTTAAAAGTAGATAGCATGACATCGCATGGGCCATCTTTGACGATGGTTCATGACAAGGATGATGACCGGGTTCAGGATGCCGATACCGATTTCAGTACCGAGCTTATGGATCAGCAGGACTCGTTGTCGACGGATCAGATGGATAAACTGCTCAAGCAGATTGATGAACAGGGAGCCCGGCTCTCGAAGACGCCAACTTATGATGAATTGAAATCGTACCGGACGCTCATCAAGAATTTCGTTGGTGAGGCGGTCAATCATATGTATGAGCTGCATACGCAGTCGGGCTGGGACCGCATGGGGCGCCAGAAGGTATATACTACGGTGCGGAAAATTGACAAGAAGGGCATGCAGCAGGAGTTTGACAGCAGTTCGCTGGATAACGGCCATATTGCTGCGCTTCTGGCGATTTGGGCCAGCCACAAGATTGCTTCTGCATATGCGGTAACGTCAAATCAGGTGCAGGATGAAGCCGATATTGACCCGACAATGTTGCCGTTTAGCATTTAATTCAAAACCGTCTGATATTTAACATCATGGTCTGAAATGGTGACAGATGAACGTGCAAGTGCGAGGCATGGGTTTTCAGCTTTCTAATAGCGCTTTCTTTGTATATTTCAAAAAATTCATTTTCCTTTAGATTTTTAGGGAAATATTTAACTGCTATTAGAATAATGTTTTTTTTATCACATAAATCTATTTTTTCTTTATCATTATTTTGAATTCTATTTTGTTCTTTTCCTTTATTATCTTCTTCAGCTTGTGCTACTTGTTCAGCTCTTTTTGGTTGTTCTACACCCATAACAGTAAACATAGCACTTCTATACCAATCATACGACCAATAAAGTCCTGTAAAACACATAAGTAAGA
>ERZ650307.1232-NODE-1232-length-14542-cov-4.348934_pt1 | contig 14542 bp, 12 predicted proteins | sample MGYA00376243_ERZ650307 | MGnify/ENA primary metagenome ERZ650307 (study PRJEB26733, sample SAMN07839242) | wastewater metagenome | biome: urban; feature: artificial channel; material: waste water | place: USA: North Carolina | collected 2016-03-31 ... | reverse complement strand
AGATCTACACAGGCGAAGACACTCTTTCCCTACACGACGCTCTTCCGATCTAGAGGAACACATACGGGAATTCCAGTCCCTTGGCTGTATGAACAGTCATGAGCTTCACTTTGTCGCCAGGCTCGCCAAGGTCACTGTTTGTGAAAAGCGCCACGTGTTTTAAATAATCGGACAGCGCGGCCTCCTCCCCGCAGCTGATTTCGTACTCCTGCACAGCCTGTTTAAGCTCAGCCAGGTTGTCCAGCCGCTCCTGACTGCCTTCCGTCCGCAGCATCACTTCATAGCCGCTGGCATCAAGCAGGCGGGCCAACAGGCCGGATACGGACTCGCCCTCAGGTGCTTTGCGGAAGTCCTCGATCAGCTGCACAAATTCGCGGGCTTTTGTCCGTTGAAACAGCGCATTATCTATATTCCGTTTCAATGCTTCATATAGCGTGCATTGCTCTTGCTGCGCTATTTCGGTCAGGAAACGGCGGCGCTTCTCCCCAATATTGCGCTTCGGCACATTGACGATACGGGCAAAGGACAGATCGTCCTGAAAGGCAATCATACGCAGATACGACAGGGCATCCTTGATCTCCCGCCGGCTGAAGAACTGTACACCGCTATAGATCGTATAGGGCAGTTCCTGCCTAAGAAATACTTCTTCCAGATTGCGCGTGACATAGTGCGCCCGATAGAGGATCGTGATATCACGATAGGCAGCGCCAGCCTGATGCAGCGCCTCAATGCTGGCCGCTATCCACTCTGCTTCTTTCGCTGCATCTGCCGCATGATGACAGAGCACGGATGCACCAGCGGGCAGCTGGGGCAGGAGATTCTTCGCAATACGTGTCTTATTCTTAGCAATCAGCGAATTGGCCGCTGCCAGAATCTGCGGCGTTGAGCGATAGTTCTCCATCATCATGATGGTCTTCGCTCCCGGGAAATGATCGACAAAGTCCAACAGATATTCGCTGCTGGCGCCACGCCAGGTATAAATGGTCTGATCCGGATCCCCCACGATGAAAAGATTCTTATGATAGGCACAAAGTGCATTCATCAGCCGGTACTGCAATCCGTCAATATCCTGAAATTCATCGATCATGATGTACTCAAGCCGCTGCTGCCATTTTGCACAGATGGTCTGATTCTGCTCAAAAATATACAGCGTGAATTTGATCAGGTCATTGTAATCCAGCCCGAAACATTTCTTTTCCTGATAGAGATAACCATAAAAAATAATGTCTATCGGCTCTACCGCCTGATCATATTTCCCTTTGAGCTGCTCAAGAGACATCGCGATCATATCCTCGTAGTAGTCCGGCCGCTCAATGACCTTGAGTATCTCGATGCGGTCGCGCGCCTGGCCAAAGGTCATATCCCGCAGGCTCAGCCCACGCTCATCGTAGATAGTCTGCAGCATCGTATCGATATCTGCATTATCCAGAACCAGAAAACTCTTTGGATAGCTCACCGCATGGCTGTCCTCCTGCAGTACAGACACGCAGAACCCATGAAAGGTATTGATATAGCCCGTATCGTTGTCACCGGTCAGCTGATGAATCCGGCGGCGCATCTCATTGGCCGCCTTGTTGGTAAACGTTACGCAAAGAATATTGCCGGGCAGGATGCCCAGTTCCTCGACCAGATAAGCAAACCGATGCGTCAGTGCTCTGGTCTTGCCCGAACCAGCACCGGCAATAACCCGCACGAAGCCTTCCGTCGTCGTGACCGCCTGCCATTGCGCATCATTCAGGCCGGACAGATAATCAACTTCATTTTCCATACGATTCTTTAATTCTCCAGAACAGACTGTACCGGCAGTATCCTGAGCATACGCTCACTGCCCGGCTCGTGGCGGCCAAGCTCCGAATTTTTCTGCACGCTCAGACGATAGACATCTATGTTCAGTACTGCAGCTGCCATCGCAGCCGCAGGTGCAGATTCAAATGTCCCGCCAGTGATATCTATGGCACAACGTCCGACAGAATCCCAGATATCATGCTGTTTCTTGATCACACGATACAATGAAGCCATATCGCCGTCAGGAATCGTCGTACAGATACAGCGATCCTCTTCAAGCTGCAGGTTCTGCACCAGCTGACGATACTGGGATAGACGTTCCCGGGTACAAATGACATGGATATTCTCCGGGCTCAGCAGACCGACATTGAATGCCAGCTCTTCCCAGGCACTGCCCATGATCAGAATCATCCCATAATATTTTGGCAGCTGCCGCCGGCCATAGTGATGCGCAAAATACTGCAATGCCCTTGGCATCAATTCATTATCATAATAGTTATCCGCCCACAGCTGCTGCTCTGGTGTATCCTGCGGCATTCCACGCCAGATACGGATTCTTTCACTCAACGTCATCCTGCTGTCCCCCCATAAATTGTCACTGAACTAGCGTTCTAAATATATCCCTATCATACACTATTCCATAGGTTTCGCCAATAGCTTCATGGTTGTATTTACTGTAAAACTAGCCTCTTTATCTGAAAGCCTTATGATTGATCAGTCCGAGTTGTTTCCTTGCCATTTTAGCGAAAGAATAGGCTATTGTACCATTTTGTGATACAATAGCCTATAGTTATATGGATAAACGTTTATGCTGAATACACAGGAGGATTACTCATGAAAAAAATCGGCTTCATCGGTATGGGCAACATGGCACAGGCACTCGCTGCCGGCTTCATCCAGTCTGGCGCAATCGATAAAAGCGCCGTTTTTGCCTTTGCACCACATCTGGGCAAGCTCAAGGCCAATGCTGAGCAGATTGGTTTCTCTCACGTTTCCACCCTCAATGAGCTGGCCGATGCCGTTGATACACTCATCATGGCCTGCAAGCCTTACCAGATTGAAAGTGTCATCGCCGGTCTCGGAAACAGGCTCGCAGGAAAAGCCCTGATCTCTATCGCCGCCGGCTGGGATCATCAGAAATACCAGCAGCATATCACGACCGATACCCGCATCCAGTTCGTCATGCCAAATACCCCGGCTATGGTCGGCGAAGGAGTTCTGCTTTTCGAGGAGACAAACTCCCTGCACGATGAGGAACGCCAGGCTGTCATGAAGCTCTTCGCCTCCGTCGGCATCGTTCAGGAGCTGCCAACTTCTCTGATGGGAATCGGCGGTACCGTCACCGGCTGCGGCCCGGCCTTTGTCGACCTCATGATTGAGGCTTACGGCGATGCGGCAGTGAAATATGGCATGAAACGAGCCGATGCCTATCGGCTCATCTCACAGATGATCCTCGGCTCAGCCAAACTCCAGCTGGCTACGGGCACACATCCCGGCATTCTCAAGGACAATGTCTGTTCCCCTGCTGGAACAACCATCTGCGGCGTCACAGCTTTGGAAAAACACGGCTTCCGTAACGCCTGCATCGAATCCGTCGATGCCATCATGAACAAATAGCATCAATTCTTCTTTTTATCATTGGCAGCGGCTGGCTTCTTGTCAGCCGCTTTCTTTTCGTCCTTGATCTGTTTTTCCAGGTTTTTTCGTGCCTCAGCCTTTTCTTTTTGGACCGTCGCATAATCTTTGGCTGAGATATCCTTGAGATATTCTTCCGGAACGCGACGGAATGCCTGCGGTCTGAGCCGGTAGAACTCTTTATAATCCGTCAAGGCCGCAGCCTTATCCCCCATCTCATCACGGATATCCGCGGTCATGAGATAGCTATAGACATTGGACTTATCCACCTGCTTGGCCTGGGCCAGATCCCGCAGTGCCTGCGCAAAATCCCCCATCATATGATAGACATCAGCCCGATTGAGGAAGTTATAGACATCCTTGGGGTCCAGCGCCACTGCCTTATCCGAATCCGCCAGCGCCTGAGCAAAATCTCCTGTTACCGCTTTGGCCCGGCCCCGGATCGCATAATTCTCGGCTTCATTCTCAGGATTTTGAGCTGCAAAAACGCGGTTCATCTCAAATAGTGCTTTATCCCCCAGACCATAGTCGCTGTAGGTATCAGCATTTTCTCTCATTTTCTTGACTGCCTTGGGATCAGCCATGATGACAGTCTGCCTGGCCTCTTCTCGTTTCTGCTGCCGGGACAGCTCCTCCGCCTTCAGCTTCTGACGGGCACCACTGGCATTCTCCCCTGCATAGGCATTCACTACCAGCTGCTGCAGCCGCGCACCAGCTTTCTCAGTGATCAAAAACTGGTGCAGGAGCTGGTTGACCCGCGTATCGGGCAGACAAGTCAGGCCACCAGCACCATCACTGCGGAAGTCCCAGCTGGCAATATCTGCATAGTCGTGAAAGCCCTTTGCAATCGCTCCAGCTACGCAATAAGCATTTTCGGCGGTATTATCCGCACCATCACCAGTCCAACTGCTGCTCAACAGTTTTTGACCGTCGATATAGACATCTTTGCGATCCTTGACCGTCACATGGCCCGCGCCATAGTCAGTCATCATCTGTGCAAGCTTCGTTTCACGCAGATCTGTGTCCGGATGGTCATTATAGTTCTCCTGATCCTTCTGTTTCGGATCAACATCCTGATACTCAAGCACATTCTGCGTCTCATAAGTCAGATAGTACGCCATGCGGTTCATCGCTGCAGCTCCACCGCCCGGATTAAACCCGGCACTGGTCATAATATAGAAGCCACCTTCATCCGCATCATACTCAGTCGGCAAAGTTACATTCTTGGCAATCGAATAATTTACCAGCGCATTAAGTTTGCCCCAGTCCGCAACGCCCGTGTCCATATTGAGGAAACTCATCCCATAGTACTGTGCCATCGCTTTTGCATAGTTATGGGCACTATGCTGCTCAATGCCATGAGTCATCTCATGCGCCAACACGGCTGCGAGCTCATCGGGATCAAGATTCAGCCCGCGGACTAAGGCTTTGTTGATACTTACATAATCGGTCGGATAACAGGAAGCATTGAAATCCTTGCTGTTGTTGACCATCCAGGTGAACGGCAAAGAGTTAACCTTCAACACATAGTCACCTTTAGCAACCAGCTGCTTCATTACCCCATCGACAACTGTCGTATCATGATGGTTCGGATCTAGTCCATTCTCCTGCTCATCCTGTATACGGCTCTGCATCTGGGCATTCACATTGTTCCCGATCGACAGGATACTCGACAAACTCGCATTATATGCAGCCAATACACCCAGTGCCTGTGCAGCAGCCGCCCACGAATCTACAGCCTCCGCCCGCTGGGCGGGCAGCAGGACAGTTCCCATGACCAGCAGCCCCGAGAGCACCAGTGCCGTCAGACGTTTCTTCCATCGTTTTGCTATATAATTCAAAGGTTTCACCTCATTTTATCCAATCTCTTTATCGGTCCTATTTTACCACAACCTGCTGAAAATGAGGTGGCCTCCTTATAAATTCTCGAACAATTTGATCTCATTCTTCATGATATCGGTCACTTTATCCGGCATTCGCCCATTTACCAGATATTCAAAGGCCCTGTTCACCGCATTGTGCCCTTGTCGATATGGATGCTGATAGATTGTAGCCTTAATAATCCCAAACTCCATCATTTCAACGGTTGTCGGAACAGTATCAAAGGCCAGGACCAGCGGACGCTTCTCCATTGGCAGCTGCATAATGGCCCGGCAGACACCGTACACACCAGCCGCCAGAATACTGACCGCATCAATATCCGGATGCTCTGCCAGCAGGCGTTTCATCGTTTCATACGCGAGAATATCATCATCATTATTTTCAACCGTATCGACGATATGGAAGCCCCTGGTTCGTTCCATGCGATGCCTGAATCCTTCGAGGCGCAGCCGATGCCCCAGAATATTATGGCTGCCCAGTATGATGGCAATATTGGCCGAATCGCCCATCAAAGCTTCCATCAGCGCACAAGAGGTAATACCGCCATTATAATAGTCGCTGCCGACATAACAATGCCGTTTCGTGCCATCGATATCATTATTCACGGTCACGACGAAAATACCCGCAGCGACCATTTCATCAATCTTCGCTGCAATGCAGGGCTCATTAATGGGATTGATGATCAACGCATTGATATTCCCCTCGATCTTCTTGAGCAGTGCCAGCTGCTGCTCCGCATCATAGCCTTTCATCGTAAAATATTCAATCTGCAGACCATATATCGCATATTCTTTAGCCGCATCATTCATTCCACGAAGCACTTCATCGAAAAAGGTATTGCCTTCCGAAGATATAACCACGCCAATAACCGGCCGCTTTTTCCGCGCAGCCAGAGCCTTGCCGGCTGGATTGGGTTCATAGCCGAGCTGCCTGGCAACTTCCCGGATATTTTCAGCTGTTTCCATATTCACTCGCCCGCGCCCGTTCAGAGCCCGGTCCACTGTTCCACGTGAGACGCCGCAAAGCTCGGCAATCTTCTTCATCGTGACCATCACACATCACCATCTTTCCCCATTCACTCCTGATCTCCATCCAATTCTACCAAGTTCTACAAGAATCGTCAAAAAAAGAGGCTGCTCACGGCAGCCCCTCCAACATAGCGATCACTCCAAGGTTATATTCTTCCCTTTGAGTCCAATCCAGGCACCATCTGCTTCAAGCCCACTGTCCTTGTGGGCAATCAGCCATTTGTTCACAGCAAACAGCAGGCGGTCCTCGCCCGCCGCTGATGATGCCGCCACCAGTGATTCATTCGTCAAGCGCGGCAGGACTACGCCACAACGGAATTCACGGCCATCAACACCACAGGGTGCATAATGGAGCGTCGTCGCGTAAAGCTCAACAGCAGTTCCGGCCGGAACCAGGAAACATTCGATTTTCGCCGTATCATAGGTATTATCCGTATAATCAATATCCTGCTGGCGCCCAACCATCAGCACCAGATCAGTTGCAGCGATATCAACCTCGGAGGAGCGATGATATTCTACCGCATTAAGTGACTCATTCCAGCCGCTGCAATGACCAAATTCGATTGGCAGCTCGCCATAGACCTTTCTGCCAACTGCTGGTAGAGCGGCAGCTGCTCAAACTCCCGGACCGAGGGCTCATATACAACCTGCCCCGACGCAATCGTTTTGTGCGCATTGATTGCAGCCGTAAAAGCTGTCGTATCAAGGGGCAGTACGCGTCCATACACTTGAAATTCTTTGTCCATTACTGTTTTCATTTTATCTTCCTCCACAATATGATCCATCAGCAGCCAATACGGCGCAGTTTCTCACCTGACATCAGATTATGTTCAATCTTCTCCAAAGAAACATTCTTCGTTTCTGGCACATAAGCCATGGTCAGGATAATGAAGAACGCATTCATCAGTGCATAGAGCCAGAACGTATGCGCCGAGCCGAGCGTATCGACCAGGGTCAGGAATGTAGCCCCGACAATGGCGCAGGTAATCCAGTTTGTCATCGTCGAGCAGGCAATACCGAATTCCCGGCTCTTGAGCGGCTGGATTTCCGAGCAGAGCACCCAGACAATCGGGCCCGCGCTCATGCCAAAACCAGCAATACTCACCATCGTCATAATCGCCGCAACATAGGAGACCCAGCCCGCCGCATTGCCGCTTTCCAGCATCGACATGCAGATGCCGACAACGCCCATGGAAATCGCCATCACACCGAAACCAACTTTCAAGGCCGGTTTACGCCCCGACTTATCAACCATCCATATAGCAATGAATGTCGACAACGTAAACACAATACCATTGATTACAGTACCGATCATCTGATCTTCGGTGCTCGAGAATCCAGCCAGGCTCAGGATTTTCGGCGAATAATACATGATCACATTAAACCCGGTGAACTGCTGCATTGCCTGCAGCAGTACGCCCAAAAACACGGCGCGGCGCACATTCTTGTTAGACCGGAACAGGCTCCAGCCAGCCTGCTTGATTTTAAGGGTTTCCTTGATATCAGCCAGTTCTTCTTCCGCCGCTTCTTTACTGGCATTGAGCGAATGCAATACCGACGAAGCTTCCTCCATACGGCCCACTGCCGCCAGCCAGCGCGGGCTGTCCGGCAATTTGACAACCGTGAAGATCAGGATTACGGCAGGGATAGCAATGACCATCAGCATCATCCGCCAGTTGCCGCTATAGCTGAATGCCGTATCGGACAGGAAGGCCACCAGAATCCCCACTGTAACCATCAGCTGATACCCGGATATTACCTTGCCACGCGCATCCTTATCGGCCATCTCGGCCAGATAAAGTGGTGCCGTATAGGAAGCAATACCAACTGACAGCCCAAGCACAAGCCGGAAACTGATCAGCATATCGGCATTAGCCGCCATGCCGGACCCCAAAGAACCAACAATGAATAAGGCCGCGCCAATCATCAGACTCTTCTTGCGGCCAATCTTTCTGGCAAGAAACGAAGCCACAATCGCGCCAGTCGCAGCGCCAACCATCATGGAGCTGACTACCCATTCCTGCGCACTGCTGCTCAGATTCCATTCCCGGCTGATAAATGGCAGCGCGCCGGAAATAACCCCCTGATCCAGACCAAACAGCAGACCGGCCATCCCGGCTGCAAAATAGATGAACAGGCGGACCCGGGACGCAGTCTTCTCGGCATCAATCTCTTTTGACCCCATTGAAATACCTTCCATTATTACATCAACACCCTTTCACTATCGCAATTCTGGTTCCGGCTCAAAGACCAGCCAGATCCTTATAACAGCCCTGCAGCTGCTGATAAAGTTTCTTATATAATGCATGGCCTTTTTCATAATATGCGTGCGATGCAGCCTCCGGCTGACACCATGTATCCTGCTCGATGAACTGCCGGCAGGCCGACGGTACATCCTTGAAGATGCCGGCGCCAACACCAGCCAGTATTGCTACGCCCAGCGCCGGACCTTCCTGCGCCTTGATGGTCTTGACTTCGCAGCCATACATATCTGCCAGCATCTGCCGCCAGATCCGGCTCTTGCCGCCACCGCCGCAGGCCATCATCTCGCTGACATCAACATGCATCTCCCGCAGCACATCCAGGCAATCCAGCAGCGAATAGCTGACGCCTTCCATTACGGCCCGCAGCATATCCGCCTTCGTATGGATAGCCGACAGTCCGAAGAACACGCCACGGCAGTCCGGATTCAGATGCGGGGTGCGCTCCCCCATAAGATATGGCAGATAGATCAGACGGCGGCTGCCGATTGGAACCCCAGCAACATCCTGATTGATCAGATCATAGGAATCCACGCCTTTGAGCGATGCTTCATCTTTATATTTCTCAGCCAGATTATCACGGAACCACTTCAGTGACAATCCTGCCGCCTGCGTCACGCCCATTACATGCCAGCAGCCCGGCACTGCACAGCAGAAGGTGTGCACCCGGCCTTTCGGATCGATCAACGGTTCGCTGGTATGCGCGAAAACCACCCCACTGGTTCCAATCGTCGTGAAGGCCTTGCCATTCTGGACGATACCGGTCCCGACAGCTGCAGCGGCATTATCACCAGCACCACCGACAACTACCGTATCAGTCGATAGACCTGTTCTGGCAGCAAACTCCGGGCTGATCGTACCAGTAACCTCTGGTGATTCATAGACCTTTGGCAGCAGTTCCGGATCGATATCAAGCTTTTCCAGTATTTCCTCCGACCAGCAGCGGCGCGGTACATCAAGCAGCTGCATGCCACTGGCATCTGATGCATCTGTCCCGAAAGGCCGATTCCCTTGATATCTGCAGCAGCGACGCCTGATTCCCGGACAACTCTTTTTATCGTAGTCATCACAGCACTGTACCAGTCCAACGGCTCCTGTTCCGCCCAGCCATTCTGCGGCTGAACCAGCGGATATTCCTGAGATGCGGTCTGGATGACCTGACAGCCCTCATCAAACAACACCGTCTTGGTTGCCGATGTACCGATATCGACACCGATCAAATATCTCATGATGTTTCCCTCCTGATAGCTTCGCCCTCAATGCGTGCTCATGCACGCCACTAACTGTATTCAATATAGCACAGGATAAATCAATAATCAATACTTTTTTATTTTTCTAAATATTTTTTTTACCCCGTTAATAATAACAATCAATAATATAAGTTCGGCTATATGCCCCCACAATTGCACAAAATACGAATAAAACAATTGACAACCGGCAAACAAGATGATATGCTTTACACAAGTTAGGCGGGCACATGCACGCACACAATCACAAAATAATCTGTTATCTATGCAAAGGAGCGTTTTACCATGACCATGAGCAATATTCCTTCCGTGAAATGTGGTATCATTTCAGTCAGCCGTGACTGCTTCATCATTTCATTATCGGAAAACCGCCGCAAAGCTATCGTCGATGCCTATACCAGGAAATATAATTCTCTCTATGAAGTTCAGAAGACCGTAGAGAATGAAACGGATATGCTGGAAGCTGTAAAAGAAGCAAAAACTGCCGGCTGCAATGCTTTGGTTGTCTTCCTGGGCAACTTTGGTCCTGAAACGCCAGAAACGCTCATTGCCAAAGAATTCGACGGTCCGGTCATGTATGCAGCAGCCGCTGAGGAAACCGGCAAGAATCTGATCAACGGGCGCGGCGATGCTTTCTGCGGCATGCTGAATTGTTCCTACAACCTCGGTATGCGCCATCTGAAAGCCTTTATCCCGGAATATCCGGTCGGCACAGCCGAAGATGTTGCGGATATGATTGCCGACTTCCAGCCGGTTGCCCGCACACTGCTGGGACTCAGCAAACTCAAGATCATCACCTTTGGCCCGCGTCCGCAGGATTTCTTCGCCTGCAATGCCCCGATCCAGCCGCTCTATGATCTTGGTGTAGAGATCGAAGAAAACTCTGAACTGGATCTGCTCGTTGCCTATCGGGCACATAAAGATGACCCACGTATCGCTGAAACAGTTGCCGACATGACCAAAGAACTCGGTCAGGAAGGCAACCCATACCCGGACCTGCTGCCGCGCATGGCTCAGTTTGAACTCACGCTGCTGGACTGGATGGAAGAGCATAAAGGTGCCCGTCAGTATGTCGCTTTTGCCGATAAATGCTGGCCAGCCTTCCCGAAAGAATTTGGCTTCGAGCCCTGCTATGTAAACAGCCGCATGGCCTCCCGCGGCATCCCGGTATCCTGCGAAGTCGACATCTACGGTGCCCTCAGCGAATATATCGGTCTCTGTGTCAGTCAGGATGCTGTTACCCTGCTGGATATCAACAACTCCGTTCCAAAGGATCTCTTCGAGAAGTCGATCAAACCGACAACCAGCTATCAGCTGGAAGATACGTTCATGGGCTTCCATTGCGGCAACACCCCGCTCTGCAAGCTGCGCAAAGGCGGCGTCAAGTATCAGCTGATCCAGAACCGCCTGCTCGAAAATGGCGAGAAACCTGACTTCACACGCGGTACGCTGGAAGGCGACCTCGCCGATGGCGACATCACCTTCTTCCGTCTGCAGAGCACGGCCAGCGGTCAGCTGCGCGCCTATATTGCCCAGGGCGAGATCCTGCCAGCTTCGACGAATTCATTCGGCGGCATCGGCATCTTCGCCATCCCGGAGATGGGCCGCTTCTATCGCCATGTACTGATCCAGAAGCAGTTCCCGCATCATGGTGCCGTTGCCTTTGGCCATTTCGGCAAAGCCCTCTATTCGATCTTCCAATATCTTGACATTCCCGACATCTCTTTCAACCAGCCAAAAGGAATGCTCTATCCAAGCGAGAACCCATTTGCCTGATTGCGCATAAGATAACAACTACCGTAAATTTTAAGAACAGCAAACGCCCATCAGCTTCAAAACTGATGGGCGTTTGCTATATGCCAGGAATAATCGACGGTCATTTTATCCCCCACAGGGGGTTGTGCTCTGCCAAACGAATCCTTTATGATAAATGTATCAGGCAAAAAATATATGAGGAATCAAAAATGAATCTTGAAACAATGCAGCGATACTGGTCAGAAGATGCCGGCAACTACGGACAAATCATTGAGGATGAACTCGCCAGCTTCCGGGTGGAAGCCTGGAAAAAATTTCTAAGCTGTCAGCTGCCCCACCATACACAGGATGTACTGGACTTTGGCTGCGGTCCAGGTTTTTTCAGTATCATCCTGGCAGATATGGGCTAGACCGTCACCGCCATTGACTGCTCCGCTGGTATGCTGAAAAAAGCATCCCAGCTGGTGGAAGCCGCCAATCTGCAGGACCGCATCACCTTCTATCAGATGGACGTAAATGCAATGACCTTCCCCGAGAACAGCTTTGATGCCATCCTCAGCCGCAATGTCACCTGGACCTTAGCAGATCCGCGCAAAGTCTACAGTGACTGCCGCCAGCTGCTTAGGCCCCTGGGCCGGCTGATGCTGTTCGATGCCAACTGGCATCTCCACCTCTATGATGAGGCACTGGCACGCGAGAATAACAAACGACATGAGTCCTGCCTCAAACAATTTGGCCAGGACTTCGATGGACCGCCACTGACCGAGCCCTTTGATCCCCGAAAACTCCCCCTGAGCGATGTCAAGCGGCCTTATTGGGATGTAGAGGCCTTACGGCTGGCCGGCTTTCGCAATGCCCACAGTTATGGGGATCTGACAGAAAAACTCTGGGATGAAAAAGAAAAACTCCTTTACGGGGAAACGCCTTTATTTGGGATTATCGGCGATAAATAAAAAGCAGCGAAGGATGAAGTGTAAGAACTTCTCCTTCGCTGTTTTATTTCGATACGATTACTGGACGTCGAGATCTGCTGTTACCTGATAATAATCGCAGGCATGGGATGTATAATTCTTGACATTTGCCTTGGAAATCATGCTCATCTTAAGGAAAGAGCAAAACACAAAGGCATGATCATCAAGAACCGTCTGCTGCATCTGCAGCGCTAATGCGGCACGTTTTGCCGGATCGAATTCCTGACTAAGCTGTGCCTCCAGCGCATCAAGTTTGGCACTCTGATACCGGCCCTGATTCTTGGTCGCATTACCTGCCGCAAATACCGTGAACCAGTACTCCGGGTCCCCCGTTGGCGCCTGAACATTGGCCATGGCATAGACATCCCACTTTTTCGGATCTTTGACCACCTGATTATTGTCCGCCGTATTGTTGATATCGACTTCAATGCCGATGTCCTTGAGCGTCGACTGGGCTGACTCAGCGAGAAGCGGCAGTTCCTGGCGGCTCGGATAGGTCAGCCACTTGACTATGAGTTTTTTGCCATTCTTCTCACGGACGCCATCTCCATCGGCATCGATCCAGCCAGCCTGATCCAGGACTTTTTTTGCCCCCTCCGGATCGAATTTTTCAGTCGTGACCTTGTCTCCCCCGAAAGCTGAACCTGCGGGAAATACACCATTGGCAGCAAAGCCGTTGCCCTCGAGCAGTTTTGCCACGAAGTTCTCTTTATCGATCCCCATGGAAATTGCCTTGCGGACAGCCGGATCCGCACAAACCGAATCTGGATCGAAATTCATCTTGCCGAAGAAGCAGCGGGAGGTCGAAATCTGGGAGATTGTATATTTATCGTTCTGGAACAGCGGATAACTCTCATAAGCCATCCCGTAGGCAGCCTGTACCTCACCAGACTGCAGCGCATTAGCCAGCGTATTGCCGTCCGTTATGGTACGGATAGTAATTTTCTCCAGCTTTGGCGTACCGCCCCAATAGTTCTCATTTTTCTTGAGTGTCAGATGATCATCGGTCTTCATATCTGTAGCGATATACGGACCAGTACCTGCCACGATGCCATTCTCGAAACCGGCCTCCACATCAATGATGCAGCCGTAAGGGTCGCCCAGATAATTGAGCAGAGCCGGTTTTGGTTCTTCCGTCCGGATAATAAGTTCCTGACCATCCGCTTCAATGGACGCAATCTTCAGATCCTGCCTGGCACGCTTGTTATTCTCAATCAGATGCTCCAGACACTCTTTGACGGCAGCGCCGTCCATCACGCGGCCACTGGAAAACTTAACATCGTCCCGCAGGGTAATCTTCCAGGTCAAAGGATCGACATTCTCCCACTTGGTCGCGAGCCAGGGCTGAATCTCCATATTATCCGAATACTTGACCAGCGTCTCGCCAATACCATAACGGATGCAGGCCCAGCCAGCATAGGTGTTATGCGGGTTGATGTCCGGCTCCTCATTCGAGCTGTTGAAACTCGTATCACCAATCGTCAACGTCTTTCCTGTTGCGCTCTTTCCAGTCTGCCCACCGCCGCAGCCAGCCAAAGCACCGACGCAGAATGTGGCACTGAGAACCTGTGCTGCTAACTTTTTCCATTTCATAAACCATATTCCTCCTAAATTTCTTCACAGGACACTGTCAATCAATTTCCTGGTATAAGCTTGCTGCGGCGCACGAATGACCTCATTCACAGCACCTTCTTCCACAATTTTCCCCTGATTCATCACAATCACCCGGTCACAAAAATCCTGTACCAGTGCGATATCGTGACAAATGAAAAGATAGGATATCAAAAGGTCCCGCTGCAGTCGATTCAGAAGCGTCAGGATTTCCGCCTGTACTGTCACATCAAGGGCAGATGTTGCCTCATCAAGAATCAGCAATTTTGGACGGCTAGCCAAAGCCCGGGCTATCGCCGCACGCTGACATTGTCCGCCGCTGACCTCATGCGGATACCGGTCGGCAAAATCCGCCGCAAGGTCGCAGA
>ERZ650307.1231-NODE-1231-length-14546-cov-20.388724_pt1 | contig 14546 bp, 10 predicted proteins | sample MGYA00376243_ERZ650307 | MGnify/ENA primary metagenome ERZ650307 (study PRJEB26733, sample SAMN07839242) | wastewater metagenome | biome: urban; feature: artificial channel; material: waste water | place: USA: North Carolina | collected 2016-03-31 ... | reverse complement strand
TGGTTGCACTCCAAGTTACAGTCTTGCTCTCGCCTTCCATCATGTCAGCACCGAGAGTGAAGGTAACTGGCTTACCAGGAGTCAGATTAACCTGCTCGCCATCGCCAATCTTATACCAACCGCTCTTGGCATTGTCGCTGAGGGTTGCTGTTACAGAAATAGTCTTCTCGAAGTCACCACCGTTAGGACTCAAAGTAACCTTGGCTGTTGTGTTGACAGGAGCATCGAGCGTCTTGACATTTGAACCACCGTCATACTCCAAGTAGATATCGCCTGTGATACCAGTGATGTCACTTGACTGCTTGTCATTACCATTATTCAGAATCACATTGAAGCTCTCTACTCCATCGAAAGTCTTGTACCAGTAGTTGACACCACCAATCTCTTCAGGACCATCCATGGTCTTACCGTGCCATGCACCTGTCAACTCCTTAGCTGGAGTACCAGGAACCCAAGCATAGATAGTTGGAGCCTTGTCTGCCTTTACATATACGGTGATAGATGCGTTAGGATCCACCTTGGTGAAGGATACAGAACCATTCTTCTCACTCTTGTCGTTCTTAGCATACCATGTTACAGTCTTGGTCTGCTTGAAGTTCATGTCTTCACCGATAGTGAATGTCTTGGTCTCGCCAGGAGCCAACTCTACCTTGTCCTGACCTTCTACCTGGAACCAACCAGAAGTTGCCTTACCGCTAAGGCTTACCTCTACAGTAACAGTATTGGTGCGGAATGTACCACCAGCCTGAGAGAATTTCAAACCAAACTCATTAGTCTGTGGCTCAACCCAAGTTGTACCATCTTCCTCATGACCATCGTAAGCCTGTTCAGCCTCTGACTTAGACTTAGGAGTCTCATTATAGATGAAAGGACCATCCTCACCTATCTGACCGCCCTTCCAGTCCTTCACGAGAACACGGAGCTGACCCTGAGTAGCAGGAGCATCAACGGTGATAGTAGAACCTGTGTAAGTCTTGCCTGTTACCACGTCGGTATAAGTACCATCAGGGCAATCTGTGAATGTTGCACCACCATTGATGGCTACGAGTGCATAGCTGTCATTCTTATAAGCACGCTTGAAGGCGATACCGCCATCAGCAGGAGTACAACCATCGTCGGTCCACTGACCCTTACGCAAAGCAGGAACAGCCTGACGGATCTTGTTCAGACGGATGAGGTGCTGAGCGACATCATGATTCAATGTAGCAGCCACATTGCCTGTAGCCTTGTAGTCACCGAAATCAGATGCTTCTACATCACCAGTGAGGTAACCACCGAAGTAAGCACGACCAGTTTCTGAAAGAGGACCGTGAGGACCTCTGTCAATCGGAGCACCGCGACGGAAACCAACCTCAGAACCATAATAGAGACATGGAATACCACGGAAGGTAAACATCAGAGAGAGATTCTCTGCCCACTGAGCATCATCACCAGAGAAACGGAATTGGTCGTTGGTTTGCTGAGGACCGTAGTCGTGGCTATCAACATATACCACATTATAGGTAGCATCATTATATCTCTTGTCACCTGACTTTGCCAAACCGTATGCGGCGGCAGCATTACCGAAGTTGTAGTGCAATGGGAAGTCGATCACATGGAAACCACTTGCCTGAGAATAGTCTGGCTCATGCCACTTACCATTCACCATAAAGGTATTGTCGCTTGTTGGTGTTGGGGCATTGTCTGACTCACAGAGAGCCATCTGATGGTCATCCACACCTGTACCGCCATTGGCTTTATCAAAGAGTACCTGTGTATCCCAGTAAGACTGGCTGCCATCCCATTTGTCGAGCAAGTCCTGTGGAGCCTGCCATGTGTAATAATAGCAAGAGAGGTTATCCTGACCACGGTATGTGACATCACTGTAACGGGCGCAAACCTCACCATACATGAAGAAAGGAGCCTTGTTCAATCGCTTGTCCTCATACTTCTTACCGAGGGCTGTAAACTGAGGAATAAACTGCTTGCAGAATGTCAAACGTGAGATGTGACCGGAAGTATCGATACGGAATCCATCCACACCCATCTTGATGAAGCTGCCGTAGCACTTTACGAGATAATCTGCTACGTAGTCGTTCTCGGTATTCAGGTCAACGCAGTCGCCTGCAATCTGAGCCCACCAGCGGTTAGGAAAGTCCCAGTTGAAGTCACCAAAATGGTGCCAGTAGTTGTGAACATCCTCGTTCTTACCACGAACATTCTTCAACAAGCCAAGACGACGCTGATACTGCTCATAAGGGACACTTGTAAGGTAGTCGGAACCCAACTTCTCCTCGTTAGGAATCATACAAGCATTGATGAGTGCCTGAGTTTCCAAGTCGGTATTACGGTCAAACTCCTTGCAGAGTGTCTGCTCACCGAAGTTACCGGTGTGGTTGAGCACGACGTCGAGGATAATCTTGATACCCTTTGCATGTGCCTTATCAATGAGTTCCTGGAACATGGCGTCACCGTCCTTGCTACCATCGCTGCTCTGATAACGGCAGTCAACATGCTGGAAATCCATGGCATGATAACCATGGTAATCATAACCGGAAGCGTTCTGCACTACTGGTGTAATCCAGATGGCTGTAAAACCCAATGCCTTGATGTAGTCGAGCTTGTCGATGACACCCTGGAAGTCGCCTCGCCAGCAAGGGTCTTTTGTTTTGATCTGCTCTGACTGGTTATCCCAGCAGAGCACATTGTTTCCTGTGTCACCATCGTAGAAACGCGTGGTCATCATAAAATAGATACTTTCGTCTCGGAAGTCAGTACGATTGCTAGTAAACGTGTCTGTAGCCATCGTCTGCATGGAGACCAACATGAGCATTAAAACCGCCCATAATTTTGCGGCAAGTTTTTTCATAATGAAATTGTTAAGTTTAAAATTGAATAGTTGAATAATTACACCGCAAAATTACAAACTATTTCTATCCGCCCAACAAGATATTTCACTTTTCTGCTGATATTTTTGTGCAATCGATTTCACAAATATTAAGAAAAAGAGGCTGGATTCTGTAAACCAAATATTTACAAAATCCAGCCCCTTTAAGAGTATATAATTAATATAACGGGCGCGCCAGGAAATAGAAAGAATATTGTACTTTTGGCTTGTCCGAAATCAATTTCAGAGGTTTTCAGCCTCTTGCAGCCAGATGGCAGATGCAGCATCACTAGGCATACGCCAGTCGCCACGAGGACTGAGGCTTACGCTACCTACTTTCGGACCGTCTGGCAGACAGCTGCGCTTGAACTGCTGATTGAAGAAACGGCGCACGAAGGTCTTCAGCCACTTTTTGATAGTCTCCTCATCATAGCTGTCAGGATCATTATCACTGATCTTTACACGCTCCAGTTCGGAATCAATAAATGCCTTCTTTGCCAACATGTAAATCTTGGAAGGACGGAAACCGAAACGCAGGAAATAGTAGAGGAAGAAATCATGCAGTTCGTATGGTCCCACCAAATCTTCCGTCTTCTGCTTGATATTTCCATTCTCATCTGCCGGAATCAACTCTGGACTGATAGGAGTATCGATGATATCACGAAGAGTGATGCGGCTCTGTTCGTCTACCCCACTCTCTGCTACATGATTTACGAGATGACGGATCAGGGTCTTAGGAATGCTGGCATTCACGCCATACATGCTCATGTGGTCACCATTATAGGTAGCCCATCCTAATGCCAACTCTGAAAGGTCGCCGGTACCGATAACCATACCACCCATCTTATTGGCTAAATCCATCAGAATCTGGGTACGTTCACGAGCCTGGGAATTCTCGTAAGTCACATCATGCACACTGGCATCCTGACCGATGTCCTCAAAGTGCTGGGTTACAGCCTTGGCGATGCTGATTTCCTTAATGGTAATACCAAGACTCTGCATCAGCGAGATAGCATTATTGTAGGTTCTGTCTGTGGTTCCGAATCCCGGCATAGTGACACCTACGATACCCTTTCGGTTCATTTTGAGTTTATCAAAAGCTTTTACACAAACGAGTAAGGCCAGCGTAGAATCCAAACCGCCGCTAATACCGATTACTACGGTCTTGGCATGGGTATGAACGATACGCTTGGCTAGTCCCATGAGTTGGATATTGAAAATTTCCTCGCAAGAGGCATTCATATCGCTGCTGGTAGGAATAAACGGATGAGGATTCACCTCACGTTCCAACACAAAATCGCGTTCATTTTCGGTAGGATCGGCTTCGATATTACGGATATTGAACTGACCGCCGAGAACAGAATACTTAATATTGCGCTGGGCATTTACATAAGTAGAATTCGTACGACGCTCAGAGCGGAGTTTCTCTACATCTATCTGTGAGATAACCATCTGCGGTTCAATAGAGAAACGTTCACTCTGTGAAAGTAAAACTCCATTCTCATAAATCAGGGCATTTCCACCATAAACCACATCCTGCGTACTCTCACCGAATCCGCAGGAACTGTAGATATATCCGGTCATGGTACGGGCACTCTGCTGGCTGAGCAGACTCTTCAGATAATGATGTTTTCCGATGAGTTCGTCGCTTGCAGAAAGATTGAAAATCAGGTCTGCTCCTGCTAGCGCCAGTTTGTTGCTAGGAGGAGCCGGAGCCCATACATCTTCGCAGATTTCCACACCAAACTGTACGCCATCGAAAGTTTGAAAAATCTGAACATCAGGCGTCAGTTTCACCTTATGTCCGGCATAACGGACTTCGCAATCTCTCAGGTCCTGAGCCGAGGCAAACCAGCGTTTCTCATAAAACTCGCTGTAGTTTGGAAGATATGTCTTCGGTACAATACCGAGAATCTGTCCATGCTGGATAACGATACCACAATTGAGCAACAAGTCGCCCGCTATCACCGGCGCACCCACGATAGAGATGATATCGAGTTTGCGTGTGAAATCGAGCAACATCATCACCGCCTGCTCAGATGATTCGAGAAGCATCTGCTGACGGAAGAGATCCTGACAGGAATAGCCCGTAACAGAGAGTTCCGGAAATGTAATGATCTCTACACCCTTTCCCTCAGCCAGCGCTATCTGTTCCTCTATCTGCTGGGTATTGAAAATGACATCACCCACCTTTACGGCAGGGATGGCACTAGCTACCTTAATAAATCCGTACTTCATAATAAATTACTTTATTGTTACCTGTGTAGCACCATAGCCATACTCCTGGAAAGAAGCATCCTGATAGGTGCAACTCTTATAGCGATAGTTCAACTCATGAATGAGAGTCTGGCGCAACACACCTTCGCCCTTTCCATGAATAAAGATAATTTTCTGTCCCTTCTTTTTCTTATATTCCTCCATGGTCTTCTTAAAGATATCCATCTGATAATGAAGAATATCTGCAGAATTCATTCCAGCAGTTGTTTCAAGCACTTCATCCGCATGAAGATCTATCACAAGGGTACCATCATCCTTCTTGCTTTTCTTCTTGCTGGTGTTGGCGACAACCTTCTCATCCTTATACATCTGCTCTTTCAGACGCTTGGAATCGATAACCAGCGGACGGGCTATTTCATCGTTCTCTACAATCGTAAAGAGATAGGCTGGAGTCTCGAAGAAATCGTTCTCTTCGAAAAGATGAAGTTTGTAGAATTTCACGGGATCGAGACGGAACTGAACATCTGTTGCCGGCTTCAGGAGAAATGGCTTGTCCTTCTTGTAAGCTATCATCTGGATGGCGATATGCTCCATCTCGTTCAGAGCCTCACGACCGAATTCCTCGATGAAGAGTTTGGTGTTCGGTTCTATTTCTCCCTCTGCTTTCAGAGTCCATGCATTTCCCTCAGCCACGAGATAGGTATAGTGGAGATAGTAGTTGCTGTCATTCACCATATAGGTCTCGAAACGGGTATTGGTTACGTCCTTGATGTTGATAGGTACAAAGGCGAGATAAGCACTGAGTTTGTTGCCACCCGTACGTTCCTGAACCGGTTTCACAAAGGTTATCTCACGGTCGGCAGCATCATATTCCTCTACATCCATATCCACGTCATCGTGATCATTCAAGATGGCCTTGATACTCCGGCTGTCCTGATGCAGTTCGGTATTGGCATGCTCCTCAGCCTTCTGCTGCGCATCCATCTTAGCCGAAATCATCTTGCCCATGGAGTATTCATCCTGCTCCACCACAACCACCTCGTTGATAGGCATCGGAATCTCAAAACCATCCTCATCCTCAACGAGCACAATATTTTTACCTTGGAAGCCGGCAACCTTTCCGCCACCCACTTCGCTCAAGAATCTGACTTTATCTCCTTTTTTCATAATCTATTAATAATTTGTAATTGCAAAGATACAAAAGATATTGCAAAACAGGGCTTATTTTAATATTTTTAATGCTACTGATAAAAATAATCCTGTAAAAGATGCACCATGTTAGATATTTTTCCGTATCTTTGCAAAGAAAAAGAAATAGTAACGAACCCTTTAAACTGAAAAGTTATGATTACATTTCCTTGCGCCAAGATCAATCTTGGTTTAAATATAGTTAGCAAGCGGAAAGATGGATACCACAATCTTGAAACGGTGTTCTACCCTATTCCGCTGACCGATGCACTTGAAATCAAGCTCATGGGCGATGAATTCCCTAGCGATGTTCCTTGTGATCTGAAGATTACAGGTAACGCAGTGGATTGCGACGAACAGAACAATCTCGTTGTAAAAGCTTATAATCTCCTGGCTGCCGACTTCAGGATTCCACGCATCCATGCTCACCTGGTGAAGCGTATTCCTTCGCAGGCAGGTTTGGGTGGCGGTTCTGCCGATGCAGCCTTCATGATCCGTTTGTTGGACGAGCGTTTCCGCCTCAACATCGGTAATGCGGAGATGGAAAAATATGCTGCCAAACTGGGCGCAGACTGTGCCTACTTCATTTCTGCTGACCCCGAAGATGGTGACACTGCATGCTATGCAGAAGGCATCGGCGAAGAACTGATGCCGGTAAGTGGTCCTGGCGATAATCTGAGGGGCTATCATCTGGTTGTGGTGAAGCGCGATGATATTGCCGTCAGCACCAAAGAGGCTTATGCAGCCATCACCCCACAGGCACCAGCCAAATGTTGCCGCGACATTGTACGCCAGCCTATCGAGACTTGGAAAGAGGAACTTGTCAACGATTTTGAGGCACCTATCTTCAAGATGCACCCGGAACTGGCAGAAATCAAACAGAAGCTGTACAACCTGGGTGCCGTATATGCAGCGATGAGTGGTAGCGGAAGTGCCATCTTCGGTATCTTCAAGCATAAACCTGCAAATATAGAGGAACAGTTCGAAGGAATGTTCTGTAAAATAATGAAACTTTAATTTAGTTAATAGTTTACTCTAAATATAATGAACGAAGAAACACATCAGAAACTGATGACTATCAAGCGAAGCTTCCGCTTGCTGATGAACGGTCCGGGATCGCAATCTATGCGCGATAAGGGACTGGGATATAAACTGAATTGGGGCGTACCATTCTATGAACTGAAAAAGATGGCTGAGGAATATGGTAAAGACTATGACCTCGCCATCGAACTGTGGAAGGAAGATATCCGGGAGTGCAAGATTCTGGCTACACTCATCATGCCTGCCGATAAGATGCTTCCGGAAATCACAGATTTATGGATGGAACAGGTACAGAGTCAGGAGATGGCAGAGATGCTTGCCTTCAACCTTTTGCAGCACGTAGATTATGCGCCTGTCATCGCCTACCAGTGGATAGCAAGTGATAAGCCGCTCTATGAGATTGCCGGTTTCCAGCTCCTTGCCCGTCTCTTTGCCAATGGAAAAGAGCCTAACGAGCGTGGCATCAACGAATTCCTGGATCAGGCTGCCACAGCATTGCAGGGTGACAACATGGGAATAAAACATGCTGCCTCTAATGCGGTTCTCCGTTTCTGCGACTTCGGTGAAGATTTCGAGAAAATTGCAAGAGGCGCACTCAAGGGTATCTACGAGATTTAACGCTTCTGCAGATGCGGTCAGAAACAGGCCACAACCCTGCTGAAAATACGTCCCGACGTAGCATTTGCTGCGTCCCGACATACAAAAAAATACGTCCCGATGCAGCAAATGCTACGTCGGGACGTATTTTTATGGCTAATTTCGCCATTACATGAAATACTTCTGGTATTCGTTTTCGAAGTTCGGAGTGAAAACACCCTTGCCGATGTTTTCGCTGATTTCATCCTTGGTCCAGAATCTGCCACCGGCCAATTCTTCCTGGCTCGGTTTCACCTCGCCATCATATACACAGCGATGTACATAAACCAGTTCCTTTTCCCGCTGACTCTCAAAGACATAATGCCCAAGAGATTCCGGTTCAAAATCGGTGATACCCAATTCTTCCCTTACCTCGCGATGCAAAGCCTGACTCACACTTTCGCCTAAATCAACATGACCGCCGCAGGCTGTATCCCATTTATCCGGCTGGATATCCTTCCAGGCTGGACGATGCTGCAGATACAGATCACCCCGGCTGTTGAATACATGCAGATGAACAACCGGATGCAATATCTTGCTTCCGTCATGGGCATGACCGCGGGTAACAGCGCCCAGGATGTTGCCCATTTCATCTACTATCGGAAATTCCTCGTTCTTATTATCTATCATCGTTTCTCTTATTACAAAGTTCCGTATTCATCAGAGTAGCGCAACATCTGGTCGACATAGCTCTCCTCGTAATCCAATACTACGTCTGTAATTTCGCCTTCTTCATCCATCTCCAGCGTCATCTTCGGATTGATGAATCCCTTGTATGGAGCGAGATTCAGTTTCTTGTATCTTGCCAGTATCTCGCGATGCAATTCCGGATCAATATTCACGGCATACTTCTCTACCAACAGGCGGGCAGCCTCGAAATCGCCCTCACTCTTGATGCGCTGAATTTCAGCAAGCAACTCGCCGAAGAGATGGCGGAGCTTGGCATAATCATTAATCTTCACATAAGTCTTCGTCGTAATGATATTGCCCTCACTGTCCTTCAAAGCATCCTCGGCAGAAGCATAGTTCATATCCATCTTCACCAGTTCCACAGCACCCTCGGCATGCTCCATCACCCACCAGGCTATCAGCGCACGGTTGCGCATGTGGGCTTCCTCTATCTTGTCGCCTTCCTTGATGCGGATGGTCTGGGTGAGCAGACCGTTCATCAGATAACCGTAATACTGAGCCTTGTATGCCTCATCATTCGGAGTCAGACCCAGTTCTACCAATTTATGGTCGGCTACATAATAGAGTCCGAAAAGATCGGCTCTCGCCTCTTCTATCGTACTGCCATACGCCTTCAGTGCATCAGGGTCGGTACCAGGCAAAAGCTGTCCGCTACCATGTCCCAGACACTCATGCAGGTCGGTATGCAGATCATCTGTAATATCCTCGTACTGATTCATCAGACTGATGGTATCCTCGTCGATAACGAATTCATCGCGGAAACCATTGCCTTGAGCTGCCTTGTTATATGCCTCGGTCAGGTTACCGATGGTCACACTCTTAGAACCATATTCCTGACGGATCCAGTTGGCATTCGGAAGATTGATGCCGATGGCAGAAGCTGGATATTCCTCGCCACCCAACATCGCAGCACAGATGACATTGGCTGTAACACCCTTCACCTCCGGCTTGCGGAAACGTGGGTCTACAGGTGAATGGTCCTCAAACCACTGGGCATTCTGACTGATGGTCTGGGTGCGCTTCGTTGCTTCAAGATCCTTATATTCTACGATGCCTTCCCAAGTACCTTTCAGTCCGAGCGGATCGCCATACACTTCGATAAATCCGTTGATGAAATCAATCATTCCCTCGTGCTGCTGCACCCAGGCAATGCTGTAACGGTCGAAATCCTTCAGATCGCCTGTACGGTAATACTTCACCAGGAGATCGATGAGATGTTTCTGTTCCTCATTTTCTGCATATTTCTGAGCACGGAGCAACCAGGAAACAATCTCCTTGATAGCTGCGCCATAGAGGCCGTCTTCTGTCCATTTCAGCTCCACCAGTTCACCATTACGCTTGGTCAGTTTAGAGTTCAGTCCATACGAAGGTGCCTGTTCGTTGCCATCTTCCTTCATCCTGGCATAGAAACGTTCTACTTCTGCCTGAGAAACATTCTCATAGAAATTGCAGGCTGAAGTCTGTACCAGATCCTCGCCATCCGTCTGATTCACGCGCTTAGGCATAACTTCCGGATTGAAGATGACAGGCACCAGAATGCCCAACAGGTCTTCCTTGCTCTGTCCCTTGGAAAGAGGCAGATATTCATCGGCTACAGCCCCAACCATCTCATAGAAAGATTCCTCTGAAAATCCTGGCACAAACTTTTCACATCCATAGTGATGATGGATGCCGCTGGCAAACCAGACACGCTTCAGATAAACTTCGAAAGCCTTGAAATCTTCGCTTTCGCGATTACCCTCGTAATGAAGGTATACAGCCTCCAGGGTTTTACGGATGCGCAGGTTGTATTTGCCCTGCTGGTCGAAGGTGATATCACGTCCCAAGAGGGTTGCCTTCGACAAGCAATAAATATAAATTTTCTGTGTGAGCGACAGGTTTTCGAAACCCTTCAGCTCATAACGGAGCATCTGGATATCGGCAAATCGCTCTTGAGTGTTTACATTACATTTTGCCATTTTTATCTGTATTTACCATGCAAAAGTAATACATTTTTTCCACATACCAAACTTTTCCTCCTGTTTTTCGCTCTTTGCAAAGTTTTTTACTTGAAATATGCACTTTTTCTTGGAGAAAACTTTTATTTATGCAGATTATTCATTACCTTTGCATGAAAATCAAAATAAAAACATGCCGGTAAAGGCAGAAATCATAAAACGGCAATCATGCAGATAAACGAGATATTAAAAAGCTATTTTGGATACGATTCCTTCCGCCCCAACCAGGAAGCGATTATCAGAGAGGTAATGCAGGGACACGACTGTCTGGTTCTCATGCCGACTGGTGGTGGAAAGAGTCTGTGCTACCAGGTTCCCGCATTAGCGATGGAAGGTACCGCTGTGGTCATTTCACCGCTCATCAGTCTGATGCACGACCAGGTGGAGGCGCTCAAGGCAAACGGTATCCCGGCTGAGGCACTGAACAGCGGAAACGACACGACCGATGAACTCATCATCCGCCGCCGATGCGAGAAGGGAGAACTGAAACTTCTTTATGTTTCGCCCGAAAAACTCATCAGCGAGATACCTTATTTATTCAGCAACATCAAGATTTCGCTCTTTGCCGTTGACGAGGCCCACTGCATCAGCCAGTGGGGACACGATTTCCGTCCGGAGTATTCGCAACTCGGTATGCTGCACGAGAATTTCCGCAATGTCCCGGTGATGGCGCTCACAGCCACAGCCGACAAGATAACGCGCGAAGATATCATACGCCAGCTTCATCTCAATGGGCAGACGTTCGTAAGCAGTTTCGACCGCCCCAACCTCTCCCTCACCGTAAGACAGGAGAGCACCAAAAAGGCAAAGCTCCAATACATCACCCGCTTCATCAGTAATCATCCGGAAGAAGCAGGCATCATCTACTGTCTCTCCCGCAAGAACACCGAAATGGTAGCTCAGGAACTTATCGATCTGGGTATCAATGCCGCAGCCTATCACGCCGGAATGACTGCCCAGACCAGAGCATCAGTACAGGAGCGGTTCAAGATGGACCAGATTCAGGTGGTATGTGCTACCATCGCTTTCGGAATGGGCATCGACAAGAGTAATGTGCGCTGGGTAATCCACTATAATATGCCTAAAAGCATAGAGAGTTTCTATCAGGAAATAGGTAGAGCCGGAAGAGATGGAGCACCATCAGATACCGTGCTGTTCTATTCGATGGCCGACATCATCACCCTCCGTTCTTTCTGTGAAGAAAGCGGACAGCGTGATGTGAACATGGAGAAACTGCGCCGCATGGAGGAATATGCCGAATCGAGAGTATGCCGACGACGCATTCTGCTGAATTATTTTGGCGAGACATCATCCTGCAACTGCGGCAACTGTGATGTTTGCAAGAATCCTCCACGCACCTTCGACGGCACCATCAGAGCCCAGAAAGCCCTGAGTGCCGTGGTCCGTTCGGGTGAGCATATTGCAGTAGGTACCTGCATCGAGATTCTGAGAGGCATGCATTCTTCTGCAGTTGTGAAAAACAAATACAACGAGATGAAAACCTTCGGTGTGGGCAGGGATACAACATCTAAGGACTGGAATGCTTATCTGCTGCAGATGCTGCAGATGGGATTCTTCGAGATTGCCTACAACAACCACAACTACATGAAGGTTACCGATTTAGGCTGGAAGGTACTGAAGGGAGAACATCATGTTTCGCTGGCTTATATCGAAGAAGATGATAAAGCCACCCGCCCACAGAAAACGGTACGCAACAGGAAGGGCGCCATCGCCCAGCCGGGAAATCTCATTCCTGAGGTGCATGCCGAACGTGTCATCTTCCAGGAAGACTCGAAAGGCGTGGAAGACAAAGGGCTCTTTGAACACCTCAGAAAGATACGCAAGAACCTTGCCGACGAACAGGGTTATCCTCCATATATCGTACTCAGCGACAAGAGCCTTCATGAACTCGCAAGAATGAAACCTACCACCAAGAATGCCATGAGCCTGATCAGTGGTATCGGAGAATTCAAGCTCAATAAATATGGCGATACCTTCATCAAGGCTATCAGGAAATATACAGGACTATAAGATCTTGTCATCCTATCTTCCATTCCAGACAGTTCACCTCGTCCTTCACCGAGAAGTTCAAGCCTATCTTCACCACCTTCTTGCCGCTCATTTTGAAGGCGTCGACATAGTGCTTTGCCTCAATCTGGGCGAGAGCCTCCTCGGCACTCTTGTTGAACTTCAGTTCCATCACGTAGATGGTATCTGCCGTTTCCATCGTGATATCGATTCTGCCCTTCGCCGTATGCGGTTCCACATGGATGCTATAGTTGGTGAGCAGGGCAAACATGATGTAGAGCGTCTGCTGCCAATGCCCCTCGTAGTTAGTATTGTCACAGTAAGGCACCGTCTCCAAAAAGTCGTTCAGCAGGCAGAAGGCAGCATCCATATCCCCCTTCTTTACCAATACCGACATCTTGGCGATGGTCGTGTTAGCCTTCGCAGACTTGTCCGTCAGATAATGAGGCAAGAGACTACCATACAGCCCCACCCTAATCTCCTGGTTAGGCAATGCCAACTGATACAACTTTGTCGGTTTGTCATATCCCTTGATGGTGACATACCCGCTCTGATAGAGCAAAGGTACGATGGTGGTCATCGTTTCTGTGGGGGCATCAAAGTCCTTCTTGCCCACCTCTATGGTCTCGCCAAGGTCTGCAGGCAAGAATTCATACTTTCTCATCATATTGATGAGATAGGTAGGTGTGCCCGATCCGAACCAGTAATCATCCATTCTGCCATCAGCAAAGCAATTGAGCAGACTGTAAGGATTGAAGACATCAGGCGATGGCCAAGTGAAGTGATAACCGTCATAATGGTCTTTCAGCTCCTGGATGGTCTCCTCCCTGCTCAGTTCCAGATGCTCGGCAAGAGCGTCGATGTCATCGCTCATCTGGGTCAACAGTTCCTCTTTGGTGATACCGCAGATACCGGCATAAGGCTCATCCATGCTCACGTTGGTGATATTGTTCAGCTCGCTGAAGATGCTCAACTGCGAAAACTTCGTAATGCCCGTCAGGAAAACGAAGCGAAGCAATGGCTCGCAATCTTTCAAAGGACTGTAGAAATTGCGCATCGTATTGCGCAAGACATCGAGTTTTTCCTTCTCGTGAGCCACATCCAGCAGCGGTGCATCATATTCATCGATGAGCACCACCGCCTGCTTACCAGTCTTTGCTGTAACAGTTTTTATCAAGTTGAGCAAACGAACGTTCGGATCTGGAGAATCACAATCTACTCCAAACCTATCCTCATTTTCCTTTAATATATATAAGAGGTATCGATCCAGCTGTTCCTTCTCCATATGTTTGCCTCCAGCCAGGCTGAAGTGCAGCACGGGATAAGTATTCCACTCCTTCTCCAGCTTCTCGACGGCAAGCCCCTCGAAGAGTTCCTTCTTGCCCTCAAAATAACTTTTGAAGGTGGAAACCAGCAGCGACTTGCCGAAACGGCGTGGTCGGCTCAGGAAGAAATACGTTCCATCGGTATGTGTCATACGATAGATGTATTCCGTCTTGTCGATATAGAGGTTGTCCAACTTGCGGATTTCCTCAAATGTCTGAATTCCTATAGGATATAATTTTCTTGCCATAACCAAATGCTATCTATTTATTTGCAAATATACATCAATTCTCCCAAACAACCAAGCATTTCTACGATTTTAACAAAAAAAACAAGAGGGTGTGTCATAAGTCTATGGCGCACCCTTTTCGTTTTTTCTCCTTTTTCCAGATACGGAACTGAAAAAATTGTTTTTATTTACAACAAAGCCCAAACTTTCACAAGCTCGGGCTTTGCCTTTCCGCAAAAGATTTGTATCTTTGCAGAAAACTTCTTTAAGTATGGCAAAGATACAAATAAAATCTGAAACTCGGCACGAATTGAGCTTTTTTCCTAACTCT
>ERZ650307.1227-NODE-1227-length-14561-cov-12.837240_pt1 | contig 14561 bp, 11 predicted proteins | sample MGYA00376243_ERZ650307 | MGnify/ENA primary metagenome ERZ650307 (study PRJEB26733, sample SAMN07839242) | wastewater metagenome | biome: urban; feature: artificial channel; material: waste water | place: USA: North Carolina | collected 2016-03-31 ... | reverse complement strand
CTTTGGAATACCATTTGAATGAAATAGAAAAAAATAAATACCGTTCTATTAAAAAGTATCTTCCAGATTTGGGATTTGATATGGTTTTGGCGGAAGACAATGTATTGAGAATAAATGCAGTGCCAGAAGATTTGAAAGAATCTCAAGTGATTAAATTTTTAGAAAACCTCTTCGAAATTTTAGACTATAAAACCGAAGAAGAGTTCATAGAAAATTATGATAATCAATGGATTAAGGTTAATGCAAAATCAAAATATGATTTTCTGTACAAACCAGAGGTAGAAGAATTACTAAAGGAATTTCTAAAATTAGGTTTCCCAGAATACACCCAAAACGGAAACAAAACATTCGTGGAAATCCCTGTAAATGAATTAATTAATAAGTTTTAAAAAGATGTTTCAACAGCTTACCCCAATTACAAAAAACATTATCATACTGAATGTTATAGTATATATATTAGCCAACTTTGTTTTTTCTGTAGATTTTATGTACAGTAACTTTTCAGCGTTTTTTCCAACGTCTCCTTTGTTCAAATCTTGGCAGATAATTACTCATATGTTTATGCATAGTGGAATTATGCATATTGCATTTAACATGCTTACATTAGCAAGTTTTGGACCTGTACTAGAAAGGTTTTTGGGGGATAAAAAATTTTTGATTTTATATTTTCTTTCTGGGCTTGGTGCGTTTGTTTTGTTTAATCTTTGGGAATTATTTCACATGTATCAAATTGCACAGCCTATGATTGCGGAAGGATATTCTTTTTTGGATATTTTAACGGGTAATTTTGGTGAAGTTCCTAGAAATTTACAAGAAAGTGCTGTAGGTGTTATAGATATTCTTAGAACACCAATGGTAGGAGCTTCAGGTGCAATTTTTGGAGTAATAGCAGCTTTTGCTATTTTATATCCTAACGCAGAAATGTTCATTATGTTTATTCCTTTTCCTATAAAGGCTAAAGTTTTATTTCCGATAGCTATTGTGGTTTCTTTAGTCTTAGGAATTAGTGGTAGTGGAGGTAATATTGCCCATTTCGCTCACATTGGTGGCGCTTTAGTTGGTTATATTTTAATTAAATTTTGGGGAAGAAACAGATACAGAATTAATTAAAAATGAAATTAGTAAGAATTGTTTTATTAATTGTTCATTTGGTTGTTCTTTCGCTCTTAGCAGGAACAATTTTTAATGCATATATCTCGCCCAAAAGTTTTCCATATTTTAATTTTTTATCATTAGGTTTTCCTTTTTTGATGATTTCTAATGTTTTGATTATCGTTTTTTGGATTTTTTCTTTCAAAAAAAGAGCAGTTGTCTTTATAATCATTACAGTGTTCTTTTTAACCCCTATCAGAAGATGGATTAATTACGTTCCAAAAACCGAAACTAAAGGAAAAATAATTAACGTAATTACTTTTAATAATAAAAACAGTTTTTACGGAAAAGCTCGTGTAGAAAGTTTTTTAGATTCTAAAAATGCAGATGTTATTATGCTGCAAGAAGCAGGCTATGGTAATAATAATGAACCGAAGCTCAATCATTATGAACATCAGATTCATGGTTCTATTGTGAGTTTCTATACCAATCATAAGGTTCTAAAACAAGGAGATATAGACTTTTTAAGCAACGGTGAGGCAAAATATCTAGACGTAGAAATTGATGGTAAAAAAATTAGATTTATTAATATTTATTTAGAACCGTTTCAGCTTCATAAAAGTATGGTGAAACCATCTTCTAGTATTGAAGTGAATGAGGTGAAAGCCAAAGGTTTGGTAAAGAGATTTATCCCTGTTTTTAAAATTCATAGTGAACAAGTAGATATCTTGAAGGAGTTTATACAGCAATCTCCATATCCTGTAATTTTGGGTGGTGATTTTAATTCTGTTCCTAATTCTTATGAATATTATACCATAAACAGCCTTCTGAATGATGCCTTTTTAGATGGTGGTTCTGGTAGCGGAACTAGTTTCCACGATTATAAATTCCCTATCAGAATAGACTATCTCTTTACTTCTAAAGAAATAATTTGCCAAAAATATTCTATAGACAGAACCGAAAAAATGTCTGATCATTATCCAGTTTTAGCAGAATTTAGTTTTAAAAATTAAGAAAAGATGAAGCAGTTTTTTTACCTTATAGTTTTAGTTTCATTAGCTTCTTGTAAAAAAGATATTTCGCAAGAGGAAGCCATGTATTACAAAGAAGATAATACGCCTATAGATACCACGGTAATAGATTCTGTAGTAGGCAAAGCGTCTTTTGATGCGATTAATGCAAGAATAGAAAATGCTAAAAAAGATTCTGTAAAAAAGACCAAAAAAGATTCTGCAAAAACCACGGAACAAAAAATAGCAGATGCCAAAAAGAAACTAGAAGAAGCTAAGAAAAAAACAGAAAAAGAAAAGAAACTAGAAGAGCAATCTACCAAAGATAAATCCGAAAAAGAAAAACAGCAACAAGAGAAAAAAGTTGGTGAACTAATAGAAAACCCTGAAAATTAATTTTCAGGGTTGCAATTTATTTGAGGTTTATTTTTCAGAAAAATTACATCAGCATTCTTTGTGCTTTTTTTACACCTTCTGCCAGAGCGTCTATTTCTTCTAGCGTGTTAAAAACCGCAAAACTAGCTCTCACCGTTCCCGCTACATTGAAAAAATCCATAATCGGTTGTGTACAATGATGCCCTGTTCTCACCGCAATTCCTAGTTTGTCTAAAATCATTCCTACATCCGAAGCAATACCTACACCTTCTAAATTAAAAGAAACTACACCCGCTCTTTTTGCTTTTTCGCCATAGATTTTCAGTCCGTCTATTTCCAAAAGTTTTTTCTGAGCATATTCTAGAAGTGTATTTTCGTGGTTTCTAATGTTTTGTATTCCTACTTTTTTCATAAAATCTACCGCAGCACCTAGAGCGATATTGCCGCCAACATTTGGTGTTCCTGCTTCCAATTTAAAGGGCAAGCCAGCGTAAGTAGTTTTCTCAAAACTACAAGTTGCAATCATCTCTCCACCACCGTGGAAGGGTTGCATTTTTTCTAAAATTTCTTCTTTTCCGTAGAGAATTCCTACGCCCATTGGTGCATACATTTTGTGCCCAGAAAACACAAAAAAGTCACAATCAATTTTTTGTACATCAATCTCGAAATGAGGTACAGATTGCGCGCCATCTATCACCATCAATGCAGAAGATTGAGTTCTTACTTTTGCAATAATTTCTTCAATAGGATTAATAACGCCTAAAGCATTAGAAACCTGATTTACAGAAACTATTTTGGTTTTTTCTGAAAGATTTTGGTCAAGAAAATCAAGTTGTAAAATACCGTTTTCATCTATCGGAATTACTTTCAGCTTGGCACCAGTTCTCTCGCAAAGCATCTGCCAAGGCACAATATTAGAGTGATGCTCTAGGTAAGAAATAATGATTTCATCATCTTTTTTAATGAAATTAGAGTTTCCCAAAGAATAAGCAATCAGATTAATTCCTTCGGTAGTTCCACGCGTGAAGATGACTTCATAATCGTGTTTTGCATTGATAAAATGTTGAACTTTTTTTCTAGAATTCTCCATTTCTTCTGTTGCCAATTGAGACAAAGTGTGAATTCCTCGGTGTACATTAGCATTGATTTCTTCATAGTATTTTTGCCAAGTTTCTAATACAGAAATTGGTTTTTGAGAGGAAGCTGCATTGTCTAAATAAATTAATGGCTTGCCATTAACTTGCTGATTAAGAATAGGAAACTGACTGCGAATTTCTTTTATATCAAACATAAATATTCTTTCTTAAAAATTAAAAACCACCCTAAATATTGTTTAGAATGGTTCAAAATTACGGAATTATAATGTATTTTTATAATAATTTCTTCTATTGCTTTAATTGGCAAAAGTTTTCACAGCGTTTTCAGCTAAAAATGCGGCTTGTGCAGACCTTCCTTTTTTGTCTTTTGCTTCGTTGTTAAATTTACCAGTTCTTACAATCACCATATTTTTTTCTGGAATTACAATAATCAATTGGCTGGTAAAGCCCCAAAAATGATAATATGGATGAGGAGCATCTTGATTTACCCAAATTCCCAAACCGTAAACTCCACCAGAAAGTTGGCTTGGTGTTATCATTTTTTTAATATAAGAAGAGTCAATAATTTGTTTTCCGTTCCAGTTGCCTTCTTGTAAAAGCAATTGCCCGAGTTTGGCATAGTCTCTTGCAATGGCATTAATACAGCAAAAAGTCTTTTCCATTCCAAGTTCATCGGTATTCCAATAGGCATCAGATTCCATACCTAGAGGTTTCCAAAATTTCTCTGAAGCGTAGAAAGAAAGTGGCACTTTCACAGCTTTTCTAATGGCAAAACCTAGCAATTGAGTAGCGCCACTTTGGTACTCGAATCTGGTGCCAGGTTTGGCTTCAAATTTTGGGTAGAGTAGTGCTTCCGCCGTATTTTTTCCGTAGTAAATTCTAGGATTTTGCAAAAAAGGATTTTTATAGTTTTCATCCCAATAATATCCTGCTTCCATGGCTGCTAAATCACGAAGCGTGAGAGATTTTCCTAATTCGTCATTTTCAAACTGAGGAAAAAAATCAGAATAGAGTTCGTTTTCAGATTTTATTAATTTATCTTTTATGGCAGCTCCCATCAACATTACGGTGAAAGCTTTTGCCATAGAAAAAGAATTGGTTTTACTTTTGGCATTGTATTCACCAAAATATTCTTCGTGCAATAATTTTCCGTTTTTGATGACCAAAAATGAAGCAGAATTGGTGTTTTTTAGATTTTCTACTACATTTTTCGGTAAACTGGTTTTGTTGTAAAGACTATCTTTTTGCCAAGGCTGTGGTGTTCCTTTATTAATGTTTCGCGAAGGAAAATCTACACCATCATCTATGGTAGCGCTGGTTTCGCCTTTTAGATAGGTAAGTCTAATCGCATTAAATAAATGCTGATAATTAAATGCATAGGCTAGTACAATGAGCAATGCGATGAAAATAAAAAAACCTTTGACTATTTTTTTGAAGATTTTCATAAAAGATGATTTTACCAAAATTACTACTTTTTTCTTTTGTATAAAATTAAGGAAAAAACTGATAAATATCAATGAAATAAATCATATTGAGGTAAAGGGCATAAAAACATATCTTGCCGATGTAAAAAAACAAAAATAAAAGCCCTATGAAAAAACTACTATTTTTAGGCAGCATGTTGTTTGCCTTAACGATCAATGCTCAGACTTGGCAGGTAAGATTAAGAGGTGTAAGTGTACAGCCCATTGAAAAATCTGATGTAAGCGCAATTGGTGGTGATGTAAACATTTCTAACTCTTTTATCCCAGAATTAGACTTTACTTATTTCTTTAACAAAAATGTAGCGGCAGAATTAATTTTAGGAACTACTAAGCATAAAGTAGTAGATGAAAAATCAGCTCTTGGTGATGTAGATTTAGGAAGCGTATGGTTATTACCTCCTACACTTACTTTACAGTATCATTTTTATCCTACTAAATCTTTAAAACCATATGTAGGTGCAGGTCTTAATTACACCATTTTCTATGGAGTAAAATCTGGTGTAGTTAAAGATGTAGAATATAAAAATAATGTAGGATTTGCATTACAAGGTGGTGTAGATTATATGCTAAATGATAAGTATTTTTTAAATTTTGACATTAAAAAAGTATTCTTAAAAACAGACGTAGATGTAGATGCTTCTAATGTTGTACCTGGTGCCAATAGTGTACCTGCAAAAGTAAATATCGATCCTCTTTTAATAGGATTTGGTATTGGTATGAAATTCTAATTTTTACCCATAAACTAAATTATTAAAGAAATCCCACGGAAATTATTTTCGTGGGATTTTGTTTTTGATGTATTTAAAAGAATTAAATTTTAGAAAGTAGCGTTCTAAAGTTTACTTTATCGTCTATAATTTTTCTTAAATCTTCTATTTTCACTCTTTCTTGTTTCATGGTATCTCTTTCTCTTAGCGTTACTGTTCCATCAGCCAGAGAATCGTGATCTACTGTAATACAAAACGGAGTACCTATAGCGTCTTGTCTTCGGTAACGTTTACCGATGCTGTCTTTTTCTTCAGAAATAATATTGAAATCATATTTCAAATCATTGAAGATTTTTTCTGCCAATTCAGGTAATCCATCTTTTTTTACCAAAGGTAAAATAGCCGCTTTTACTGGTGCTAATGCTGGTGGAAGTGCCAAAACTACTCTTTCTGAACCATCTTCTAAAACCTCATTTTTTAGACAATGAGAGAATAAAGCCAAGAACATTCTGTCTAGACCAATAGACGTTTCTACCACATACGGAACATAGGTTTCATTTCTTTCAGGATCGAAATATTGTAATTTTCTACCAGAATATTTTTCGTGAGCACCTAAGTCAAAATCTGTTCTAGAGTGTATTCCTTCTAATTCTTTAAAACCAAATGGGAATTTGAATTCTATATCAGCAGCAGCATTAGCATAATGCGCTAATTTTTCGTGGTCGTGGAAACGATAATTTTCTTGTCCTAAACCAAGAGCTAAATGCCAGTTCAGACGTTTTTGTTTCCAATTTTCGTAGAAATCTAGTTCTGTACCTGGTGGTACAAAGAATTGCATTTCCATTTGCTCAAACTCTCTCATTCTAAAAATGAATTGTCTTGCAACAATCTCATTTCTAAACGCTTTCCCAATTTGTGCAATCCCGAAAGGAAGTTTATGTCTAGATGTTTTTTGTACGTTTAAGAAATTTACAAAAATACCTTGCGCAGTTTCTGGACGAAGATATAAATCCATTGCATTGTCTGCGGAAGCCCCTAATTTAGTCCCAAACATGAGATTGAATTGTCTTACATCCGTCCAATTTCTAGAACCAGTATCAGGATCAGCAATTTCTAATTCTTCTATCAGCGCTTTTACATCTGCTAGATTTTCGGTTTCTAGAGATTTTGCCATTCTGCTTAGAATCGCGTCTTTTCTTTCGTAATATTCTTTTACTTTTGGGTTGGTCGCTACAAATTGGTCTTTATCAAAAGCATCACCAAATCTTTTTGCAGCCTTATCAATTTCTTTTTGCGCTTTATCTTCTAGTTTCGCACAGTAATCTTCAATTAAGACATCTGCTCTAAATCTTTTTTTAGAATCTTTATTGTCAATTAAAGGATCGTTAAATGCATCTACGTGTCCAGAAGCCTTCCAAGTGGTTGGGTGCATCAGAATAGCAGCGTCTAATCCCACAATATTTTCGTTAAGCTGTACCATTGCTTTCCACCAATACTGCTTAATGTTATTTTTCAGTTCTGCACCGTTTTGTCCATAATCATATACCGCCGAAAGTCCATCGTAGATTTCGGAACTAGGGAAAATAAAACCATATTCTTTTGCGTGAGAAACCACGTTTTTAAAAAGATCTTCCTGCTTTGCCATAAATTCTTGATTTAATGTGCAAAAATAGGGATTTTATTGCAAATTTTATAAAATTTTAAAGAGCAATATGCGCATAGCTTCTTTCGAGGTGCAGTCCCGCTTTCCGCTGCAATCTGTCATTGCGAAAACGTTTGTAAAACGTTTGAAGCAATCTGAAAACACAAACAGTTTGCTTCCTACTTCGTTCTTCGCAGGTGCAATGACAGGATTTCCGCTACAATCGGGGCTATAAATCATTTTTCGGCTTTTCTTTCACTTGAAAATCTTCAAAATCAGCGAGAATTTCAAAAATCTTTCCGCTCATTGCGTTAAAAAAAGTTGTAAATTTGTAAAACTTTTCTCAGTACATGACAAAAATTATAAAGCACTGAAAATCAATTTAAACCATTAAGAAAAATTTAGATATTAAGAACCATTAAGATTCAGATAAATCTGAATGAAGCATAATGCTTAAAAATATCTTTAGATATTTAGCTTAATTTTTCTTAACAACTTAATAAATCTTAATGTTTAGAATGTATAAATATTTGTATTGCAATACATTAAAGCTTTTGTCATGTACTTTAAGAATTTGATTAAAAATTTATTTCAACGTTTTTTGTAAAACAGAAGCTTTACCATCAATCGGTTCTGAAATTTTGAGCCCTAGAATTTCTGCTACCAATGGATAAACATTTACGTTTGAAAACTCACTAATTTCTAAATTATTCTTGAAAACATCTCCCCATGCATAAAAAACAGCTTTCATTTCTGGCGTTTTTCTTGGGTTGTAACCGTGTTTCCCTACGGAAGTAGATTTTCCTTTTTCTAAAAATATTTTCGGAGCATTTGGTACTAAAAGAACCTGCCCAATCCTGTTATATTTATCATCTTTGGTTCCGTAATGTAATTTTCTGGGGAATCTTTTGGTAAGAATTACTTTATAATCATCTGTTTTAGATGCTTTTAATTGATGATAAACCGTTTTTATTTCGTTTGGATTTTTCACCACGACTCTTAATAAGGTTTGAGAATTATAAATATCAAAACGGTCTTTATCTAGTAAAATTTCTGGAATAGAAAGCGGATTTCCTTTATCTACTTTTATCATTCCGTGGTCAGACACAAAGATGAAATTTACGTTTTTAAGCCCTAGTTCGTTTACCTTTTTCGCTAAATTTCCTATTGCAGCATCTACCAATTTCACAGCATTTTTAGTTTCCTCAGATTCTGGGCCGTAATGATGACCTGCTGCATCAACTTCTGGAAAATACAACGAAATAAAATGCGGACGAACGTCTTCAGGTAATTTTAACCAGTTCACTACTTTAGAAATTTTTTCTTCGGGAGTAAATTTTTCGTGGTAATGGTAGTAATAAGTTGGTCTTATTCCGCCAGCTTCACTTGCAGAGCCTACCCATTGTAGAGAAGCGGAAACCACACCTTGTTTTTCTGCCAAACTCCAAAGCGGAACGCCTCCGTACCAAGAACCATCTTCTGCATTTTCTTTTTTGCTCATCGCATAAAATTCTTTTCTAGAATAATCATAGAAAAAATTATCTACCAACCCGTGATGTGAAGGATACAAACCTGTAATTAAACTCCAATGGTTCGGGAAAGTTATACTTGGAAAACTCGGCAACATTGCTTTTGCACTTACCCCTTGATTAGAATACTTCAGAAGATTTTCGGCATGGTATTTTTTGGCATAATCATATCTGAAACCATCAGTAGAAATAAAAATTAAATATGGTTTTTCTTTAGCTAATGTAGAATTTACTCTATTTGGAATAACTACTTGTGCTGTATCTGCAGATTTATTTTGAGAAAAAGAGAAAGAAAATATAAAAATAGACAGTATGAAGAATAATTTTTTCATTGTAAAAATTTGATGCAAAAGTAAAGACTTTTTCCAAAAAGAACTTTAATTTAACTTTAAAAAATAAAACCTCTCTGAGAAGAGAGGTTTGTGAAATTTAGAAATTGTATTTTAAACTAAATCCATATTGGAACCAAGCTTTATGATATCCTGGATTAATGTCCGTCTTTTGACCAGGGAAGTTAGAACCCACATCACTATCATCCACACTATTTCCTAAAAATAAAAAAGTATAATTGGTTTGATTGGTAAGATTATTCCCAGCCAAGAAAACATCAGCATTCCATTTTCCGAAAGATTTTTTATACCCAATTTTTGAATTAAGCAAACCAAAACTTTTTACCTGTCTGGTATTGGCAAAATCTGCATAAACACTTCCTAAATAATTATAAGTATTGATTAAATACAAGCCAAAATTAGTATCAAAGTCAAGACCTACAGCATATTTATTTTTAGCAACTCCCACCACTTGTTTACCCGAATAATCATTAAGTGTTCCGCCTAAAATGGTCTTAAAATCGGTATATTTAAAATTATAATAAGAGTAATTTACAAACGGTTTTATGGTTTTGATAAATCCTAAACCTTCGTAAACATAACCTAAACTCGCTTCGAAACCTTTGTTTCTTTGCTTGCCGGTATTTTGCCACGCTGTATTTACGCCATCTGGTTTTAGTTGTGTGAGTTTATTAGAAATATCAATATTAAATAAAGAAATTTGATAATCTAATCTGGTTTTAGCAATTAAACCGTGAACAGAAAAATCCCACATTTTAGCTTTTTCTGGCAATAAATTGTCATTAACAGAATTTGCAGTACCAGCTACAAAAGCCGTAGCTGTAGTTGGTGCATTGTAACCTTCGGAATAACTTAGGTTAAAAATTTGATTTTTATAAACTTTCTGTAATGCAATGTGTGGTGTAAAAACGGTTCCGAATTTTTTAGAAAACGAAAGATTTTTAGAGCCATATTCTGGGATATTTACAAATAAATCTTGTCTGTCATATTTCAAGGTGTTTGCACTTACACCTAACAATAAACTCAAATCCCAAGGATGATAAGTAAATTTTTCCACAGCAAAAACAGATAGATTCTGGTTATCTGTTTTGAAGTAAGAATTATTTTTTAAGGCTTGTAATTCTAAAGGGTTAGTAATACTACCTGTAAATCTATAGTTAGAAACCAAAGAACGAGAAATTAAAAATTCTGTTCCAAATTCTGCATTTGCTGTAAAATCTTTAGAAAATTTTTGATTAAGATTAAATACAGAACGTACTCCATAACTTGGAATTTCACTATTTTCAAGTGCTCCAGCAGCTACTCTTTTGGTATCTAAATTGCTAAAGAAAATGCTGGTATTATTTCTTAAATTTTCTGCAATATTCCATTGATGAGAAACTGCTGCACGCGAAGAAATAAATTTATTACCTGCTCCTTTTCTTATGTAAGCAATGTTACCTGGATCATCATTTGCGTAGTAATTACTGTATGGAATTTGCCCAGAAACTCCTTCGAAGGAATTAACGTGAGAGGTAAAAACAGACAATGTTTGTTTTGAGTTAAGTTTAAAATTTCCTAGAAAAGAGTAGGTATTTCTAAGCGAATTACCATTTGGTCTATAGCCATCACTTTCTAGATGGTTGTAATTAAACTGGATAGAAGAATTATCTGTTACAGATTCTAATTTAATTTGATTCTGAAAATGATTGAAGCTTCCTAGTGTTAATTTATTAGAAATAGAAGTACCTTTTTCTGTAGAAGGTCTCATATAGAAACGTACTGTACCACCAATTCCACCACCATAAAGCGTAGAAGCAGGCCCTTTTACAACTTCTATATTATTAACCAAAGAAAAATCTAAATCTTCTAAAACAGTTACACCATCAGCTTGAGTAAGAGGAACACCATTTAGATAAAATTTAGTTCCCCAATTGTTAAACTTTTGGTCATTACCATAACCACGAACTACTACTCTTTGTCCACCAAAATTGGTTCTTTTATCTACCTGTACTCCAGCCATTGTGCTCAATGTTTGGTCTATCATGGCAGAGTTATTTCTGTTTAATTCTTCTTCTGATAACGTTTCTGTAGATTGTGCGTGTCTGGTGAATTCTTTACGTTCTTGTTTTATTTTTTTTCTACCAAGTATGGTAACTTCGTCTATTGTTTTATCTTGCTTATTTTCTTGCGCAAAAGACAATTGCGCTGCTAACATAGCAACACCTAATATAATTTTTTTCATAAAATTTATTGTTAATTATTACTTTCTCTTGATTAAAAGTTTTTTTAACAAAAATTTTTAGGCGGTTTAAATAAAGGGGAATAAAAATTTTGATAATTCATCAATTCTAAAGGATAAACTTTTGCTTTATCAGGCTGAAAATAATGTACTATATCTATATATTCTTTGAGGTGATATAAAGTATATTGTTGATGAGAAAAATTATTTTCTTGATGAGCATTAAAGGCTAATTTTAGATTTTTTTTCTTAAATAAATCTGCAATTTTTTTAAGAGGATAAATATAGTTTTCTTTATGGTCTTTTATACAGTAATAATGTTGCAAACCATTCTCATCAATTTCTGTTTTTACTACATCATACATACTCCCATCATAGAAAAACTCTTCTGCATCTTCCCAGTCTGCATTTTCCAGCTCTAGAGCTGAAAATTTAATGAGCTCAGATTCATTAAATCTTCTTTTTAGAATTTTATATTTTACTTCTTTTCTGATTTCTTTTTTTGCATGATGAATAAGGGGTAATGCAAATAGAAACATTACCGATGCCAAAATACTAAAAAAGAAATATTTTATTTTCAAAGCTTATTAAAATAAAAAGAGAGTATGTTTCAACTCTCTTTTTTTGCAAAAATAATATTTAAAATTTATTCTTTCACTAGTTTAAGAGATTTATTAAAATCATTTCCTTTTACTAGTACTAAGTACAATCCTTTAGGTAAATTATTTACATCTAAATCTAATTTAGTTCCTGATGAATTTTTGAAAGAAGTAACTAGCTTTCCTGATGCATCATAGATATAAATATCTAATTTTCCTTTGTTATTAGGCACTAATAAAGAGGTAGTATCTTTAACAGGATTAGGAACAAGTAGTACTCTATCTTTATTCTCTACATCTGCAACAGAAAGTGTAGTATCTGGAACTACTGATTTAATAATCCATCCATAGCGAGTATCAGCAGTATCTGTAGTTAATCTTAATCTCACTACTACTTCATCACCTGCATTAAAGATGCTAGATAAATTCAGTGAGCTATTTTTGAATAAATTTTCATTTACACTAGCAGCAGCTACGTTCATCCATTCTGTATAAGCTCCTTCATCATAAACAGCAACCGGAGTCCAAGTTACAAAGTCTTTAGTGGCTTCTACTACAGCAAAATCATAATCTTTTTCTGTAAGTGCCATATGAGACATAAGCATTTTAGAGGTTCCTCCTACAATTATAGGCGTTCTTAAATAGGTTTGATAGGTAGTTGCATTTACATAAGGATGCTCTGAATTATTTAATACGTTATAAGTAAATTTACTAGAAACATTATTCACGACAAACTTTCCATTAGCCCCAATATAAACATCTGTTGAAGCAATTGTAGGTAAATTAACGTTTGCCGCACCAGCATTAAAATTAATTATCTCTACAGATGCATTAGATTTAATAGTTTCCTTGTCTATCCCTCCTTCGTTATATACACCTAATACTGAAATAGTATGTATTCCTTCTGTTAAATCAGATGCAGAAGTATATGTATAATCCGTATTAGCAGATGTAGAAGGTATGGTAGTAACCAAAGCATTATCTTCATATACTTTCAAAGAAGTAATTTTAGTACTTGTATAGTTAAATACTGCTTGAATTTTATTATTGTGAATAGCTGCTTGTTTTGCAGATTTAATTGTTGGAGGGCTTACATATTCTGGCAATACATAAGTATTAAGCTCAGGTATTTCGGCAGTCCATACCCCTCTACCATGAGTAGCAAGCACCACTTGGTTATCTACAATTTTCATATTCCAAATGGATACAGGAGGAATTCCCGTAAGTAAATACCAGTTATTACCTCCATCTACCGTTTCAAAAATACCTATATCCGTTCCTGCCCAAAGTACGTTCGTATCAAACGGCATTTCTAATAAACTGTGTACCGATACATTTGGAAATCCTCTAAGAGAAGTTGTATTAGAACCATCAAACCCAGAAATATCCGTCCAAGTAGTACCAAAATCCGTAGTTTTAACCACTTTTGGTTGATTGGCTACACTGAACAGAACATAAGCAGTAGCATCATTTACACTAGAAGCAGAAAGTCCAGAAGCATAATAGCTTCCTGTAGTAGGAAAACTAGTATTGGTAGTTTTTGCAAAAGTTAAACCATTATCTTTCGACACATTTACTTTGTAAGTAGTACCAACACCACCTGAAACTGCTGATACAGCCCAAACTACATTAGGATTAGCTACAGAAACCTTTACAGTAGCATACGATGCACTTCCTAACCAAGTTCCGTTAGTAGCAGCATTAAAAGTTGCAACAGACCAAGATGCACCAAAATTAGCACTTCTCCAAACTCCCGTTGTTGATACAGTAAACACAGCATCAGGATTGTTATTGGCATTGGCTAATTTTGAATAGAAGGGAGATTTTGCAGAACCATAATCTGCATTTCTAGCATTATACGTTGTTCCGTTTATTCCTGTTAAGGAAGTAATGAAATTGTTATACTGCGAACCAAATAAAAGTTTATTAGGATTATTATAATTCCATAACACTTCGAAACCATCACCTCCATAGAGTGCTTTATAATTTGAGTTTGCACCAGAAGGACTTATTAAAGTAGCAGATGAACCATTATCCTGAGCCCCAGCCACGTAAGAATCTTCATTCTTTTTCTTATCTGCTCCATAAAACTGTGTGGTATTTAATCCTGTTACTGGTCCTACCCAATCTCCTTTTGTTTCTCCAGGATTCATTTTATAAGCAGTATAATAAACCCCACCATCATTTGTTAAAATCATTCTGAATTGTGCAGGGTTATTTGGATTAACTTGACAAACTAAACCGTGTTGATCTGGATGTACACTAACGTTGAGCTTAGTACCATCATATCCACTTGCAATTTGTAATACACTATATGTATTATTAGTAGTATTAATACTCAATTTTGCTAAATATATACTGTAAATCGTCAGCAAAAAGTAGACACTATTTATTAAAATCTTAAGGAGTGTTTTCAAAAAAAAGAATTACATTTAATTATGGAAACACCTAAGAA
>ERZ650307.1220-NODE-1220-length-14614-cov-4.979119_pt1 | contig 14614 bp, 12 predicted proteins | sample MGYA00376243_ERZ650307 | MGnify/ENA primary metagenome ERZ650307 (study PRJEB26733, sample SAMN07839242) | wastewater metagenome | biome: urban; feature: artificial channel; material: waste water | place: USA: North Carolina | collected 2016-03-31 ... | reverse complement strand
CGAGATAAACATCGGTGACTGGAGTTCAGACGTGTGCTCTTCCGATCTTGCCTTCGCCCAATATGCTGATGCCGAGATGATTGTCGTCGATATGGGCATCGCCGCTGATACCAGTGATGTGCCGGACCTCATAAACGGCCGCATTGCCGCCGGCACCCAAAACATGGCGCAGGGCCCTGCCATGACGCGGCAGCAGGCTGCCCAGTCGATTGAGCAGGGCATCGCAATTGCCGAGAAACTCTTCGGCGAAGGCATTGACTGCCTGCTGCCCGGTGAGATGGGTATTGCCAATACGACATCCAGCGCTGCCATCACGGCAGTCTTCTGCAATCTCACAGCGGCCGAGGTTACCGGGCGAGGGACCAATATCTCTGATGACCGCCTGCAAAAGAAAATCGGGATTGTGGAGAAAGCATTACGCGTGAATCAGCCCAATCCACAGGACGGCCTCGATGTCCTCGCCAAAGTCGGGGGCTTTGAACTCGGCGCCATAACCGGTCTGATTCTTGCTGCCGCCGCGCATCACAAGACAGTGATCCTTGATGGTGCCAATACCGGCGCTGCTGCTCTCATCGCCCAGGCACTGGCGCCAGCCTGTACCGACTATCTGCTCGCCTCACATCTTGGCTCAGAGAACTCCCATACCTTTATCCTGCAGAAGCTGGGCCTTCATCCGGTCATGCAGCTGGATTTACGTCTTGGCGAGGCCTGCGGCTCCTCTCTGCTCACAAAAATGCTTGAAGCATCGCTCGCAGCCTGGGATGTTCTTGACCGTCTGCCGCAGGACCCGATTGAGACCCCCTTCCATCATGAATACATGCCCCGGACAGCTCCAAAAGTAACCGATAAAACCTTCGATTTCTATCTGCATACCATGCAGGATCTCGACCATGCGTCAATGGATCTCTGCCAGCAGCGGCTCGACAATCTGGCCAAGCCGATCTACAGTCTGGGACATCTGGAGCAGATTGCCGTCGAGACCGCTGGCATCATCGGCGATGAGCTGCCTGAGTGCGGAATGGACCGTGCCATCCTCTGCTTCACCGGCCGCGTCAGCAATCCACTGCAGGACCAGCTCACAGCAGCCTTTGCCGGCCATGCCGAGACAGAAGTCACTATGGCCCACCTCAAGGAAGGCCTGCCGCTGACCGCGGCCTTCGATTTCGGCCGCGAACATGCCGAGTACATGGCGCTTTCCTATCCGCTGCTAGGGCTCGCAATGACCGAGATTGACGAGACGGCCCCACTCGGCACTGCCTTCAGTGAACTTCGCACAACACTGCTCAATGACGATGGCAGCCTGCGCTGGCCGGCCGACAGCTTCCTCCAGCAGGCACCCGAAGCCTATCAGCCGCTTATCAGTGCTTTTATCGGTGCAATTATTGCCGCCGCCCATAACAGCAGCTTCATTCTGCTTGATGACGGAGGCGCCGAGATCATCGCCCGCTACACTGAACTGTTATGCCCGGCCGTCCGGCCCTACATTCTGCATGTGCAGCCCGCCCTGCTGACCATGGACATCACCTGCCCGGGAGGACTGGTCGCCAGTCTGGGCTTTGGCCTGGTCGAAGCCTCGCTGCATGTCCTAAATGATATGCGCACCTTTGCCGAGACACGGGTTGCCGTAGCCAGTGATGGCCCTGGCGCTGGCCGCCAGCAGCAATAGCCTGCAGTAAATTGTAATAACAGCACTAAAAAGCCGCCATGGCCGGCCCTCTCTGCAGGGCAGCCACGACGGCTTCCTTTCTATTCTATTATCGGTTGCTGGTCAACGAAATCCACTGCTTTACCGCAGGGTTCATCCGGCCTTCTGCCCAAAGTCTCAACCTCATAACAGAAATGGGTCACAGCAACAAGGTCGGCACAGCCGCCCGGACTGATCCAGCGCCGGATGAAATCCTCATCCATAGCCTGAACAGCCGCCCGGCCGGCCGCAGTCTGCATACCGCCGAGTTCAATGGCCTGGGCGGCCTGCTGCTGCGCATAGCACAGAACCTGCCAATCATGCCGGCCAAGGATATTCGTATCCCCAGCGCCAGCCAATAACTGCAGCAGCGCATCCACCAGCGCATCATTGACGCTGACGCCGGCCTGCCGCTGCTGCCTGTAGACCGGCAGGGATAGCATCAGCACGGAGCGAAAGCCACTCTGGGCTTCGCCGCGCACGCCGGTCACTCCATAGCGCAGATACATGGCTTCGCCTTTAGTCAACTGCTCCTGCGGCCGCTCCGTAAGACCGCTATAAGCAGACTCGCAGAGACCGGCACACATCTGTGCCGCGAGACTGCCCAAATATTCCGCCGTCAGGCCTTTCCCCCCGGCAGCTGCCCAGCCGGCGGCACCCGCGAGGATACCGAGACTGAAGATCATCCCTTTATGGGTATTGACCCCCTGCGTCAGGGCGAACATCTGCCGCTCCGCCACTATACCTGCGGCCTGCAGGCAAGGCAGCAGGCCCTCAATGGGCTGCTGACAGTGTCCTGCACCAATGGCGGCACATTCATCGAAATAACCGCGCAAAGCCGCTGCCGAAGACATGAAGGTAAAAAAATCCATATCATGATGGGCACCACTGTTAGCCCGATCGACCAGCCCCGGCTTCGGCGTTGCCGAAACCTCATAGAGCATGGCCTCTACGGCAATTGCGCCGATCATGGTCAGACGCTGACGGTTCATGCAGATCCTCCTTGTCAGGCGCTTAAAGTTTCAGCGGCTTGATCTTACGGATGACATCGAGGATTGTACCATCGCGGGCCTCGAGAACTGCCGTAATCTTATCCCCCCACTCCAGCGGATCTGGCGTACCGACCAGACGGTAAGCTTTCTGCTGCAGTTCCTCGATCGTGACATGCGGGATGCCTGCCTTGTCGAGACAATCGATTAGATCCTGCCGTTTCGGATTGACAGCCGTGCCATAGTCCGTAACGAGAACATCGACACAATCGCCCGGCGTCGTAACCGTCACGACTTTCTCACAGACCGTAGCCATGCGCCCACGGACCAGCGGCGTGACGATGATGCAGCACTTGCTGCCTTCAGCCGTATCCGGATGTCCGCCCGGTGCGCCACGCAGAACGCCATCCGAACCGGTCAGCACGTTGACATTGAAATCGGTATCGACCTCCAGTGCTGCCAGAACAACGAAGTCCAGTTTATTAACATAGGCCCCCTTATTGGCCGCACTTGCGTACTCGCTGGTTGAGATCTCCAGATGTTTATCTGGATGATCTGCCAGATGCTGGATGGCCTTCATGTCGAAGTCCTGCGTATCCAGCAGTTTTCCGACGAGGCCCTTGTCCATGAGGTCACAGATGTTGCCACCCATACCACCGAGCGCAAAGCCCATCTTGATGTTCTGCTCGACCATACTCTCTTCAAGGAAGCGGTTCACTGCGAGCGACGGGCCGCCGACACCAGTCTGGAATGAGAATCCGTCTTTGAAATACGGTGTCGAAGCGATAACTTTGGCACAGGCCTCTGCCATCATAAGGTTACGCGGATCCTGTGTAATACGGGCTTCTTTCGTCCCGATTTTCGAAGGGTCACCAATTTCGTCGACCACGACCACAGCATCGACATCAATCGAGCTGATTGGAGACGGCATATTGGGGAAAGGCACCAGTGTATCCGTAATGACGACCACATGATCGGCATAATGTGAGTCTGCGACTGCGTAGCCCATAGCACCGCAGTTGTGCTTACCGCCCGTCCCCTTGGCATTGCCATAATCATCCGCGGTCGAAGCCGCGATGAAGGAAATATCAATGTGCAGCTCACCCGTTTCGATAGCGCGGGGACGGCCGCCGTGGCTTCGGATAATAGCAGGGGTCTTCAGCTTGCCCGCCGAGATGACCTCACCAATGCGGCCACGAACGCCAGAAGACTGGATACCGATAATCCTGCCCTGCTCGATATAATCGGCCAGCTTATCCTGCGCCGTTCCCAAGGAGGTCGTTGCAACCGTCAGATCCTTCAGCCCCATATCCTCGATCAGCACCTTCATGACCATGCTTGTCACATAATCACCATTACGGAACGCATGATGGAACGACACCGTCATGCCGTCATGGGCGCCGCATTGCTCACAAGCTTCCCGTATAGAGCGGACCAGCTTGTTTTCCTGCGGTTTCTCATGACGGGTAGCCGTCGGACCAGCCTTCCGAAAGGCCTTGCCATCCATATGGAATTTACCCTGATAGACTTCTTTGCCGTTCGTCAGGAGCTCGTCAGGAATATCTCTGCCTACTGCATTTATCATAATCTTTCGTACCTCCTGTCCTTACAGATCGCCGTGATAGACGCCGCAGGCCTTGGCCAGAGCAATCACGCGGCTGGCGTCCTTGATGAACGCGATATCCACCATTTTACCGTTAACCGTATAGACACCTACGCCGAGTTTAGACTGCTCCTCATAGGTGCGTACATAGCTCTCCGCTGTAGCAATCTCTTTTGGCGTCGGTGCAAATGTCTTATGGACATAGGCAATCTGACGCGGATTGATGAGACTCTTGCCGTCAAAGCCCATCTCATGGTTCTGACGGACCTCGGCCTCAAAGCCTTCCTCATCATCAAGATTCGTGAATACCGTATCAAAACACTGAACTTCAGCGGCCCGGGCGGCCAGCAGCATCAGGCTGCGGGCCGTATTGATCTCGATTCCGCCCGGTACAACGCGGACATGCATGCTCTTGCGGAAATCACCGCCAGAAATGGCCACGCCAAACATGCGATCCGATGCCGTACAAATCTCATAGGCATTGAGAATTCCTTTCGGACTTTCGAGCGCCGCCATCAACAGGGTCCGGCCTTCCTCGACACCGAATTCCTTCTCGGCTGCCAGTACATGTTCCTCAACGGTCCTTACATCCTGCGCACTCTCGCATTTCGCAATGCGGATACCGTCAGCACCGCCAGCCACACAAACCCGGATATCTTCCTGCCAATGCGGTGTATCAAGCCCGTTGATGCGTACGATAACTTCAGTATCGCCATAGTCAATGGTCTTGAGCGCATGATAGAGCGAAAAACGGGCAGCATCCTTCTGATTCTCCGCTACAGCATCCTCGAGGTCGAGCATGATGCTGTCGAGCCCGTAGATATAAGCATCTTTGATAAGTCCCGGTTTCTGGGCATTCATGAACATCATCGTGCGGCGCAGACGAAACCGTTCTGGTCTTGGACGTGGAATCATTTAATGACACCTCCCCATGGAACATTATCCGTTGAACAGTCGTTACTGCGGAATACCGCACACTCAACCCGGGCTTTCAACGTACAGTCGAGCGCCCCTTTGTCGATGACCTTGATCTTGCAGTCCTTGACGCCCAAACCTGCCAGGACGTCCAGCACCGTCGCCTTGATCTGACGGCCATACTGGTTCATGACACTGCTCTCGAGGGTCAGCTCGATGCCGCTGCCTCCCGGCATGACCGTGACCTGCGCATCGCTGGATTCAAGCGTTCCAGCCATCGCTGCCTTCTGGATTTCCATGCGTATCGCTCCTTTTGATTCATTATCAGTCTGATAATAGCTTTGATTTATTTATGTATAGTATCGACATATCACAATCTTTATTAAACCTGAATTCAGATGATTTGTAAAAGTTCTCTTTTAGATGATATTCCATGCTTATTTGGAATGTAATAAATGAAATTTAAGTCTTATTTTTTTGCTATAAAATATTAATTGTCATAACTATTAAGACTGGATATAATAAAAATTAAATACAAAATGGAATGATAACAGAAAGAAGGTCGTTTTGATATGGATGAACAGGATTTTCGTCTGCTGAGCGTACTGGGCCGAACCCGGAACATCACGCATGCTGCCGATGAACTCTATATCACTCAATCCTCGGTATCCAAGCGCATTCGACAGATGGAGCGTGAACTGGGAACCACACTGATGTTGCGCTCGCGCCAGGGCATCCAGTTCACTCCGTCTGGCGAAATTGTACTAGCCCATACCCAGCATATTCTGCACGAGCTGGACCAGATACGGCAGGAGCTCGTTGAAACGAGCGGTGCCATCGCCGGCACACTGCGAGCTGGAATATCCATCAACTATGCCATGTACCGCCTGCCGGATCAGCTGGCCAACTACAATGAACGCTATCCGGAAGTTGATACCCAGATCATCACAGCCAACAGCCAGAAACTGTACTCCATGCTGATCAGTAACCAGATTGATGTCGGCATCGTACGCGGCGAACATCCAGAGTGGCGGGGCGAGCGCATCCTGCTCGCCCGTGAGCCGGTCTGTGCCATTACCAACGAACGTGACAAAGACAAACCACTCGCCGTGCTGCCACAGATCCACCGTCACGCCGATATCGACATGGAGCGAGAGATCACCCAGTGGATGCGTGAGAACCGGATTCCCTCGTCCAAGAACCGAATCCAGGTCAACAGCACGAGCACCTGCGTTACCATGGTCGCACGTGGCCTGGGCTGGGGGATCGTTCCCGAGATCTGTCTGGATCATGCTCCGGTACATGCCCGCCCGTTGTTCTTCGAGAATGGTGAGCCGCTGATCCGCTCCACCTATCTCATGTTCACGAAGCAGGCCCTCGAGCTGCCGCAGGTCCGGGTCTTCATCGATCTGATCCGCAATTATACCACCAATGAACAGGAAAGGAGCCAGCCCCATGCCTGATGTTTCTAAACTATTCCCTGCCGATCGCCAGGCCATGCAGCAGGTACAATCGCTGCTGACTGCTAACGGCATTCGTCAGGACCCCAATCTTGACTACATCTGCGGCATCTACGACGACGATGGCCTGCTTATCGCTACAGGCAGCACATTCGGCAATACCTTGCGCTGCTTTGCTGTCGACGAGCGGCATCAGGGTGAAGGCCTGCTCAACACCATCATCACGCATCTCCTGGACATCCAACAGGAACGCGGCAACTATGACCTTTTCCTCTATACAAAAGTGCAGACGACCCGCTTCTTCCATGACCTGGGCTTCTATGAAATCGCCCGCGCCGGTGACGAGCTGGTCTTTATGGAGAACCAGCCCGACGGCTTCCGTCGTTGCCTCGACCGCTTCCAGGCCGAGACCGCAGCCGCCATGAGCACCACCAGAGTCTCCGTACCCAATGCCGGTCCGATCGGCTCCATCGTTATGAATGCAAATCCCTTCACACTGGGGCATCAGCATCTCATCCGGCAGGCCGCCGCCGCCTGCCAGATGCTCCATCTCTTCCTCGTCAGTGAGGACAGCAGTCTGTTCCCGTTTGCCGTTCGCCAGCAGCTGGTCCAGGCAGGAATAGCGGATCTGACCAATGTAGTTTTCCATCCCAGTGGTCCCTATATCATCAGTCAGGCAACTTTCCCGAGCTACTTTCAAAAAGACAGCGAAGCGGTCAGCCGCAGCCATGCCCGACTGGATATTGCGCTGTTCCAGCAGATAGCGCCAGTTCTGGGCATCACCTGCCGCTATGTCGGTGAAGAACCGTTCAGTGCCGTCACCAGCCTCTATAATCAGGTTATGCAGACTGAACTGCCCCGAACCGGCATCGATTGCCACATCCTGCCCCGCCTGAGTCCCCGCGGCGATGAGCAGCATCCGATCAGCGCCTCGACCGTCCGTGAGCTGCTGCAGGCAGGGCAGCGTGCCCATTCGACTGACTGGACCGCCATCGCCAGACTTGTCCCGCCTGCCACGCTGGACTGGCTGCAAACCCCTGCTGCCGGCCCCGTGCTGCAAAAGCTGGCAGCAGCTGGCAGCGTACGTCATCACTGAGCAGGCGGATGGCATCGATATGTCCTGACGACCTGTATCCACCACCATATTGATAAGAAAAGGAGCCTTTCTCATGCTCAATGGAACACCAATCGGATTACCGGCAATGCTCACGGCCCGCGAGCAGCGCGCCGCCCGGCAGCTGGCTCTCCGTCAGAAATATCACCGCCCACAGCTCTCCTTCGGTCTCAACATCCCCGGTCCGGTCAAAACCACACCAGCCCTGCGGCAATTATTCGACCAGACATGCCTGTCCATCCGGGACAGGCTCACGGACCTTAACGTAGACATCCTCGACAGCCAGACACTTTACGCGCCCACCGGCAATGAATATCTCCTTGCTTTCGATGGCGACGAAACGGTCGTAAAAGCCGCCATGACACAGCTTGAAGAAAACACTCCGCTGGGGCGTCTATTTGACATCGATATCCTAACCGCGGCAGGAGAGAAGCTCTCACGATCCGAGCCTCGCCGCTGCCTGCTCTGCGAGCGTCAGGCACAGGACTGTGCCCGCAGCCGGCGTCACAGCGTGGATGAACTGACCACTTATATTGGGCTTTTACTCGCAGAATACATGGCATAACAAGGTCGTTCGCTCTTTTATTGCCGCTGTCTGGTCTCATTTGTCCGAAACTTTGCAACATTCCATTCCCGACAGGAATATTTATCTGTGAAAATTGGCACTTTTACAAATCGGACGAAATCCTGTTAAATAGATAATAACTAAAACATATCGTCACATAACTATTATTTAGCAGTTCATGAGTTACCATTACAAAAAAAGGGAGTGTCAAACGAATGTCTATGTCTTCTACGCAAGGCCGCTGTATCAGCGCCATCGTCACTATCGCCGTAGCGCTGTCCGGCTGGGTCATCCCTGTACCGGACGGCCTGACAGTCAATGCCTGGTATCTCTTTACCATCTTCCTGGGCACCGTTGTCGGCTTCATCCTGCAGCCAGTTGAGCTCGGCACAATCGCCCTCATTGCACTGGTTGCCTGTGCAGTTTCTGGCGCAATGACGTTCAAGCAGGTGCTGACCGCCTTCAGCGGCAACACCGTCTGGCTTATCGTCTCGGCCTTCATTCTGGCTCGGGCCTTTATCCTCACTGGTTTGGGGCGCCGCATCGCTTATCTCGCCATGCGAGCTTTCGGTGACAGCAGCCTCAAACTGGTTTATTCGATCGCGCTCAGCGATATCATTATTGGACCGGCCATTCCTTCAAACTCAGCCCGTGCTGGCGGCCTCATCTACCCGATTGTCCGGAGCCTCGCCGAGGCTTTTGGCTCCGATCCGGAAAAAAGCCCGCGCAAAATTGGTGCTTACCTCGTCATGAGCGTATTCCAGATCGACCTTGTCGTTTCGGCCATGTTCCTGACTGCCATGGTCGGCAATCCGATTGCCGTTGAACTGTCACAGAAAGTCTTCGGCATCGAGATTACCTGGATGCAGTGGTTCGTCGCTGCATCCGTACCAGGCATCTGCGCCCTGATCCTCATCCCCTATGCCATCTTCAAGTTCTACCCGCCAGAGATCAAAGAGACACCGGAGGCGCAGGAACTGGCTGACCACGAACTGCAGGCCATGGGACCGATGTCCCGGTCAGAGAAAGTTCTGCTGGGTGTATTCATCATGCTGCTTGGACTTTGGGCTACAGCGAGTATGACCCATCTGGATTCAACCCTCATTGCCTTCATGGGCCTCTGTATTCTGCTCGTGTGCCGCGTACTCAAATGGACCGATGTCACTGGCGAAAAGAAGGCCTGGGACACGCTGATCTGGGTTGGCGGCGTCATCATCATGTCCGACTACCTGAACAAGCTCGGTTTCATCCCCTGGTTTGCCCGTATCCTTGAGAACCAGCTGGTTGGTGTCAGTATGGTTACAGCACTGGTCCTCTCCTTCGTCATCTATCTCTACAGCCACTATTTCTTTGCCAGTATGAGCGCTCATGTCACCAGTATGTACGCTGCCCTCATCACCCTCGGTGCAGCTGCCGGTGCGCCGCCATTCATATCCGCTTTTGTTGTCGCCATTGCCTCGAACATCTGCGGCTGCCTGACCCACTTCGGCACTGGCCCAGCCCCGGTATATTTCGGTTCTGGCTACGTCCCGCAAAAGACCTGGTGGACCATTGGTTTTGGCGTCTCCCTCATGCATATCGTGATCTGGCTCGGCATTGGCGGTGCCTGGTGGAAATTCCTCGGCTACTGGTAATCCCTTATCCCCTCATACACATCAGCCTATCCCCTCACCGCTGCTTCCTGAAAACAGCGTAACCGCATTAGCCGGATAGCTGAAATAATAAAACAAGAGCAGGGTATCCTGGCAAAAGGATACCCTGCTCTTGTTTTACGTGTTCCTATTGACAACCGCTGAGGCAGTCGTTATAATGTAAACATATTAAACATGTATGACTTACATAATTTATCTCTGCAATCATTTATTTATCGAGAAAGAAGGTATTTTTTATGGCCGATCAAAAACAAGACCGTGTCAGTCAGGCACGAGAAGAAGCCCTGCGGCAGCATAATCCGGGCGCAAGCCGCAAACAGTTGCTGCTCTGGTTTGGTGCGCTGATTCTGGGGGGATTTCTGGGGTGGCTTGGTATCCAGCCACTGAACGACCTGTTTAACTTCATTGCCACGGTCTTCACCCGTCTGTTCCAGTTCATTGCCGTACCGACCATTGCTCTGGCAGTGATCACAACGCTGTCAGCCCTCGGTGGAAAGAAGGAAACCGGTCGTATCTTTGCCCATGCCGTCACCTACACCCTGCTGACCACGATTACCGCAGCTGCTGTCGGCCTCAGCCTATACCTCCTGATTGCACCGGGCAACCTGCCAGCCGATATCGTTGGTGCCGGCGCTGCCGCAGTTCCGACTGACAAAGTTGGCTCTCTTTCCTATTATGACCACTTCCTGTCCGTCATCCCGAACAATATTCTACAGCCATTCCTTGCAGGCAATGTCCTGTCTGTCATGATCATCGCAGCAGCAGTCGGACTGGCACTGGCCTTCATGCCCCGGACCGAAAACCGGGAAATCCTGCTCAAAGGGCTCTATGGGCTCCAGGAGCTGCTGTTCACGTTAATCCGTGCAATCCTCTGGGCACTGCCCGTTGGTATCGTCGCCTTTTCGGGCCAGCTGGCCGCACAAATTGAGGCCGGTGTCATCGTCGGTGCACTCGGCAAATATGTCGCCGTCGTTATCGGTGGCAATATCATTCAGTTCTTCCTGATCATCCCGCTGTTCCTCCTGATCCGGGGGCTCAATCCATTGGCTGTGTTCCGTAAGATGGCCCCAGCCATCGCCGTCGCACTCTTCACCAAGAGCTCAGCTGGCACGCTGCCAGTAACACTGGCCTCTGCCGAGAATAACCTCAAAGTCAATCCCAAGGTCTCCCGCTTCGTGTTACCGATCTGCACCACCATCAACATGAATGGCTGCGCAGCATTCATCCTGGTAACTTCACTGTTCGTCATGCAGAATGCAGGCTTCGATCTGTCCTTCGGCACAATGATCGCCTGGCTGCTCATCGCCGTCCTAGCGGCCATTGGCAATGCCGGCGTTCCGATGGGCTGCTACTTCCTCACCTTGTCGCTGATGAGCTCCATCGGCGCTCCAATTGGCCTAATGGGTGTCATCCTGCCGATCTACACGATTATTGACATGATTGAGACGGCCGAAAATGTCTGGTCTGACGCCTCGGTCTGCGCAATGACCGATCATGACCTGCTGGGCAAACTCGATACAAATACCGAGGGCGATCCTGCTCCCCTGATTTCCTGAACCATGGATTCTCCCTTAATTTCTGGCCTTATATAAAGCACGGCCGTGAAGCAAAACCGCTCCACGGCCGTTTTTTTGACGCCTATTATTTATGCCCTTCCACGCATACCCAGTCTTCACCCGCCTGCGTATGGACAGACACAGCTTTAAAACCAGCCTGCTCAAATAGTTGTTGATACTCCCCCAGTGTCGGGTTGAACATCTTATATTTCGCGATATTCTCAACGGTCTGCTCACTAAGCCCGGCATGGTCATAAATATCAGCAATCAGCAAAAACGTTCCGCCAGCTCTGAGGACACGCCGGACCTCCCGCAGATTTTGGGCCGGATCTGGCCAGAAATAGAAACTCTCCACCGTCGTGATCTTATCAAAAGTGCCGTCAGCAAACGGAAGGTTCTCAACTGATCCCGCCATAACCTCCATCTTCCCTGCCTTCACATCAGCCTCATTGAACTGCTGTGACTCAGCAACCGACACCGCCGAATAGTCAAGTCCGGTCAGATGACCAGCAGATCCGATATGCGCCGACATCCTGTGCAATGTCGCACCACCACCGCAGCCGATATCGAGCACCTGCTCATTACCCTGCCACTCAAAATGCGACAAGCCCCATTCCGTAACCCCGGCATGGGATTCATTCATACGGGTCAGCATCTCAGCTCCTGCTATTCCTTCCGGCTTCGATGGATTCCCCTGCTCAGTGATCTGCTCCTGCTGCTTTATCTCTGTCATTGCTTCTTCCTCCTGTCAATTTCTGTTCTTTTATTCTAGCAGACTAAACAGCCAGTTTCAATTGCCCTGATATATCAACTGGCAGACGCCAAATATATTTATTATCTTGCTATTGATTTTCATTATCATTTATGCTATATTATATACAGGCTTTCGTTAAAGCTCTCCTAAAATATAATACACAGCAAATAACCGGTCGTATTGCTCATACGACCGGTTATTTGTCATTCATGTTTTTTTTCAGTGCTTCCCACGATGCGCAGGCGCAATCATTGTATAGTAACAGATGACGCCCAGTGCGTAGCCACAGACCATAATAATGCCCATCGGCACTGCCGTATGATCACCAGCAATACCAACCACCGGCATCATAGCCCCGCCGAGGATCATCGAAAAAAAGCCGATCAAAGCACTTGCACTGCCAGCATTCTTCCCCTGCCGGGAGAGCGCTAACGAAAAACTGGCAGCTCCTGTCACCGACAGAGGCACAACTGTAATGAACAGCATAAGCACCGTATACCAGATTGGCGCGGCAGTCAGGAAGCCCGCCAGCAGAAAAAGTGCCCCCACCAGCGGTATGAGAACCGAGTACTTGAGCAGAACAACATCTGGCACACGGCCTGCCAACCTCGCTGGCAGCATCCCGATCAATAAAAGCCCGATGCCAATTCCACCAAAAATCAGGCTATAGACCTGTGGCGATACCGCATAAATATTCTGAAAGACGAATGACGACCCCGCCAGATAAGAAAAAAATGCACCAAAGATAAAGCACTGCAACAGGCAGTGGCCGAGAAAATAGCGATCCTGAAGCAACTGGGGAAATGATCGAAACGAATCACCAAGCTTTGCAATCCGGCCAGCCAAGGGCAGCGTCTCTTTATAAATCAACGTAGCTGCAGCCTGCAGGAGCCCGACAATAACCAGCACAACAAACACGCCGCGCCAACTCGATAGGAGCAGGATCTGTCCACCAAAAACAGGTGCAATAATTGGTGCTAGTCCATTGACCATCATTAGTATCGCAAAAAATCGGGTAAGCTCTGCCCCCTCGCAGACGTCCCGGGCAATCGCCCTGGCAATGACAACGCCACTGGCCCCGGCCACTCCCGCTACAAACCGAAACACAAGAAACAACCCGATATTTTGAGCATAAGCGCAGCCCGCCGTCGCTATCGTGAACAAGATCATCCCTGCCAGCAACGGTAGTTTCCGTCCATAACGGTCGCTCACCGGTCCCATGAATATCTGTCCGACCGCCATGCCAATTAGTGTCATCGTCAGCGTCAACTGCGCCATTGATGCCGATATTCCCAAATCTGCCTGCACGGTCGGCAGTGCCGGCAGATACATATCCGTTGACAGCGGTGCCATTGCAGACATTACCCCAAGAAAAACAATCAGCCAGATCTGCTGGCCTCTAGACATTGCCATATCATCAAACCCTCCCTATAACAGGCGTTCACCAACTCGATAAACCACCATGAGGGATTATCTTAACAGGATTTGATTAGAATTAAATTAAAATCTATAGCTTATCGTTTCATTCCCGGCTCAATACGTCTGCCCATGATATTCTATCGTACGTATTTCCCGTACCTTATTCTTTTCATCTACCATGACCACAATCGGCTTATGCCTCTTGGCTTCATCCTCGCCAAAAAAAGCATACACCATAATGATAACCACGTCTCCCGGCTGTACACAACGAGCTGCCGCACCATTCAGGCAGATGACCCCCGATCCCCGCGGGCCCGGAATTGTATAGGTTTCAAGGCGCGATCCATTGTTATTATCCACAACCTGTACACGCTCATTAGGCAGAATCCCGGCCTTCTCCATAAGCTCCTCATCAATCGTGATACTGCCCATATATTGCAGATTTGCTTCTGTGACGGTTGCACAGTGGATCTTTGCTTTCAATAAATTTAACATCATGCTTCTACTCAGTCCTTTCCAAGGATCACATTATCGATCAGACGGGTCTTGCCGATCTTCACGGCAATTGCCAGCAACGATACCTGTTTTATAGCGGTTACAGCCTTCAACTCGGGAAAGCTATACAGTTCAACATAATCAATGCAGGCCAGTGGTTCAGTATTTAGGCAGTCAATGACAAGCTTCTTCAAACGCTCCACATTCCTCTCGCCGCTCGCATAGGCCGAAGCTGCCTTGCGCAGACTACGTGATAATATTAAGGCTGCTCTTTTCTCATCCGCTGATAGATACTCGTTACGCGAGCTGCGAGCCAGTCCACTGTCCTCCCGGACAATCGGGACCATATTGATATGAACGTTAAGATTCAGATCTGCAGCAAGACGGAGGATAACCACTATCTGCTGG
>ERZ650307.1218-NODE-1218-length-14616-cov-5.401827_pt1 | contig 14616 bp, 10 predicted proteins | sample MGYA00376243_ERZ650307 | MGnify/ENA primary metagenome ERZ650307 (study PRJEB26733, sample SAMN07839242) | wastewater metagenome | biome: urban; feature: artificial channel; material: waste water | place: USA: North Carolina | collected 2016-03-31 ... | reverse complement strand
ATCTACACAGGCGAAGACACTCTTTCCCTACACGACGCTCTTCCGATCTTGAGAATAGTTACGGTAATGAAAATCAGAAACAGAATTATCTTGTTCTGCAAATGCTCGTTGAAACCGAAGGTAGGCAGTAAGAACCACACCAGCAGGATGACAGCCAATCCTACCGCACCTGTTCCAAGCGAGAAGCGTTGCAGGATAACGAGTCGTCCCAAACTGTGCCGGGTATTTGTTTTATAATTTGCAATCAGTTCTTTTATCTGTTTCTCATCGGCAATAGGTTCCTTTTGCAACTGTGCATCCAGGGCATTCCATGATTTTTTCAGTTCGTCCAGTTCCATATATTAATCCTCCTTATTCATCTTTTTTAGTTTGTCTTTAATACGGTTGAGTTTGGTGGCCACGTTGGTTACGGTCAGTCCGGTAATCTCGGAAATATCTTCATAGCTTTTTTCTTCCAGATAAAGCAGGATGATAGACTTCTCCAACTGTCCCAGCCGGTTTATCATCCGGTAGAGTTGCTGTAACATGGCTTGCGTTTCGTCGTCCTCTTCGCTGCGGTCGGCTTCCTGGGTGAGGGTGACAATCTCCGGAATGTTCTTTTCTTTCCGTATGAAGCTGATACAGGTATTCAAGGCGATACGGTAAATCCACGTCGAGATTTTACATTCCCTTCTGAATTTAGGAAACGCTTTCCATATATTGAGCACTGCTTCCTGATACAGGTCATTAAGAGTCGCGTTCGGAGTGGTGTACAGGTAACACACCTTATAGATGACGCGCTCATATTCCCGTATGACGGACAGAAACTCTTGTTCTACATTTTCCATTGTGTATGCTTGCTCGAATCGCTTTTATTCTGTTTGTCGTAAGAGAAACCGGAAAATCACACTTGCAACATTTAACTCTTTAAATTTGCTGCCAGGAACTTTCGCATTTCCTCAATCGGTTTACCGCGCCGGCAGGCATAATCTTCCAACTGGTCTTCACCAATCTTGCCTACGGCGAAATAGCGTGACTGGGGATGTGAAAACATAAGACCACAGACAGAAGCATGCGGATACATGGCTCCGTTTTCGGTGAGCGTAATGCCTATCTGTTTCATATCCAGCAATTCGTCCAATATAAAGTTTACGGATTGGTCGGGTAGGGAAGGATAGCCTACTGCCGGACGGATGCCCTGATATTTCTCAACCAGCAAATCCGGAATGGAAAGCGATTCATCGGGAGCATATCCCCAGACTGTCTTGCGCACATATTCGTGCATCTTTTCTGTTGCGGCTTCGGCAAGCCGGTCTGTCAGGGTCTGTACGAGAAGATGCTTATAAGGATCGTCTTTATAACATCCTTCGCTCTCCGCACTGACGGAAGATGCAAAAAGCCCTATCGTATCCGGCACTCCGGATGAAAGAGGCCGTATGAAATCGCTCAGGCAGAGAAACGGACTTCCGTCCGGATGAGGTGTCTGCTGGCGGAGCAGAGGGAACACCGTATCTTCGATGATGAGATTGTCTCCCTCTGCATTGGCACTGCATAGCCTGTAAATACATTGCACCGAAATTTTCTCATCCAACCGGTTGAGTACTCTGCCGGCTTCCTTAAACAATTGCATAGCCTCGGCGGCTTTGGAGCGTTCTTCTTGCGGAAAAGCCGCAAGCCACATGGCGCGGCAGGAATCGCAACCGTGAATGTTGGCGATTGCTGCAAACTTGGGTTGAAAGCCCCATGCATGGAAAAAATAAATCCAGTTGATATAGGGGCTTACTTCATGGATTTTATAATTGATAGTTGGCAATTGATAATCTCTATATAAGGTTATGCTCTGAATAGATAATACTATATTATGCTCCTGCTGACGGATAATCAAACCGCAGCTCTTCACCGCGGTAAGAATCGTTCACAGTATTGCCGTTGTAAATAAGATGTCCGTTGGCAAACGTTTTTTCTACTTTCCAGTTGAACGTATGCCCTTCCAAAGGACTCCAGCCGCATTTGCTCAGAATCTTGTCGGTAGTGACTTCCCAGGGAGAGTTAGGGCGTACCAGCACTAAATCCGCCTGATAGCCTTCACGGATATATCCACGCTGGCAAATACCGTATATCCGGGCAGGTGCATGACACATTTTCTGAACAACCGTTTCCAGTGAGAACACTCCTTCGTCCACCAGTTCTAACATACTGACAAGGGAGAATTGTATCATAGGCATACCGGACATTGCTTTCAAAGCCCCGCCCTCTTTCTCGCTCAACAAGTGAGGGGCGTGGTCGGTGGCGATAACGTCAATCAGTCCTGAGTTGACAGCGGTCCGCAGTGCTTCCCGGTCTGTTTTTCGTTTAACGGCAGGATTACACTTTATGCGTGCGCCCAAACTGTTGTAGTGCGTCAGCGTAAAAAGTAAATGCGCTACACATGCTTCAGCGGTGATGTTCTTGTTTGCCAAAGGTTCGTCACTGAACAGTTGCAGTTCTTTGGCTGTGGAAACATGCAGGATGTGCAGGCGCGCTCCGGCAATCTTTGCCAGACGGACAGCCAGTTCGGAAGAGGCATAACATGCCGGAACGGAACGGATACTGGGGTGGGCACTGACGGGAATGTCATCCGCTCCTTTATATTTTTGCTTGTATTTCTCGATATTGTTTTTTATTGTTTCCTGATCTTCGCAATGGGCGGCAATCAGCATATCCGTACCGTTGAATATATTCAGCAGGCTGTTCATTTTATCCACCAGCATATTACCGGTACTGGAGCCCATGAACAGCTTGATGCCGCAAACGCGGTGTTTGTCCAGCTTGTCAAATTCCGTATAGTTGTTGTTGGTTGCTCCGAAGTAGCAGGAATGGTTGACGATACACTTCTCATTCAGCAAGTCGAGTTTGGCATTCAAGGCATCCAACGTTACGGTCAGCGGATTGGTATTGGGCATGTCCATAATGGAAGTCACCCCGCCGGCAGCCGCTGCACGGCTTTCCGTCAGAATATCTGCCTTATGGGTAAGACCCGGATCACGAAAATGCACATGGTCGTCGATAATGCCGGGCAGCAGGTAGCAGCCTGTTGCATCAATCACTTCTTCACAAGGGGCGGAAAGAGGCTTCCAGTTGGTAAGTACTTCGGCGATGCGCCCGTTTTCTATCACTACCGAGCCTTGTACGCTTTGTCCTTCGTTGACAATCGTAGCGTTGTGTATCAGTGTTCTTTTCATATCTTTAGTTTTTTAAGTCTGGATATTTATGGAACAGGCTGTTCCATTTCAGCCGGATAACTCCGAACACGGCTTCTCCGAAAATACTGCTGTTCATCTTGGATGTTCCCAGTTCGCGGTTGATGAAGATAACCGGCACTTCCTTTACATTCGCTCCGCATTTGTAAGCGGTGAATTTCATTTCTATCTGGAAAGCATACCCTTTGAAGCGGATGCCGTCCAGATTGATGGTTTGCAATACCTTGCGGCGGTAGCATACAAAGCCGGCGGTAGTGTCATGTATGGGCAATCCCGTGATAAACCGTACATATTTGGAAGCGAAATAAGACATCAGCACACGTCCCATAGGCCAGTTTACCACATTCACGCCGCTGACGTAGCGCGAGCCGATGGCCACATCCGCTCCCTCTTCGGTACAAGCCCGGTAGAGGCGGGGTAGGTCTTTGGGGTTATGGCTGAAATCGGCATCCATTTCGAATATATATTGGTAGTCGCGTTGCAAAGCCCATTTGAATCCGGCTATGTAGGCCGTACCCAGTCCCAGTTTTCCCTTACGCTCCACCATAAACAGGCGGTGGGGAAATTCGCGTTGCAAGTCTTTTACGATGGCGGCTGTGCCGTCGGGAGAACCGTCTTCGATGACAAGTATGTGGAATCCGTGTTCCAGGGCAAAAACGGCACGGATGATATTCTCGATATTTTCCCGTTCATTGTAGGTGGGGATGATGACAATACTGTCTGATGTCTGCATATTCATTGAAAATAGATGGAGCTTGTTATTGGGAACAAAAGTAGTGCTTTTCTATTACTTACAGATAAAACTAAGGATTATTTATGTATTTTTGCAACGGAAATTCGTTATGGAACATTTATGAGTTTACACAGATTATCGGTTTCTCTTAATCTGTGTGACTTTGTGTAATCTACGGTGAACTAAAAAAGACAGCAATGATTATTACCGAACTACAACAATTATACGCCACCCACCCCAATGTAGAAGGCATGTGCAAGTTGCTAAAGGACAATTCCGTCCGTCATCTCTATTGCAGTGGTTTGTGCGCCTCTGCCGCTTCACTGTTTTCATCCGTGCTGGTGCAGCAGGCGGAATGTCCGTTTGTCTTTATCCTCGGCGATTTGGAAGAGGCGGGATATTTCTACCACGACCTGACACAGATTTTGGGAACCGGACAGGTGTTGTTTTTTCCTTCTTCTTTCCGCCGTGCCATAAAGTACGGCCAGAAAGATGCGGCTAACGAGATTCTCCGTACGGAAGTGCTGAGCCGTTTGCAAAAGGGAGAAGAGGGGTTTTGTGTAGTTACCTATCCGGATGCGTTGGCGGAAAAAGTTGTATCCCGTAAGGAACTGGGAGATAAAACCTTGAAGCTTCATGTCGGCGAAAAGGTAGATATGGACTTTGTTACGGAAGTGCTGCGCAGCTATGGGTTCGAGTATGTGGATTATGTGTACGAGCCGGGGCAGTATGCTGTGCGCGGCAGTATTATCGACGTCTTTTCCTTTTCGTCCGAGTTTCCTTTCCGTATCGACTTTTTTGGAGATGAGGTGGAGAGTATCCGTACTTTTGAAGTGGAAAGCCAGCTTTCCAAAGAGAAGAAAGAGGAGATTGTCATTGTTCCCGATTTAAGCCGTAGCTTGGAGCAAGGGGGGAATGGCGGAATGGTTTCTTTCTTGGATTTTCTGCGGCCGGATACCTTGCTGGCGATGCGTGATTTCCTTTGGTTGCGGGAGCGTATTCAGGTCGTCCACGATGAATCGCTTACCGCACAGGCTATTGCAGCCTGCGAAGCCGAAGAAAACGGTGCAATCTCTCTGGAAGGTAAGTTGATTGATGGAGGAGAGTTTACTTTGCGTGCCCTCGATTTCCGCCGCATGGAATTCGGTACGAAGCCCACCGGAACGCCGGATGCGACAGTTGCATTCAGCACCGTTGCACAGCCTATCTTCCATAAGAATTTCGACTTGGTGGCAGAAAGTTTCCGCGACTATCTTTCCCGCAACTATACCCTCTATATATGCAGCGACAGTCTGAAGCAGACCGACCGTATCCGCGCTATCTTTGAAGACCGGGGAGATAATATCTCCTTCACACCCGTTGAACGTACCCTGCATGAGGGTTTTGCCGACGATACGTTGCGTCTCTGCATCTTTACCGACCACCAGCTTTTCGACCGTTTCCATAAATACAACCTGAAAAGCGATAAAGCCCGCAGTGGCAAGGTGGCCCTGAGCCTGAAGGAGCTGAACCAGTTTACCCCTGGAGATTACGTGGTACATACCGACCACGGCGTGGGGCGTTTTACGGGATTGGTACGTATTCCCAACGGAGACACTACGCAGGAAGTAATGCGCCTGGTCTATCAAAATGACGATGTGGTCTTTGTCTCCATCCACTCTTTGCACAAGGTTTCCAAGTACAAAGGCAAAGAAGGCGAAGCTCCCCGTCTCAACAAATTGGGAACCGGTGCGTGGGAGAAACTGAAGGACCGTACCAAGACCAAGATTAAGGATATAGCCCGCGACCTGATAAAGCTCTATTCGCAACGGCGCGAAGAGAAAGGCTTCCAATACAGTCCCGACAGTTTCCTGCAACGGGAGCTGGAAGCGTCTTTTATTTACGAGGATACTCCCGATCAGAGCAAGGCGACTGCCGACGTAAAGGCGGATATGGAAAGTGCCCGTCCCATGGACCGGCTGGTATGCGGCGATGTAGGATTCGGCAAGACCGAGGTTGCCATACGTGCCGCTTTCAAGGCGGTGGCGGACAACAAGCAGGTTGCCGTTCTCGTTCCCACCACTGTCCTTGCCTACCAGCATTTCCAGACTTTCAAGGAGCGTCTGAAAGGTTTGCCTTGCCGTGTGGAATATTTGAGTCGTGCCCGGACGGCGGCACAGACTAAATCCGTTGTCAAAGGTCTTGCGGGGGGGGAGGTGAATATCCTTATCGGTACGCACCGCATCTTGGGCAAGGATGTTAAGTTTAAAGACCTCGGCCTGCTGATTATCGATGAGGAACAGAAGTTCGGTGTTTCCGTCAAGGAGAAACTCCGCCAGTTGAAAGTAAACGTGGATACCCTGACCCTGACCGCCACTCCCATTCCCCGCACTTTGCAGTTCTCCCTGATGGGTGCGCGCGATTTAAGCGTTATTCAGACGCCGCCTCCCAACCGTTACCCCATTCAGACGGAGGTGCATACTTTCGGTGATGAGATTATCACTGATGCCATTAACTTCGAAATGAGCCGCAACGGACAGGTGTTCTTTGTAAACAACCGTATCTCCAATCTTTCGGAACTGAAAGCGATGATAGAGCGCAACATTCCCGATTGCCGTGTCTGTATCGGTCACGGACAGATGGAACCTGCCGAACTGGAGAAGATTATTCTCGATTTTGTCAACTATGATTATGACGTCTTGCTCGCCACCACCATTATCGAGAGCGGTATCGACATACCGAACGCCAATACCATCATCATCAACCAGGCACAGAATTTCGGTTTGAGCGACCTGCACCAGATGCGCGGCCGTGTGGGGCGCAGCAACAAAAAGGCTTTCTGCTACTTGCTTGCTCCCCCCTTGTCCTCGCTTACTCCAGAAGCCAAACGCCGCCTGCAGGCCATCGAGAACTTCTCCGATTTAGGTAGCGGTATCCACATTGCCATGCAGGACCTCGACATCCGCGGTGCGGGTAATATGCTCGGCGCGGAGCAAAGCGGTTTTATTGCCGATCTGGGCTACGAAACTTATCAGAAGATATTGTCCGAAGCCGTACGTGAGCTTAAGACCGACGAATTTGCCGACCTCTATGCTGATGAATTGAAAGGCGACGGTACTATCAGCGGCGAGCAGTTTGTTGACGAATGCCAGGTGGAAAGCGATCTCGAACTGTTGCTGCCCGCCGCCTACGTCACCGGTAGCAGCGAACGTATGCTGCTCTATCGCGAATTGGACGGATTGACGCTGGACAGAGACGTAGATGCTTTCCGTGCCCGTCTCGAAGACCGTTTCGGACCTGTTCCGCCCGAAACGGAGGAACTGCTCCGCATCGTTCCCCTACGCCGTCTTGCAGCGCGTCTGGGAACGGAAAAGGTGTTCCTTAAAGGCGGTCGCATGACGCTGTTCTTTGTTTCCAATCCGGACAGCCCTTACTATCAGAGCCTGGCTTTCGGCAAAGTCATCGCCTACATGATGAAATATACCCGCCGTTGCGACCTGCGTGAGCAGAACGGCAAGCGGAGCATGGTGGTGAAGGACGTCACTACCGTGGAAGAGGCTGTGTCGGTGTTACAGGAGATTGTGGCGATGCAGGTGGAAGAATGATTCTATTGGCTTACGACTTTATTCTAAATTCCGGAACATGAGTTGACATCGGCCATGCGGGCAAAGGAGCAATATGCTCGTGGAGAATATATCTTTGTTTATTATTGATATAATGAGAGAAGTCTTCAAAAACGGATTCGATATGCTCCGTTCTTGAGGACTTCTCTGTATATAAGCGGTAACCGGATATCCTCAACTATTTGAGTGCATCCGTAAAATGGTCTCCGTACTGAGCGGTATTGTAAATGATTGCCCACAATGAAGCCCATAGTATTCCGCGGCCGTAGTATTTGTTGTCGGTGGTACTTGCCAGCGCACTATAAGTCGGTGTCCAGGTATTGGTATGCTGGCTGTCGCCGATAACTATAATTCGCCTTTGCAGGTCGACAGACAAGGAACATCCGTAACCGGGCACTTCCAGTACATGGGTTACTCCGGTAGGCGTGTCAAAGCTTCCGCTTATCCCGTCTCTATAAAACAAGGCGGTGAAGTCAATGGATTGCGACGGCTTGTAATTGCTGAACGGTCCGTTTTTGACAATATAATCCCATACAGGATCGTTGGAATGAGTTCCGACCCAAGTTGCAGATACGCTACTGTTGCTCTTGTAGTTATATCCCAATGAGGCGATCTTGGTGAACAAGGCCTGATTATCCGCGACACTGTTGTCAAGAGTGATTACGGCAATTCTGTTCTTGCCGGGACTGCTCTTGAGCCAAGTAAGCAGGTTGTCATAATAATTTGCAATTCTGCTTGTGTATGTTCCCGAGAAGAGAATGTTCACATTGTCCGGAATGTCTGCGCCTACTCCCGCATTGTTATTGTCGCTGTTCGGCAAAGTCGGTACTGCCGGAGTATAGACTATTCCTTGAGGACCGAAGAATGTGCCGTAATTGCCGTATTCGCGGAATGTGCTGAAAATGCCGTTGCCGAGTGAACCGTAGCCACCGGAAAGATTGGCGGTGTTAATTGCTATGGGCTGAAGCACCGTTCTTACGATAGCCAGACGGATTGTTACTGCCGTTCCGGCCAAAGTGAGTTTTACATTATAGGTGATGTTCCGGTTGGCGTCCTTGTACAGTGTTTTGGGAAAATTGACCTTGAATTTGGTACTCATGGTGTATTCGCTTCCCCAAGACATCTCCGTACCGTTTTCGCCGGTCATTTTTATATTGTACGCATGAGCCGTTGCCGGTTCGGGTTGTTCCAGTTCGGCAATCCATCGCATCCCGCTACCGCCTTGCAGAGTTATAAGTTGGGTCTCGTCCGCATTTTCGGATATGTAAAGCGTGTTGCCCGGAACTCCTGTACCGAATGACATCGGTTGCTGGCTGATGTCGATTACATGAGACTTCACTCCGGGAGAGGCTTTCAAAGCCAGATAGAGCCGGGCTTTCAGGATACCGTTGCCTTCATTATGACTTTTGGCCTTTACGGTGATACGGTTGAGCTTGGGATCGGACGCATCGTGCGTGTCCTTTACTTCAAAGACTGCCGCATCGTTGCCTTCAAGCACGTATTCCCATTCGTTGACGGTTGAGCCGTCTGCCGTCAATCCGGGGTTGACAAGGAACGAATTGGTATTGTTGCCGGTGATTGTCAGTTCACCGTCGTATTCAAAGTCGATGGAAGCAATATCCGGTGTCAGCGTAAATCCGGGCACACCGTCCTGAATCAGTAACATGGTGCCTTGTACCGAAGGGTCTTCTTTCAAGCTGACCACCATAAAACCATAACGCGGACTGATACCTGTGTTGCCGGTATGGGTATAGACGGGAATAATGTTGTTTACAGCTTTACTGCTGTCGTAATCGGTTACGGCGGCGGAACCCGTTTGGGCAAAAGAGAAGAAAGCACCGGCTCCCGGGGGATAGATGCTTGCGCTCCACTCTCCCGAACTCTTTACTGCAATGGGAGATGCAGCCACACCGGCGGTATTGCCAAAATGGGAAATGGTTTTCGGGTTCAGTTCCAGATAGAGGTCTCCGCCTTCCAACTGTACCACGTCTATGGTCGCTTTCAGATTGCCGAAAGAGAGTTCGACGATTCCGCTGCACCGGTCTTTTACATTGTCCAGTGCAGTGGCCGATACGGTCAGTGTTTTGCCGTTCAGAGTGGCGGACAGACCGTTGTCCAGCACCTTTTTGCTGACGGATAACGTCCCTTCGCCAAAAGTGAATATGCCCAAATCATAACTGCCGCCATTGGGGGTGAACAGAACTTTTTTGGAAGGTATGGCCAGAATGTTGTCACCATCGAATTGCACCGTGCCGTGGCTGTCCATATCCCAGTAGTTGATGGAGTAACTTAAAGAAGTCAGTGCGCCTTTATAGGCTTCCAGTTCGGTGGCATATCCTTCTTTCTTTACGGAATTGACGGTGAGTTTGTACACATTATTGCGTTTGAGCGACTGTCCCGATTCCAGCGGGTGTACATTGACGCGGTGATACGATGCCGTACCGCTCTGCTTGTTTCTTACTTTGATGATGAGGCAGGTAGTCACCTGGTCGTTCTGTTTGGGGGCGGGTACATAGTTTTCGTATGCGTATAGTTTTCCTACAATGTCGGCACCGGCTTCGCTCTCCACTCCGTAGAGTCTTGCAATTCGTTTCGCCGCTTTGTCGAAAGCAGTAGGCTCTCCGTTCCACACAAAGAGGGAAGGGTATCCGTTCCATACGGAAACGGATTCAAGCGTATATCCTGCCGCCGAGTTATACACGTCGAAACGGGCAACGGAACGTTGCAATACTATGCTGATTTTAGTATCTTCCGATTCTTTTCTAAGCGAAGCGCTCATAAGCAATGCTTCGCTCACTATCGGTTTTGTAATATATTCGGGGATATCTGCGGATGTACCTGCCATAAAAGCCTGTACTTCCGCCCGGGCTGTTTTGAAGTTGCTGTTCTTAATGGCGTTTTTCCAGTCGTCCATACTTTGCGAACCGTCTGTGGGCAGATAGTTGCTTCCCATATTGGCTACAGCTAAAATATCATAAGCATCTGTCGTTTTTAGTCCTATATCCGAAAAGTCGAACACAATGTCGGTATTCATCTCCAAGGGAGAGCCGGATGCAGAGGTCAGTTCTTTCCAGCCTTTGAATGTGCCGGTACCGTTACCGTTTGATTCGAAGAAAATCAAATCGAGCGTTTTTATATTCTCTTCCCCGGCTTCCGGTGCGATGGCCGCACGTGTAGCCAATCCGCTGGCGGGGTCTTGTACACTGAAGCTGATAGTCAGTTTTCTGTTTTCTTGTGGAATGAGCCCGCTATCGTCTTCCAAATTGCAAGACGTGAAAACGGCCGGTATCAGAAGAAAAGCATACCATAATATTTTTCTCATTATGTTGATTGTTTTTATTGTAATGATGTTATATAATTATTCTCCTAAATCGGTGCTGATGTCGCCATCCAGTTCCCAGTCGTTCTGCCCTTGATTATACAGGTGTATTTGTATTTCCAGTCTGATTCGTCCGGAAAGCAGCACGATTGTATCGGAGTTGGTACCGGCGGAGTTTTTATCGTAGTCTCCCAAAGCCGTTATTTTCAGTCCGGCAGGATAGCCGTCGGCATCGTTCACAAACAGGGCTTCGAAGCGGTTGTTGCGGATGCCGTTTGCGATGTTTGTGGCAGGCCCGTTTAGGTCCGTTTTAAAAGCCATGGTAATAGCTTCTGACAGGATGTTGCTTTTCATGCCGATAGTAACAGCAGAGTTTGCCTTGCGGTATAATACCGCTTCACGCTTTTCCGTCCACAAGTAGTAATTGCCGCTTGTTCCCATCTGTCCTTCCGTCATGTCCCATTCTATGATGTTGACATTGATATGGACGGAAGGCTGGCTGGCGGCTGTTTCCTTATCCGTATATCCCGGACCGTCGGCAGAATTGATATTGAATACGTACTTCTTGTTCCGTATGATTTTGATGAGCTTGTCTGCATCGGTATCTTCAAAATCAACGGGGTAATAGCCTTTCGTTCCTTTGTATTCGGCTCCGATGACGAGGCGGGTATGCTTCTTGTCTGCAGTTTCGTTCTCCGTATCGTTGTCGTACAGATAAAGCTTGTTGGCAATGGAACGGTCGGTGCTGTTGTAGCTGTCCGATTCCAAAGTCAGGCCGGTCTGCATATCTGCGGGTGAAGAGGCTTCCAGAGCCTGCCCATCTGTAACATTAGCAGGGACATTGCCTAAGAAGCCCTTGTCGGGCACATGAAACAGGGTGATGTCTTTTAATATAAAATAGTCGATGCCATTGGCTACATACACATCTACTGATGCGACCGAACGGGTCAGGCTCAGTAGCGGCCAATAATTGATTACACGGTCGTTTACATCCTGCTTCTTCAGCATTCCCCACATGGGCAGGCTGGTAAAAGCTGTATTTTCCTGGAGCAGCCTTTGAGGGTTTGCATCAACCAAGGTTTTTCGGAAGACTTCCCAATCCGCCTGCTGCCTGTATTGTTTTTCCGTGGCTTTATCGGGAAGCATTTCCCCGATGAAGCTACGGCAATTGGCCAAGAAATAGGCATCGTAGTCTTTGCCTACGGGAAGAGTCGTCCGCAACTTTCCGTTTATCTTGAAAGTCGCCCGCCAACATATAAACTTTCCGTTGGAATCGAAAAGCAATATATCCAGATTATCGATGATGTTTTCGTCCGGAGTGGCTGACGGGACATTGCGGGGCGTTCTGTCCGCTGCAACAGTAATTTCCACTTCGGATTCGTCCGAAGCGTACGTAATGGGAGTTTCGTCTTCAATCCTTGACTGACACGACCAAAGTCCCGCCAATGCGCACATTGTTAATAGTATAAATGATTTTCTCATATTTTTACCGTTTTTTTATTAAAGTACAGTCACTGCCTTACGAATCTGCCATGAGCCGACTGTAATAATCGCTTCCATTTTCGTCGGTCTGATTACAACATTGATTTGTGCGCCTCGTTGCGCTTGAGTCTCCGTATCTACGCTCAGGCAGGCTGCTCCGTCTTCAAGAATCGTGACAACAATGTTGTCTCTCTGCCCGGTTGCCGAATCGACGGAAGCAGGCATGACCTTGTTCTCCGCAACGTATTCATTGCTGCTCTCTATATAGGCGAAGCTGTCTTCTATCACAATCCTGCTGCCGTTTTGTTTGTCTTCAGCAATATTGTATGAATGGGATGAACCGTAAATGGCTATGCTGAGTGTTCCGGGGTATCGGGTTGCGAAGCTGCTTCCTTCTTCTATGGTGACGGAAATGCTGCATAACTGTTTTTGGACATCGACACTGAGAATACGGTTTTCCTGTCGGTTGTGGGTAAACGCCATACTTCTCAGGAAGAGTTCCTGCATGGAACCGTTATAGGCAGATGACAGCCTCGTGGCATGTTCGCCCATACTGAACCTGGCGGTGGAATAGCTTTCATCGTCATGCAATGCGGGGGAAGTCTTTTTGATATCCTCGTTGCCTGTCAATGTCCATGCCACAAGATAGGCATTTCCCGAATAGGACAACTCAAGAGGGTAAGGCTTACCCCCTTTGATGTTTTCATAGGGGATATGCCTTTCATTCATCTTTTTTCCCTGGCCGTCATACAGATATAATTCTATGTCTTCGGCTATGGTTTGGTCAAAGCCGGCCGTGTTGCCGTCATACGTGAAGAGCAGATTCAATGAGCCCTCGTCACAACCTGTGTGAGGACCTTCATGGGTACATCCGGTGAGGGATAATGCCATTGATATTATTAGAATTACTTTCTTCACGATATTTGTACGTTTATAGGTCTACATCTTGGGTTCTGACATCCCACTTGGCTACTTCAATGTCTATTGTAATGCTGCTTTCGGAAGGGTCGATAACAGGTCCTTCTTCTTCGGCTTCTTTCGGAGTACCCCATCCTACGGTAGTGATGTCCTGCATCGTGATGCGGTAAATGCTGTTACGGAATATTTTCCAAGCGTCGTCTTTCAGAAGATTGACTCTCCAGTAGCGGGTCGCATCTGAAACTCCTGTGCCAGAGAATGTTCCCTTGATGATGAAAGCCACAACTTCATCTTTGTCGAATACCGTTGCCGCCTGTCCGTTGCCGCCTTGCAGCATGGTAGGAATGTTTTCGTATACATAGACCGGTTTGTCGTAGCCAGCCGGCAGGAAGCCGTTTGATGTTTCGCTGTTATCATCGCTTTTTACGGAATATACGGTCTCTACAGTTGCACCGTCGGGGCTGAATGTAGTTTTGAAGTTGGATGCAGTGGCAAAACGTTCCCAGTTTGTCAGGTTCTCGTATTCAAAAGCCAGTGATTGGTTGATGCCGTTGATTACCATGTAACCCTTGAATGTCCATTTCAAATCGTTTGGAACGGTTTCGGAAGTGCCGAGTCCCAATATTTTAAGCAACTCGGCATCGGGTATTTTTATTTCGTTGGTAGGGGCTACCTTGGGGCTTTCAACCTTACTCAGCAAACGGCGTATGGAAAGGCTTAATTTGTTTGTCTCGCCTTCCACTACATTGGCCGTCCCTTCTGCCGCCATGGCAAACCCGAGGGAAGTACTGATGTCCGAACGGGAGTTTGTGCCATCCAAAGAAAGCTCTTTGTATGAGCTGCTCTTTTTGAAATCTGCCAAAGAGGCAGGGGCGGGTGAGGGTTCACCTAAGTTTTGGTTGGCGGCAGTAAGGATGGTCAGACTGCCGGCGTTGACAAGGAATGTGTATTGATTGTCGGATGCCACGCTTGCCGGTTTATAATACTTCTGGAAAGAACCGTCGCTGTTGAAAACAAAGAACTCCAATGAGTTGATGTCGTTTTCGTTGGTTGCGCCCGTTTCTTCTCCTGTCAGTGCACGGGTGTCGGCATTTCCTTTTATATTGACGGTAATGGGGGTTAACTCACCTTTGCCGGGAGTCGGATGATTGTCTGAATCATTGCATGACAGCAATGTGAATGCAGTTGCGGAAACTGCCAAAAGATTTCTTAATTTCATAATTAAAGTTTTGTTAAGTTATTAGAAAAGTGAATTGTATACTCCCTGTCGGGAGTCTTTTTATTTTATATTCTTATTTTTTTTCGTAAAATACCTTGATACAGGTGCTTGAACGGAGTGCCGGA
>ERZ650307.1216-NODE-1216-length-14619-cov-4.055273_pt1 | contig 14619 bp, 16 predicted proteins | sample MGYA00376243_ERZ650307 | MGnify/ENA primary metagenome ERZ650307 (study PRJEB26733, sample SAMN07839242) | wastewater metagenome | biome: urban; feature: artificial channel; material: waste water | place: USA: North Carolina | collected 2016-03-31 ... | reverse complement strand
AGCCGCATTTCATACCATAAACATTGCATTTATTCCTACATTTTGTAGGAATGTTTTTCAGGAAAGACCTTCGTAAGCAGCAATCTAAAATAAGCCCATAAATCATAGCTTTGTCTACGATTTATGAGCTTATGCTAATACTTATTTCATATTCCTTAAATTTCCCTGAAATCCGGTGTCCCGTACAGGTCATACGGAGTACTCTGGTATACGTAATAATTCAACCAGTTCGTATACAGGTTATTGCAATGCGCTCTCCAGGTCAGCATTGGTTTCTTCTCTGGATCGTCGTTCGGATAATAATTCTCCGGAATCTGTGGATTCAATCCTTTCCCCAGATCTCTCTTATACTCTGAATCCAGTGTCATTCTATCATACTCCGGATGTCCCATTACAAAGATCTGACGTCCATCCTGCGCCATGCAAAGATAAACTCCTGCTTCTTCCGAATCTGCAAGAATTGTAATTCTGTCATCTTTCTCCAAAAGATCTTGCGGAACTTCTGTATGTCTGGAATGCGGTGCCAGAAACTTATCATCAAATCCTCTGACAATCGGAATCTTTCTGTTCCTTACGTGGTGCCAGAACAAACCTGAACGTTTTTCCGGAAGTTGTACCTTATCAATTCCATAATGATAATAAATACCAGCCTGTGCTCCCCAGCAAAGGTGAAGTGTAGACACAACATTTGTCTTTGTCCACTCCATAATACGTTTCAGTTCTTCCCAATAATCTACATCTTCAAACGGCATCTGTTCTACAGGTGCGCCCGTAATAATAAATCCGTCAAACTTTTTATCCTTGATATCATCAAACGCTTCATAGAACTTATAAATGTGACTTGTTGATGTATTCTTTGACACATGACTTGTCACTCTTACGAAAGTAACATCCACCTGCAGCGGAGAGTTTGAAAGTGCTCTCAGAATCTGAAGTTCTGTATCTTCCTTAAGTGGCATCAGATTCAGAAGTCCGATACTGATCGGACGGATATCCTGATGTGCCGCACGCAGCTCATCCATCACAAAGATGTTCTCTTGTTCCAATATTTCTTTTACCGGCAAATCATTTTGTACTCGAATCGGCATTGTCCTTATCTCCCTTTTCTTCTTGTATTTCTTTTATCTCTTCCTGTTTTTCTTTCTGTATATAAATTCCTTCGGAATCTACATATCCGTTCTTCCCATAGCACTCCGTATCTGTTGGAAGTTCTTTTTTCTTCAGGATAGAATTAACCAGCATATTTACAATATAATAAATCACCGCAAATGTCGGTACACCAAAAAGCATTCCCGGAATACCAAACAATCCCCCTGCGATCAGGATTGAGAAAACAACCCAGAACGAGGAAAGTCCTGTCGAATTTCCTAAAATCTTTGGTCCCAGCACATTTCCATCAAACTGCTGCAATGCAATAACAAAAATGATAAAATAGAGCCCTTTCAATGGATCTGCAAGCAGAATCAGAATTGCACTCGGAATTGCTCCGATATACGGTCCAAAGAATGGAATTACATTTGTCACTCCTACGATCACGCTGACCAGCATTGTATATGGCATATTCAGAATTGATAATCCTATAAAACAGATTACTCCGATAATCAGAGAATCAATAATCTTTCCGATAATAAATCCACCGAAGATCTCATTACTTTTTCCGCCAATCTGGAGAATCATGTTAGCCTGTCCCGGACGAAATACAGCGTAGATCAGCTTCTTTGTCTGTTTCTGGAACTTCTCTTTGCTAAACAAAACATAAATAGAGACAATGATTCCAATAATAAAATTAAAGACTTCACGAACCATCTGAATCATTCCCACAGTAAGCTGTGTCATCCACAGATTCACTTTCTCCATCAAATCTGTCTTCATCCAGTTCTGAACAAAATCACTTGCTTCTTCAACTATGCTCGCCAACATCTTTCCAACTGTTGAATCAGAAGAATGCATCTTACTGAATTCATGGATAAACCGGTTCATCTGACTCGGCACAGTGAAAATCATGTCGCGGATACTTCCATATAACTCCGGAATCATCATATTGAGAAGTGTAGTAATCAATGCCAACATTAAGATGACAGATACGAAGATTCCAACTCCTCTTGATATCTGTTTTTTCTTCTTTAATTTGGGACAATGTTTCTCCAAAAACGGAATCATCCGACGGTCTATCCACTTCACAATCGGATTCAGCAAATATGCAATTGCCAGTCCATAAATAATAGGTTTTGCCACTGCTAAAAACTGCTTAAATACAGATGAAATCTGTCCCAATCTCAAAAGTGCAAAATAAAATAAGATACATGTCGCAACTACGAAGAACAACGTCATACTTTTTATGGCCTGTTCTTTGAAGCTATACCTTCTTTTTTCATGCTCTTCCCACGAATTGTGCCTATAACTTTGATCTGTATGAGTCTTTGACGCCTCTTTCGCTGTCGTATGCTCATCCTGTCGATATTCACTCATGTACGATCATTTCCTTTCTTCTGTTAAATATACATATTACGATTATAACGCGGTTGCAATAATAGAGTCAACAGTAGAAAAAAGAGATTCAGAAGATCCTCTCTTCCAAATCTCTTTCTATTTATCACGATTTTATACTTTTATCTGATACTCAATTACAGCAACAATCAAATGTTGCACATTCTGTCCCACTGCTGTGGCAGGCGTCACCGCCTTCTACACTGATTTTCCCTGCGTGACATTTGCACTCTTCATTATATCTGCAATCTTTCGCCTGGCAGTCAACATCTGAGCAATCTGAAACAGACTTCATCGAATCCGTCTTATTGCTATAACTTCCCTCTCTTCTTTCTTCAAAGCTATCGCAACAGGTCTCCTGCGCATTCTTCGCACTGTTTCCTCCCACCTGGATCTTATCCAGTTCGCAAAGATACTGATAATTGTGTACACATGTCTGTACGGTACAGCTTAATTCTGGCATACTGATTTCCTCCTCTTAATCTTATTAGAACAATATCAGTATGTCCCTTTCTTTTAAATATATACACTTATATCCAAAAACACAAAACGGTATGTATCTCTCAATACATACCGCCAGTAATCTGATTCTTATGCGTTCTTTCCACAGCAGAATTTATATTTCTTTCCACTTCCGCACGGACATGGATCATTTCTTCCGATCTTTTTCGCCTTGCGAACTGTACCGGACTGTTTCTGCTCACGATACAGACGTTTCTTTGTCTCTGCATCAAAGATCTTATCCCACTGTGGGAGTCCATACAGCCAGTCAGCTTTTGCATCGATCATGTTCTTGTAAAGAAGTTCTTTATCAAATGCAAGACTTACAACTGTATCTTCTTCCATTGTCTCGATCGGGTTTGCTGTCTTCAGACTGTCATTGATTCCGTCAAGGAATCCAACCATTGTCATGACATCCTGTCCATATTTCTCAGCAAGCTCTTTCACTGTTCCCTTCACTTCTTCATCTGGGTTCTCGAGCAGCTGCTCGTAAATCTCTCTTTCGATTGTAAAGTATGTTCCCCAGAACTTCTCCAGCTGATCTTTCGGAAGATTACGGTCATAGGCCATGTCACGCCACTGGTCTAATAAACATTTCTCACTCATTGTATATTGCTCCTTTATCTTTAAACTTCGAATTCAATCGCCCTTTTATTATATAACAAATTTTATTTGCCGTAAACAATTATTTGATATATACTGTTACTATTACTATATTGGCGTATGAAAGGACTGGTTACATGAAAAAACTGAAACGTATTTCTGCACTGTTAGGGGTTTTTATTCTTATCGCAATGTATTTGTGCACACTGATTTTTGCACTGATTGATTCACCTGTTGCTTCTGATCTTCTCAAAGCATCTATCGCTGCAACCATTTTCGTTCCTGTTATTCTCTATGGACTGCTGCTGGTCACACGACTGTTGAAAGATGATTCAAAAGACAATTCTGATCATAAATAAAATACTGCAGTCAGTAATGCACTGACAGAATCTACTCCCCGGGCGACATGCGAAGCTGTTTCCCGGGTTTTTACTGCCTGTCTCCTCTTCAGATATTCTTCCATGGATAAATTTTCTCTGTCTTTTTCATTGCTGTTCTGTTCCATCGAATTCCTCCTTCTTTTTTCTCAGCTATATATTATATGAGGAACTTTCTGATTTATTACTATCTTTTTGTTTTCCGTGCAGATCCCACGCGGAGCAACAACTACATTGTACGCCGCAGTGCGCATCCCTAGCGGAGCGTTTTTATATATTAGGAAAGAACTTTCCTAATATATAAAAACGGAAGTGTCCCCGGCTCTTCGCCGATTCCACTTCCGCTTTTGAAAAGGGATTATTAATGTGTGTGTTATCCGTATTCTTTCACATCATTATCCCGGATAACCTAATTATCATTTAAACTTATTTGCAAAGTTTCTTGAACTCGTCAGCTACAAACTGAACTTTTGTTCCAATGATTACCTGAACGTCTTTCTGAGATGGACGAACAACGCCTGCAACACCTGCAGATTTGATCTTCTTCTCATCAACCTTTGTGTAATCTTTGATTACAAGACGAAGTCTTGTGATACAGTTGTCGACAGACTCTACGTTATCTTTTCCACCAACACCCTCAAGAACGATCTTAGCTACTGTTGTGAAGTCATCGTTTGCAAGAACAACTTTTGTTTCATCATCATCGTCATCTTCACGACCTGGTGTCTTCAGATCGAATTTAACGATTGCGAAACGGAATACAGCGTAGAATACGATGAAAGCTGCGATTCCAAGAGGAATGATAAGCCATGTCTTAGCTGCTGCCGGAAGGGGAGCAGAGAAGATAAGGTCTGTAAGTCCTGCTGAGAAGCTGAATCCTGCACGGAATCCAAGAGCTACTGTGATTACTGTAAAGATACCATACAGTAATGCGTATACAACGTAAAGTGCCGGAGCGAGGAACATGAATGCGAACTCGAATGGCTCTGTAACACCACAAACGAATGCGGAAATTGCTGCAGATGCGATAAGTCCGATTGCAACTTTCTTCTTATTGCTCTTTGCAGACTGAATCATAGCAAGAGCTGCTCCAGGGATACCAAACATCATACATGGGAAGAATCCTGACATGTACATTCCAAGACTCCAGGAAACGTCTGCAGATGTTTCTCCATTCCAGAAGTGTGACAGGTCTCCAAGTCCGATTGTATCAAACCAGAATACATTGTTCAGTGCGTGGTGCAGACCGAACGGGATAAGTAATCTGTTAAAGAATGCATAGATACCAGCTCCAAGAGCTCCCATTCCTTCGATTCCTTTTCCAAGTGCAACCAGTCCTGCAAAGAGTACCGGCCATACAAAGAGCAGAACTGCAGATACAATAATAGAAACAACACCTGCAACGATTGCTACACAACGCTTACCACTGAAGAATGACAGCCAGTCAGGAAGCTTAGTTGATTTGAATCTGTTGTAGCAAAGTGCACCGATGATACCGGCGATGATACCGATAAATGGGTTTTCGATTTTGCTGAATGCGATAAATGCTGTTGATCCTTCTTCCAGTGTTCTAAGAACAGATACTGCTCCAGTAGAAAGAAGGTTTGTGATCATCAGCCAGGATGCAAGTGCAGCAAGACCTGCTGTACCATCATGGTCATCAGACATACCAACACCAACACCGATTGCAAAGAGGAGTGCCATATGATCGATCAAGGCACCACCAGCTTTTACAAGGAAAAATCCGATCTGCTCAACAACACCAGTTACATCTCCACCCTGCATAGTAGATGGACACATTGCGTATCCTAATCCCATCAGGATACCACAAATCGGAAGACAAGCAACAGGAAGCATAAGAGCTTTTCCTAATTTCTGTACGAATTTCATAGAATTCCCTCCTTAATAATCTCTCATTTTTAATCCCTTTTTATTTTAACCGGCAAATGAGTCCTCCGGTCAAAATCACCTCTGATCCTCCGGGTCTTCCACAAACCAGAGAACCATCTATGACAAAAGCGCAATGCGCTAAAGTCCAAGTTCATCTGCGGCTGTTCATTTCTCAATGCAGCCTTTCACTTTTGTTACCGTTCAAAGCAACCTTATTCGTCCTCCGAATCCGCCATCGCAACACGGCGAATATGGAGTGTCAGATACAAAACTTCCTCTCCTGACAGCTTGCAGTCTGCCGTCTGTTCTATGTAATCTGCAACTTTTCTGCTGCAAGAATACTCTCTCGGATACTTTCTCTGCATCATCTCTGTAATCTCGTTCTCTTCCTCTTCAAGTAACTCCTTGCGGTAAATCCTCTGAAGAAGGAACTTCACATGTGTCAGAAATCTTTCATAATGCAATGAGCCTTCATCCATCTCAATCCCAAGTTCATCTGCTACGATTCCAAGAATCTCTTTCACCTGATTCGGAAACCGTACTGCATCCCGAATATCAGTCCCATACTCTGCGTTGACAAAATGTAATGCAATAAATCCTGCTTCGTCCTCAGGCATCTCTACATCCAGTCTCTTTTTCACAAGTTCTACCGCATATCTTCCGAGTTCAAATTCCTGTGGATAAAATCTTTTAATCTCCCACAGCAACGCATTCTCAAGATGAATCCCCTTTTTACAGCGGCTGATTGCAAAACTGATATGATCTGTCAATGTAACATAGATGCTCTGATTTAACTTCAGCTTCATTGTCTTCTTTGCATAGGAAATGATCTCGTTCGAGATCTGAACCTGCTCAAGCGGCATCTTCGCCAGCAATTCCTTGAGCTGTTCTGCTATGCTCTGACTCTTGATACGGAAAACCTTCTCTATCTTCTCTGCAGGAACTTCCTGTCCCCGCTTCATCTGGAATCCGATTCCGCGGCCCATGATAACAACTTCTAAGCCTTTTTCGTCAAATGCAGATACAATATTGTTATTAATTATTTTGTCTATAACCATCCGATTGGCCTTTCTCTAACTTTGGGAAAACTCCCTCATAATAAAAAAGCCAAACTTTAAGGCATCCCCCTTGATTCCTTCGGTGACGCTCATAAAATCTGGTTTTGCCTGCCTAACAGTAACAATCCTTCTTTAATGATAACTGTTCGTCAATGTTATCTCTTTTCTACGTGATTCAGTATAACAAACCTGCACATAAAAGTCAATCAAATATTTTATAATTTGTTAATAATATTTATATTTTTTTTATACTTTTACATAATACGCGATTTTTTTCGTTATTCTTTACAAAAACAAATTTCAGACATACGCTTAAAATTCGTCTCTGCCTGAAATTTGGTTCTGTCTACTGACAATCACCACACTGTCTAGTGTAACAGCGAAACGGTTCATTGTCAACCTTTACAAAAAATTATTTACTTTTTTCTTCAAGGTAGTCAATTTCAACAAGCCTTAGTCCCTGTGGTGGAACTGTCATTCCTGCTGCCTGGCGATCCTTTGCCTCAAGAATGGCCGGAATCTGTTCCGGGGCAATTGCTCCTCTTCCGACTCCGATCAACGTACCTGCAAGGATTCGGACCATATTGTAGAGGAATCCATTTCCACGGACACGAATGGTAATAAGTTCCCCCTCTTTCTCTACTTCCAGATCATAAATCGTGCGAACCGTATCTTCCACCTGAGTATGAACATTACAGAAACTCTTAAAGTCATGCTCCCCTTTCAGATATCCTGCTGCCTCTCTCATCTTCTCAAGATCAAGATCAAATGAAACATGATACGTGTCTCTTCTTCTCATCGGATCCGGGAACTTGCTATTTAAGATCTTGTACTCATACGTTTTCTCCGTATCACAATGTCTTGGATGCCAGTCTGCTTCCACCTCATCTGATGCCACAACCACGATATCTTCCGGAAGCAGTGGATTCAATGCATAAGCAAATCGGTCTGCCGGGATTGTAGACTCTGTGTCAAATACAGCAACGTTTCCCTTCGCATGGACTCCAGCATCTGTGCGGCTTGCCCCGATCACGATAATCTCTTCCTTCGTAAGTCTGGAGATTGCCTGATTCAATTCACCTTCAATCGTCGGCACTTCCGGCTGCACCTGCCATCCACAATAAGCAGTGCCGTCATATGCCACCCTTAATCTGATTCTTCTCATATCTGTTCTTTCTCCTATACTATGAGAAACACGCTCCGCGAGTTTCTCAAGTTATCGCGGCAGTCGCCAAGGTCTCGTGCAAGCACGGACTTTGACTCGTTGCTCGCGTAAATAAAAGGGACAGAAATCTCCGTCCCTCTTCTCTATTTATTTTATTCTAAAAAATCCACAATTTAAACGGCACAAATCTTCCGATCACTACAATCGCGATCAGATATCCCAATGTGATTGCATAAGCAAGTCTGTCCTGATAATGATATTTCAAAGGCTTCATCTTTGTACGCCCCTCGCCACCATGATAACAGCGGGCTTCCATTGCCATCGCCAGATCATTCGCTCTTCGGAACGCAGACACGAAAAGCGGAACAAGGATCGGAATCATTGCCTTTGCTCTTTGGATAATATTTCCTGATTCAAAATCAGCTCCTCTTGCAATCTGTGCCTTCATGATCTTGTCTGTCTCTTCCAGCAGAATCGGAATAAAACGCAGTGCAATAGACATCATCATCGAAATTTCGTGTACCGGTACATGGATTCGGTTCAGTGGATGAAGCAGCTTCTCCAGTCCATCTGTCAGTCCGTTCGGAGTCGTTGTAAATGTCATCAAAGAAGATCCTGCAACAAGCAGTACAAGACGAACTGCCATGAACACAGAAGTACGAAGTCCTGTCTCTGTGATCGTAATGATTCCCCAATGGAATAACACTGCACCGCCTCTTGTAAGGAACAAGTTCATAGCCACTGTAAACAATAACAAGATCACAATCGGCTTAAGTCCTTTTCCGATAAACTTTGCCGGGACTTTAGAAACGTGAATCATGCACGCAAGAAATACAAATGCCAATGCATATCCAAGCACACTGTTCTGCACAAATAAAGAAATCAAAAAGATCAGTGTGCAGACAATCTTCACACGCGGATCCAGTCTGTGAATCGGACTCTGCGCCGGATAATACTGTCCTATCGTAATATCTCTGATCATGACTGCACCTCCTGTCTCTTCTTCAGGAAGTTGTAGATCTCGTCCGCAGCCTCTTCCACAGTTGTCGCATCTGCTGATACATCAAATCCTTTTTCTTTCAGATCATGCATTACATATGTTACCTGTGGTGCTGCCAGTCCAACAGCCTCAAGCTCTTTATAATGGCGGAACACTTCTTCCGGTGTACCGTCAAGCATCTTTTCTCCATCATTCATCACGATCAGGCGCTCCACGTATTTCGCAACATCTTCCATGCTATGGGAAACAAGAATTACTGTCATTCCGGTCTTCTCATGAAGCAATTTTACCTGATCTAAGATCTCATCTCGTCCCTTCGGATCCAGTCCGGCTGTCGGCTCATCCAGAACAAGTACCTTCGGATGCATTGCAAGAATTCCCGCGATTGCCACACGACGCTTCTGACCTCCGGATAATTCAAATGGGGACTGCTTATAATATTTCTCCGGAAATCCTACAAGCTCCAAGGCTTCTCTTGCCTGCTTCTCGCACTCTTCCTTGGAAAGTCCCTGGTTCTTCGGTCCAAAACACACATCACTTAACACATCAACTTCAAACAACTGATACTCTGGATACTGGAACACAAGTCCTACCTGTGTACGCAGTTTCTTCATATCATATCCGTCCTCGTAAATGTTCTGCCCCTCATAAAGTAATTTCCCTGATGTTGCTTTCATCAGACCGTTCAAATGCTGGATCAAGGTTGATTTTCCCGAACCCGTGTGTCCAATGATTCCCACAAACTGTCCCTGCGGAATCTCCAGACTGACATCCTTCAGTGCATGATGCTCATATGCAGTTCCCGGGCTATATACATAACTGATATTTTCTAACTTAATTGACATAAGGCATCCACCAATTCTTCCCTTCTAAGAATTCCTTTCGGCAGCGGAACTCCTTTTTGAATCAATGCGTCTGCCAGCATTGTCACCTGTGGTACATCCATACGGTACTTCTTGAGTTCATCTACCCGGCTGAAGATTTCTTTCGGTGTACCATGCATCACCACATGCCCTTCATCCATTACAAATACCTGATCCGCATCGATCACTTCTTCCATATAATGTGTGATCAGGATCACCGTAACATTCTTCTCTTTTCGAAGCTGCTCTACCGCTTCAATCACTTCTTTTCGTCCATTCGGATCAAGCATCGCTGTCGGCTCATCGAGCACGATACACTTCGGCTCCATCGCGATCACTCCTGCGATCGCCACCCTCTGCTTCTGGCCTCCGGACAGTTTATTCGGAGAATCCTTTCTGCGCTCCAGCATACCGACTGCGCGCAGACTGTTCTCTACCCGTTTCCAGATCTCATCCGTAGGAACTCCTAAGTTCTCCGGACCGAATCCTACTTCCTCTTCCACAACAGTTCCGATAATCTGGTTATCCGGATTCTGAAATACCATTCCGGCGCTCTGTCTGATGTTCCAAAGCTCATTCGGATCTTTCGTATCTCTTCCGTCCACCCACATCGTTCCACCTGTCGGGACAAGAATCGCATTCATATGCTTCGCCAGGGTAGACTTTCCTGAACCGTTGTGTCCAAGAATCGCCACAAAAGACCCCTGCGGGACATCAATGTCAACTCCGTCAATGGCGCGATGGGATCCGATCACATTACCTTCTTCGTCTCGTTTATCATATTCAAATACAAGCTTTTCAGCACGTATCATTCCCATGGAATATACCGCCTTTCTTATTATGAAAATGCATAAGAAAATAAAACTTTCTAATGTCTCTGTATCGTTATTAGTTGCATAAGGCGAACTGCTGAAAAGCAATTCAAAATTTATTTTACGGTATCACAAAAAGATTTGCAAGCATGCATACAGTAAAATACAGTAAAATGCGAAAATTTAGTTATTACAGCACCTTTCGTCCATTGAACCTCCATTCCGATTATGATATTCTTATCTTATTAGAATATAGAACAGAACGAACCTCGATTACTGTTCTGAGTAATACTAGAATGAGGAGGCACATATTATGTCAAAATACGTTATGGCATTAGATGCCGGAACCACAAGTAACCGCTGCATTTTATTTAATAAAAAAGGGGAAATCTGCAGCGTCACACAGAGAGAATTCACACAACATTTTCCGAAACCGGGCTGGGTTGAGCACGATGCGGATGAAATCTGGGCAAGCATGCTCGGAGTTGCTGTGGAGGCTATGAACATCATCGGCGCAGAACCTTCTGATATCGCTGCAATCGGTATCACGAACCAGCGCGAGACAACGATCGTGTGGGATAAAAATACCGGCGATCCTATCTGCCACGCAATCGTCTGGCAGTGTCGTCGTACTGCTGAATTCTGCGATTCTTTGAAGGAAAAAGGACTGACAGAAAAGTTCCGTCAGAAAACCGGCCTTGTACTTGATGCTTATTTCTCCGGAACAAAGATCCGCTGGATTCTCGACAACGTTCCGAAAGCAAGAGAACGTGCCGAGCGCGGAGAACTGCTCTTTGGTACAGTAGAGACCTGGCTGATCTGGAAACTGACGAAAGGCGCAGTACATGTTACAGACTACTCCAACGCATCACGAACCATGCTTTTCAATATCAATACATTAGACTGGGATGACGAGATTCTCGAAGAACTTCAGATCCCACGCTGTATGCTTCCGACACCGAAGCCTTCCAGCTGCATTTACGGAGAGACAGATCCTTCCGTCCTCGGCGGAGCGATCCCGATCGCCGGTGCTGCCGGAGATCAGCAGTCTGCACTTTTCGGTCAGACCTGCTTTAAACCGGGAGATGCGAAGAATACTTACGGAACCGGATGCTTCCTTCTGATGAACACCGGAGAGAAACCTGTCTTTTCCAACAATGGGCTGGTCACCACGATTGCCTGGGGACTTGACGGAAAGGTTACATATGCTCTGGAAGGTTCTATCTTTGTTGCCGGTGCAGCGATCCAGTGGCTGCGTGATGAATTGCGTCTGATTGATTCCGCTGACGATTGCGAATACATGGCAAAGAAAGTGAAAAATACAAACGGCTGTTATGTTGTACCTGCTTTCACCGGACTCGGTGCTCCATATTGGGATCAGTATGCCCGCGGAACGATCGTGGGCCTGACACGTGGGGTAAATAAATACCATATCATCCGTGCAACCCTCGAGTCTCTCGCTTATCAGGCATATGACGTCCTGACTGCCATGAAGGCAGATTCCGACATCGATCTCGCTTCCCTGAAAGTAGATGGCGGCGCAAGCGCAAATAACTTCCTGATGCAGACACAGGCTGATCTGATCAACGCACCTGTCCACCGTCCGGTCTGCGTTGAGACGACTGCTATGGGAGCTGCTTATCTGGCCGGACTTGCAGTCGGCTACTGGAACAGTCTTGAAGAAATCAAAGAGAACTGGGCGATTGATCAGATCTTTGAACCTTCAATTGACCCGGAAATCCGTGAAAAGAAACTGAAGGGTTGGCACAAGGCTGTCAAATATTCCTTCGACTGGGCAAAAGAAGATTAACATTTTTATATCTTTGAAAACAAATCTATACATAAAGAACATATAGAAAAGCTGCTGTCCGTCTGTTGTTCGCAAATCTTGCAAGCAACAGTTCAGACAGCAGCTTTTTCTATTTCATATTCTTCTCTTTTATTTACAACTCATCAAGACTTTCCTTGAATCCCTCTCCAAGCACCTCACTCGTCTCAGTGAACATTACAAACGCAGAGTCATCTACCTGGTAAACTGCATTTTTCACAAGATACGCTTCTGACTTGGAACATGCACAGAGCAGAACATTTCTCTTACTCTTTGTATAAGTACCCATTCCTTCCAAAGATGTCACACCACGGTCGGTGATTCTTCCAATCTCTTCCGCTGTTTCCTCTCCCTTCGATGTAACAATGATTGCAAGTGTTCCTGCACCGATTCCGTAAAGGATCTTGTCAATTACCATAGAGCAGACAAATACTGCGATCAATCCATAAAGAACTGAGTCAACATCACCGAATACCGGCCATCCAATTAAAATAATGATCAAGTCGATCAACAACGTCAGTCGACCAAGAGACATATGTGGTCTCTTCTTTTTGATCGTCATCGTCAGGAAATCTGCTCCGCCCGAAGAAGAACCTCTCATATAGAAAAGAACCATTCCAAGTCCAAGCAATGCTCCCGAGTAAATCGCTGCAAGCAGACGCTGCCCTGTATAGTATGGGAACATCGGAAATACAAGATCGACAAAAATGGTTGAAATAATCATTGTCCTCGCAGTCTTCATCAAAAACCGCTTTCCTACTGTCTTGTAACTGATGATGACCAGTGGAATATTCAGTATCAATGTCATTGTACCGACCGGAAGATTCCATAACTTGTTCATGATCAAGGCAATACCTGAGATTCCTCCAGGCGCAAAATTTCCTGCCTCTGCAAATGTATAGATTCCGGCACCAAACAAAATACTTCCTATAATATCATACAAAATATCCACTGCAAGCTCTTTCTTCGGATGCTCTGCCCGCATCTTTTTATTCTCCATCATACCATTTCCCTCTCGTTTACATCTTATTTTCTATTCTGTCGCTTTTGCGTTCGGATAAATCTTCTCCATCTTCGCATCATCGTAATGCTCATCTGCCCATTTCTGAATGCTGTTTTCCGCTACAACGCCCTTTCCACGTTCGTCATAACGAACAAGTGCCATACATGACACAGCCACATTGCAGACCATAAAAATGATCAAAAACCAGGTGAGCACCTTCCCTGTCAGCATCGGGATTTTCTCAATCCATGCGGAAATGTACGGATAGATCTTCTTAAACCAGACAACTGCTGCAATTCCCCAGAAGAAGCAGTATAATAAGTTGATTCGGCCTCCTAAGTTAAATGGAATCTCGCTATAGTCCCAAAATACTTTCCCGAATACAATTTCGGTAAACACACTACAAAGATATTCATACGCTCCACCGAGCAATGTACCGATGATAAATAAGAAGCTGTCACTCTTATCTTTATATTTGTAAAGCATTGCTGTCACAAGTGCGATCGCCAGTCCCCAGACAATACTGAATGGTCCCCAGACCACACTGGAGCGACTCATCCACACACCTGCCGTAATCCTGCAGAAAATCGTCTCTGTAATGTCTCCAAGAAATGCTCCTACAAAAAACAACAGCACAATCTTATAGAACCCACAGCCTGCGGCAAATACTTTTCCCTTCTCCGCTTCCTCTTCCTTGCGGATCAGTTCCATCGCTTTTGGATACGCTTTTTGGATACGTTTCCCAACCCATCCGGAAATCGCACTTCCAAGCTTATTGCTGACTTTATCCAGACCTTCATTCGTAGCTTCCCACCGCGCGAGGTTCTTTCCTTTTCCACGAAGCAGCAGATAAGATCCGAGGATATCCACAACTAACACTCCAAGAAGAACCAATACAAGGATCTTCATCAGGAACAGAGGCAACATTTTAAATACTATGATCGCAAATCTGTTTCCCCAGCGGATTCCGAGATATCCAAGAGCACCCCAGACAAGAGAAGCCGGGATACAGATATATCCATCCAGATTCCA
>ERZ650307.1214-NODE-1214-length-14649-cov-5.956078_pt1 | contig 14649 bp, 15 predicted proteins | sample MGYA00376243_ERZ650307 | MGnify/ENA primary metagenome ERZ650307 (study PRJEB26733, sample SAMN07839242) | wastewater metagenome | biome: urban; feature: artificial channel; material: waste water | place: USA: North Carolina | collected 2016-03-31 ... | reverse complement strand
ATCTTTAGAAAGCACTTGTAGCGATGTATTAAGCATAAGCACGCTCCTTAAATGGCTGGATGCCAACACGGCGGTAAGTGTCGATGAAACGCTCACCCTCTGTACGCAAGTCAAGATAGGTATTGAGGATTTCTTCAATCACATCAGGAACGGCATCCGCAGCAAACGATGGCCCCAGAATGTCCCCCAACGACGCATCGTGATCAGCGTGACCACCTAAAGTGATTTGATAGAACTCAGCACCTTTCTTATCGACTCCCAAAATACCGATGTTACCAACATGGTGATGACCACAGGCATTCATACAGCCTGAGATATTCAGATCAAGTTCACCCAAATTATAAATGGTATCTAAATCTTCAAAACGACGGCTTATCGCTTCTGAAATTGGAATGGATTTCGCATTGGCCAATGAACAGAAATCACCACCTGGGCAGCAAATAATATCGGTAATAAAGCCGATATGCGCGCGTGCCATGTTGTGTTGTTCAAGTGTTTGCCACAATTCAAACAGGTCTTTTTGTGGTACATCCACAAGTGAAATATTTTGTTCGTGTGTGGTACGGAACTCACCAAAGGTGTATTTATCTGCCAAGTCAGCAATTAAATTCATTTCTTCAGAAGTCATATCACCAGGGGCAACGCCTGCACGTTTTAGTGAAATCGTGACGATACGATAGCCTTTGACTTTATGTGCATTGGTGTTGACGTTAAACCATTGCTTAAATTTTGGATGTTCAGCAAACAGTGCTGAAAAATCCTGATCTTCTAAATCTTGATAATCAAATGGAGTGAATTCTTCATCTAATTTTTTCAAGATCTCAGGCTGAATCTTCAATGCTTCACGTGTGTGCTCAAATTCAGCCTCAACTTTTTCTGCGAACACTGCTGGTGTGAGTGCTTTCACGAGAATCTTAATACGTGCCTTGTATTTGTTGTCTCGACGGCCATGCAGGTTATAGACACGCAAGGTCGCTTCAAGATAGGCAATCAAGTCTTCACGTGGTAAGAACTCACGGATTACGCTACCAATGATTGGGGTACGGCCCAAGCCACCACCAACCATGATTTTATAGCCCATTTCGCCCGCTTCATTGCGAACGATATAAACACCAATATCATGGAAAGCTGTTGCAGCACGATCTGTTTCTTCTAAAGCAGAAACTGCAATCTTGAACTTACGTGGCAAGAACGCAAATTCAGGATGGAAAGTACTCCACTGACGAATCAATTCACACGTCGGACGTGGGTCTGCAATCTCACCAGCAACCACACCTGCAAACTGATCAGTCGTGGTATTACGAATACAGTTACCTGAGGTTTGTACTGCATGCATTTGTACTGTTGCTAGCTCAGCAAGAATATCAGGTACATTTTCTAAAGCAGGCCAGTTCAACTGAATATTTTGACGAGTTGAAACGTGGGCATAACCACGATCATATTCAGTCGCAATTTCAGCAATTTTTCTGAGTTGTTTAGTATTCATCAAGCCATACGGCACAGCGATACGGAGCATAGGTGCATAACGTTGCACGTACAGACCATTTTGCAAACGTAATGGACGATATTCGTCTTCGGTCAATTTTCCTGCTAAATAGCGTTCTGTTTGATCGCGAAACTGAGCAACACGTTGGTTAATCAGTTGTTGATCGAAATCCGTATATAAATACATGGCGTATGGCTAGTCATTCATTATAAAGGCAACTAGCATAGCGAGCTTTTATTCATCAACAAAATGCTTTTTTTGCATATTTAATAACGATTTTATTGATAAGCCTATCTAATTGCCGCAAATAGAAAAAGCTCAGACAAATCTGAGCTTTTACAATCATTTTCTAAATGAAATTAGTTCTTATCTGGCAATGTGTAAGCGACTAAATAATCACCTTTTTTCGTCCCAAATGAACCATGCCCACCCGCCATAATCACCACATATTGCTTGCCATTGATTTCATAGGTCATTCGAGTCGCCTGTCCACCCGCAGGTAAACGTGCTTCCGATAACTTATCGCCATTTGAAACATTGAATGCACGAAGATAATTATCTTGGGTTGCTGCAACGAACATCACTGCGCCTCAGTATCTTGTCAACCTAGAATTTTATTGAGATCGAAGTAGATCTATACAACATCTTAACAATACAGTGATGAATCTCACATATTGTCTACCACTTACCCTCACCTAGACCCTGACCAATAAAGGCATATTTAATTTGTGAACGTGAGAACTTAATTGGACATGCCAATTGCGCTTCGGTTTGTTCACTATTTTCAGATAATGGTACATCCACGACCCAACCACGTTGTTCAGCAATTGGAGAAACCAATGCTTCGTCAAGGCTCAAGACAGGTTCCACACAAATATCTAAGGTTTTAAAAAGTTGCTGCCATACTACAAAATCTTGGCTTTTAAACTTTTCTTGTAATGCTTGTTTCACCGCTTGGCGGTCTTCAGGATCAAATGATGTGCCTTTGGCAAGAAGTAATGGCAATTCTAAAGCCGCTGCCAAACCCGCCATAAATTGTGGCTCTAAACTACCGACTGAGAAATAACGCCCATCTTGAGTTTCATAATAATCGTAGAAACTTGCACCATTGAGCATACCCGCTTCAGGGGCTTGTGGTGTTTGCCCTGCCAAACTTGCAGAAGCAGCCATACTATTTAAACTTGCCACACAATCTGTCATGGAAATATCAATATATTGTCCAAGACCACTACGTTGACGCTCAACAACCGCAGCTAAGATACCAATCACCGCATGCAAAGAACCACCTGCCACATCCGCAATTTGAATTCCAAGTGGTGGTGGGCCACTATCTTGACGGCCACTATGCCCAGAAATCCCTGCAAGGGCCAGATAGTTAATATCATGCCCTGCCCGATCTTTATAACTTCCCGTTTGGCCATATCCCGTAATCGAGCAATAGATTAAACGTGGATTAATCTCTGCCAAAGTCTCATAGTCCAAACCTAAACGGCGCATGACATCAGGACGAAACTGTTCCAAAACAATATCAAACTCAGAAATTTTATTTTTGATCAGTTCAATATTGTTTGGCTCTTTTAGATCAAGCGCAATCGACTGTTTATTTCGATTCAGATAACTATGTGCAGTGGCTTGCCCATTGGCATAGGGTGGCATAATTCTCACGAGATCTGGACGCGTTGGAGATTCCACATGGATCACTTCTGCACCCATATCCGCAAGATACATACTTGCAAATGGACCAGGCAATAAAGTAGAAAAATCTAGAACTTTCAATCCTTTTAAAGCAGATGGCATAATAATTTTTACTCGATTTGTTCAAATTTTCTTTTATACTAGGTTCGGATAAACACAAAAACAATGTCATGTTCAGCCATTTACCTTGATCGTTTCGGCAATTTAACATGTACTTAGTGAGCAATATTTTTTTCTTGTCAATTGCTCAATTAGATATTTTAGACGGTTATTTAGGTCAATTATCGTGAATAGTAAAGAAACTGAAGGATTCAATATGAGCCGTGATACGATCAGCATCCACTTCGTGAATGCGGCTTTAACAGGTGTAAAACGCCTAGGCATGGACGTTGAAACATTACTTTCACATGTTGGAATTGAGGCAGAACTGCTGCGTCAACCCAAAGCGCGAATCTCCCCTGAGCAATATACTCGTTTTGTCAAAATGTTATGGATGGTCACTCAAGATGAACACGTAGGTTTTGATGTACAGCCTCGTCGTTTAGGTACATTTGCCATTATGTGCCAATTAATCATACATTCGAAAACACTTGGACAGGCACTGGAACTCTCCTCCCAGTTCTATAAATTGTTTGGAGATGAATGGTCGGTAAGCTTGGAACGTGACAAGCATGAAGCACGTTTAGTGCCTCACATTCCTAAAGCGCTTGACCCTGATCATTTTATTACTGAAAGCATGCTGATGATTTGGCATGGACTTGCATCATGGTTAATCGAACGCCGCCTGCCACTGGAACGTGTTCATTTTGGCTATGAACGCCCTAACCACGCCGATGAATATGATGCGCTGTTCTTTGCGCCTGTGATGCAATTCGATGCACAACGTACGGAAATCACATTTGCTGCTGATTATCTAGATTTACCAATACGCCAAGATGACAAAACCTTAGAAGAGTTTTTGAAAGCAGCACCTGCACAATTACTGGTAAAATTCAAGAATACCAACTCACTCACTTCACGTATTCGTGATGTGTTAAAGAGCCAGATTGGTGAAGAAATGCCAACCCTCAATGATGTTGCATCAATGTTGTATTTATCACCTCAAACATTGCGTCGTCGTTTGGCTGCGGAAGGTAAAAGCTATCAAGGGGTCAAAGATGCCTTACGTCGTGATGCTGCAATTCATTTATTATTAACACCAAACCTTACCCTTGAAGATGTTGCTCAACAAGTTGGCTTTAGTGAAACCAGTACCTTCCACCGTGCCTTCAAGAAATGGACAGGTGTTACGCCTGGTTTATACCGTCAGTTGCATGGGCAGCATTTATAAATCACTGCATATAGATAGTCTGAAAGCTCAGGCTATCTATTCCGCTGACTTTGAGAATACGGACCGATCTCTTTATTATTCAACAATCTCTTTCAATAAAATAAAACTGAGTGTGATAAATTTTGCCATCACTCGCAGTATGTTCCAAAATGGAACATACTGAACTTTGTTCAAGTTCAAAAACTTTAAAGATGTTTCCCAAATGTTTGGTAATTGCAGGGCGTTTTGTGCCAAACAACTCTGCCATCTATGCCTGACTTAACCAAACAGTTTCCTGTTCCAGATTAACCTCTAACTTTATTTCCCCATCCTGACTGCTAAAAAACTGGATTTGACTCATGCTGTTTTCCTTATTTTATTTATGCATGCCATTTTAACGATTAAAATTGGCGAAAAACATCAAACTTACCAATGTTTATCATCATTGCACTGACACTTAAATTGAGTACACTCGAAGCACAATGATTTTAATTTAAGGCAATACAAGGAACAGCTATGAGCGAGGCCTATATTATTGATGCCATTCGCACACCACGCGGAAAAGGAAAAAAAGACGGCTCATTACATGAAGTAAAACCAATTACTTTACTCACAACATTATTGAATGAATTACAACAACGCCATCAACTCGACACATCTAAAGTCGATGATATCGTTCTCGGTTGTGTGACACCGATTGGTGATCAAGGTGGGGATATTGCCAAAACTGCTGCGATTGCTGCAGGTTGGAATGATGATGTCGCAGGCGTACAAATCAACCGTTTCTGTGCTTCTGGTTTAGAAGCGGTGAACTTGGCAGCACAAAAAGTTCGTTCAGGTTGGGAAGATGTTGTGGTTGCGGGTGGCGTAGAATCAATGTCACGTATCCCGATGGGTTCAGATGGTGGACCATGGGCACTTGATCCTGAAACCAATTTAAAATCATCTTTTGTACCACAAGGTGTGGGTGCAGACTTGATTGCAACCTTGGATGGTTATAGCCGTGCAGATGTAGATGCTTTTGCAGTGGGTTCACAACAAAAGGCCGCTGCGGCTCAAGCAAATGGTTATTTCGATAAATCCGTAGTGCCTGTGAAAGATCATGCAGGTGTAACAATCTTAGAAAAAGACGAATTTATCAAAGGGACAACCACCGTTGAAGGTTTAGCAAAACTGAATGCTAGCTTTGAAATGATGGGACAAATGGGCTTCGATGCAGTTGCATTACAGAAGTATCCTGAAGCGCAAAAAATTAATCATGTTCATCATGCAGGTAACTCATCAGGGATCGTTGATGGTGCTGCGGTGGTGTTATTGGCTTCTGAAAAAGCAGTCAAAGAACAAGGTTTAAAACCTCGTGCCAAGGTGCTTTCAACTGCATTGGTCGGCACAGACCCAACCATTATGCTGACAGGTCCTGCCCCTGCTGCACGTAAAGCATTAGAAAAAGCAGGCTTGAGCATCGACGATATTGATTTATTTGAAGTGAATGAAGCTTTTGCTGCTGTGGTGATGCGTTTTATTACAGAACTGAAAGTTCCTGCTGAAAAAGTCAACGTCAATGGTGGTGCGATTGCCATGGGACATCCTTTGGGTGCAACAGGTGCCATGATTTTAGGAACTTTGCTAGATGAATTAGAGCGTCAGGGCAAAAAACGCGGTCTAGCAACATTATGTGTCGGTGGTGGTATGGGTATCGCTACCATTATCGAGTTGGTGTAAATCACTCAAAACCTCCCTGAAATATGAGACTCGGAAACGTCATTCGCAACCTGCATAGTATCTACAATATATTGTTTCTGCGATAAATTGTATAAATGAAAGAATTGAACAGGTTTTGCGAATGACAATGGTTTTGCCTACTTTTGTCGAAACAAAAGTAGGTCGAACCGAAGGTTTATCCTAAAACTAGATGAGAGCTTAACAAGACGCTGCGATGCTTATATTTACTTATGCAGGTCACTTACGATTAAGCTCATAAAATATTGGACGATGATGTATGAGCGCTATTAAATACGAAAAAAACGCTGACAATATTGTAATTCTTACCCTTGATTCATCGGGTCAATCTGCAAATACCATGAATGCAGAGTTCCGTGATGCTTTAGATGAAGTCAGTCAAAAACTGAAAGCTGAAACTGATCTGAAAGGTATTATTTTCCGTTCAGCTAAGAAAACCTTCTTTGCTGGTGGTGACTTAGATGAGCTGATTCAGGTACAACCTGAACATGCCACTGAATTTTTCAAGATGATTGAAAAACTCAAAGGTGACTTACGCACAATCGAAACTTTAGGTGTGCCTGTTGTTGCAGCTTTAAACGGCACTGCGCTTGGTGGTGGCTGGGAAATCGCTTTAGGTTGTCATTATCGTATTGCCATTAATGATCCAAAAACTAAATTTGGTTTACCTGAAGTGACTTTAGGTTTACTTCCAGGTGGTGGTGGTATCGTCCGTATGGTGCGTCTGCTCGGCTTACAAAATGCATTCCCGTTCCTCATGGAAGGTAAGCAATTTGGTGTCGATAAAGCAAAATCTCTCGGCTTAGTACATGACACGGCTGAGAATGAACAAGAGCTGTTAGACAAAGCCATTGCTTGGGTGAAAGCTAATCCACCTTCTACAAAAGCAGCACAGCAACCATTTGATGTGAAAGGCTACAAAATCCCGGGTGGCAGTCCAAGCACTCCTGCGGTTGCACAAGTGCTTGCAATTGCTCCTGCAATGCTACGTGACAAAACCAAAGGTTGCTACCCTGCCCCTGAAGCAATCATGGCGGCTGCGGTTGAAGGTGCGCAAGTCGATGTAGATACCGCTTTACGTATCGAGTCACGTTACTTCACTCAACTGACAGTAGGTCAGATTTCCAAGAACATGATCGGTACGTTTTGGCATGGTCTAAATGCAATTAAATCAGGTGCGAGTCGTCCTGCTGAAGTTGCTAAATGGCAAGCGAAGAAAGTCGGTGTTTTAGGTGCAGGTATGATGGGTGCAGGGATTGCCTACTCAACCGCAATCAAAGGCATTCCTGTCGTACTCAAAGACGTATCTGTTGAAAATGCAGAGAAAGGCAAAGCTTACTCGCAAAAGCTACTTGATAAACGTGTTTCACAGGGTCGTATGACAGCTGAAAAACGTGATCAAGTGTTAGCACTGATTACTGCAACCGCTGATGCAGCTGATTTACAAGGCTGTGATTTAATTATTGAAGCAGTATTTGAGAATCAAGAACTCAAAGCTAAGGTGACTCAAGAAGCTGAACAGTATTTAGCTGAAGGTGGCATTTTTGCCTCCAACACCTCGACTTTACCAATCACGGGTTTAGCGACTGCAAGTAAAGATGCCAAAAACTTCATTGGTCTACACTTCTTTAGTCCAGTCGATAAAATGCAATTGGTAGAAATCATCAAAGGCAAAGAAACTTCTGCTGAAACATTGGCGAAGGCTTATGACTTTGTACAACAAATTGCTAAAACGCCAATTGTGGTGAATGATAGCCGTGGTTTCTTTACCAGTCGTGTGTTTGGTACGTTCATTCAAGAAGGTATGCGTCTTCTTGCTGAGGGCGTGCATCCAGCGAAAATCGAAATGGCAGCACTCAAAGCTGGTATGCCTGTTGGTCCTCTTGCGATTCAGGATGAAGTATCTTTAACTCTGACTGAGCATGTAGCAAGCGAAACACGTAAAGCATTGCAAGCTGAAGGGAAAGACTTACCAAAAACTCCTGTAGATGAAGTGGTTCACACCATGATTCACGAGCTGAATCGTAAAGGTAAGGCAGCGGGTGCAGGCTTCTATGAATATCCTGAAAATGGCAAAAAACATTTGTGGGATGGACTCAGCCGTTGGACGAAAGCCAATGATATTTCCGAACAAGATATGATTGATCGTTTCTTGTTTGTTCAGGCACTCGATACTTTACGCTGCTATGAAGAGAATGTTCTGGAATCGGTGATTGATGCCAATGTCGGCTCGATTTTTGGAATCGGTTTCGCACCGTGGACAGGAGGCGCAATCCAGTTCCTGAACCAGAATGGAATTGAAAAATCTCTCCAGCGTTCAGAACAATTGGCGGCTCAATATGGTGAACGTTTTAATCCACCGCAGTTATTGAAAGACAAGGCACAGAAGAAAGAAGTGATTCAATAATCCATTTCTTTTAAAAGCGTTAAAGCTCGTATGGAACATCCGATCTGTACGGGCTTTTTAATTGCCCAAATAAAACCCCAGCAGAATTTCCGTCTAATCCATCACAAATTATGCTATAAATATCGCCATTCCGATTTATTTTTATGTCCTTTGGAACTGCGCTTATGTCTGAAAAACTTTGTCCAGAAACATCACCCTGGGGTTGGAAAGCCCTGATCATCACCTGTATTTTAAGTTTTATTTTTATGGTGGTTTTCTACCTTGCCATGAATAATGAGGCGGACTATATGCCAATGAACCAGAAGAAAGCACCAGCCCAGGCTGAAATGTCACAGTCTTCCATGACCACTGAAACAGGCAATACTGAAACACATCAGCACCACGAATGATTGAATTGGGCTAGCATACCTAAAATTTGATACCAGAAATTATAGAGTTTAAGTTCAATCCATTAATCTATGACACTTATGGTATAAGTGGCATTATCATTTCAATATGGGGAATGCCACATTCATCATACGGATCGCCTTGCGTGACAAAACCAAGTTTTTCATAAAATGAAATGGCATGAACCTGTGATGACAGTTTGAGGAATGGACGATGTTGCTGTTGTGCATAGCGAATAATATCCAACATAATCATTCGTCCAATGCCCTGCCCCCGATATTTTTGGATGACCGCCACACGCCCAACACTATTGTTTTGCAATAGACGCGCTGTGGCTATAGGTTGATCACGATCATAAACCACAAAATGCTGTGAAATGGCATCCTGATCATCCCACTCATCCTGTTCAGGAATATTTTGTTCAACAATAAACACCAATTCCCGAATCAGTCTGGCATCTTGCTGCAATTGATCCCAATCGCCATTTTCAACGCTTAACATACCGATCTCAACACGCCTAACACTTGCAACCCAGATTTTCGACTGGCATTTGATCCTGCAACAACAATTCCAGAGATTGTTTTTCAATGCCATACATGGCTTTTAAGGCCTGAATCTGCTGCATGATGTTTGGGTCAGGCTGTTGAATATCCTTGCGTTTGGTTGCCAGAATCATCTTGTTTTTGCTGGTATGTTCCAATGCCACAAATTCAAATACCTTGGTTTCATAACCATAGGCCTTGAGCAATAAGGCCCGTAGGGTATCGGTCAGCATTTCTGCCTGCTGGCCTGCATGAATCCCAAACTGGAGCATGGGTTGCAATACTTCTGGACTCTTGAGTTGCGGCCTTAATTCTTTATGGCAACACGGCACGCACATAATCATGGAAGCATTTAAGCGAATTCCTGTATGGATGGCAAAGTCAGTTGCAATGTCACAGGCATGCAGGGCAATCATCACGTCCAGCTTTGCAGGTTGATAACTGCGTACATCCCCCTCAAAAAAATCGAGATGATGAAATCCGACCTGATCAGCTACATTTTGGCAGAACTCCACCAGATTTGAACGAAGTTCAACACCAGTAATCAGTGGTGTTTTATGTTGTGCCAACAAATAGTCATACAAGGCAAAGGTTAAATAGCCCTTGCCTGAACCAAAATCGACAATGTTCAACTCTTGCTGTGAGGCATCAATCTGTTCATAGGCATTGGAAAAGATTTCAATGAACTTATTAATCTGTTTCCACTTACGCGCCATGCTCGGAATGATCTGCCCTTTTTCATCGGTAATGCCCAGATGCATTAAAAATGAGCTGTGCTGATCAACATAACGCTGCTTTTCACGGTTATGCTGATGCTGTTCCACTTTGGTTGCAGAAGCCTGTTTTTTCTGGATATTGAACATGGCTTTCTTTTTATTTTTCTTCAGTTGAATATCCTGATTGAGTGTAAATAAATTTGCCTGTTTAGACAGGTTCAATAGCTCAGCAATTTTCTCCAGCCCCTCAGCAATTGCATAGTTTTTGGTGATGTCCTGAGTAGTGTGGTGATACAGGCAAGACAAGGTTGGCTGCCCCTGCAACTCAATCATGCGAAACGTCATCTTTTCCAGATCTGCCAGTTCACCTTTGTACTGACTGAGAATCAGCCGTTCAAAGCTTTTATTTTCAATAGATTGCTGGATATCCAAGAAAAACTGCTGTTCTTGTTCAAAAGAAAATTTCGGCGCAAACATAGTGAAAACCTGACAAATAGAAACTAAATTCTAAAGCGTCTTACTTTAAAAGGGAAATTGCATTACGATACAGTTGTATTTTTATTCAGATGAGCTATGAATGGCTTCAACCTCCCCACTCGATTATGATCCACAGGAAGAACTCATCAATGCCTATAGTCACGGCCTGGGTGCTATACTGGCATTTATTGCCGTGATCTTCCTGATTGTGAAAGGCTATGGTTTACCTTTGGGACAATGGATCAGCCTATGGGTCTATGGGCTGAGTCTGGTGTTGTTGCTCAGCAGCTCCATGCTGTATCACTTTGCTCAGGACGAACGTAAACGTTATTGGTATAAAAAACTTGATCATACTGCTATTTATTATTTAATCGCAGGGACTTACACGCCTTTTCTCAGCATTGCCATTCCAACGGCAAAGGCACACCACCTACTGATTGCTCTCTGGGTCATTGCATTGATTGGAACATTGTTTAAGCTGGTGTTTATTCACCGTTTCCAGAAAGTGTCCCTGGCAGGCTATCTGGTGATGGGCTGGTTGGCGGTTTTGGTGATGGATGACATGCAGCGCTATCTTTCCAAGGATGCAATACAGCTCCTGATTGCAGGTGGACTGGCCTATACGGTCGGCACATTGTTTTATGCCTTAAAAAAGGTAAGATATAGCCACGCAATTTGGCATGTTTTTGTGCTATTAGGGGCAGGTTTACACTTTTTAGCGATCTATTGCTATGTATTATAAATCCATGCATCGCAGGCAGCTTGCTGGGTAAATTCCGCATTCAAAAGAAATTTCAGGACAGGTTTTACTGTTTCCTGAATAAATCACATTAAGGTTTTGTATGTCGTCAAACGCTACGACTGTCACCACTGAAGTGGCCAGTAATTCAAAGGTACGGGTATTATTTGCCAGTCTGGTGGGTACTACGATTGAGTTTTTCGACTTTTATATCTATGCCACAGCGGCAGTGCTGATTTTCCCCCATTTATTTTTTCCTGAAAGCAGTGATGGTGCTGCGGTACTCAAATCACTGGCAACCTTTGCCATCGCCTTTATTGCCCGCCCGATTGGTGCGGCGATTTTTGGACATCTGGGTGACCGAATTGGACGTAAAGCCACACTGGTTGCCGCCCTACTCACCATGGGAATTTCCACTGTCTGTATTGGTCTACTGCCGACCTATGCCCAGATTGGCATTGTTGCCCCTTTACTACTTGCCTTATGCCGTTTAGGACAAGGCTTAGGCTTAGGCGGTGAATGGAGTGGCGCGGTTCTACTTGCCACTGAAAATGCCCCAGAGGGTAAACGTGCATGGTATGGCATGTTCCCACAGCTTGGCGCACCGATTGGCTTTATCCTGGCAACAGGTTCATTCCTCCTGCTGAATGCCTTTATGTCGGAACAGGCCTTTATGACATGGGGCTGGCGGATTCCATTTATCTCCAGTGCAATTCTGGTGTTGGTCGGTTTGTATATTCGTTTAAAACTGCATGAAACCCCTGCTTTCCAGAAAGTGTTAAATAAGCAGAAAGAGGTCAATGTCCCTTTCAAGGAAGTTATGACCAAGCATTTCCCGATGTTGGTACTGGGCACCATTGCCGCAATCTGTACCTTTGTGGTGTTCTATCTCACCACCGTGTTTGCGTTGAACTGGGGAACCTCCAAGCTGGGTTATGCACGCGGTGATTTTCTTGGCTTGCAGTTGATCGCCACGCTATGCTTTGCAGCATTTATTCCGCTGTCTGCGATTTTTGCAGAGAAGTTTGGCCGTAAAAATACCTCGATTGCTGTCTGCGTACTTTCAGCACTGTTCGGATTATGCTTTGCGCCACTACTGGGTTCAGGCAACCCAATACTGGTGTTCCTGTTCCTCTGTATTGGCCTTTCCATCATGGGACTGACTTATGGCCCGATTGGCACGGTACTTTCTGAGATTTTCCCGACTTCCGTACGCTACACAGGTTCAGCCCTGACATTCAATTTGGCAGGTATTTTTGGTGCATCCTTTGCCCCTTATATCGCCACCAAACTGGCAGAAAACTATGGTCTGGGTGCTGTTGGTTTATATCTAAGTTTGGCATCCATTCTCTCTTTAATCGCGTTTTTACTGATTCGTGAAACCAAGCATGATGATGTAAATAACCAGATTTAAACCTCATTTTCCAGATGATCCAAAAATCAAAAAAACTGGATCATCTGGAATACCATTTATCGGGCAGTACCCAAGCCCTCCCCGTTAAATAGATCACAACATTTTCCAAAATATTTTTTATGGTAAAATTACCGCTTCGATTTTTTTAGACAATTGTGCTATGTACGCAGTGATTATCGTTGCCGTTTTTTTGTTCAGCTTCTTATATACCTATTACCGTGGTAAAGAACGCCTGAAAGCCTCCCGACAATTATTCGACCATTCCACGTTTCTGGCACCCGTAAACATGTTTATGACGGGTTTTTCAAAACTCCCAAACCAACCATTCTTTGATGTGGCACAGTTTCCAGAACTCAAGCCATTGCAGGATAACTGGCAGGTGATTCGTGAGGAGGCCATTCAACTCCAAAGCCAGATTAAGGCGGCGGAAAAAAATAATGATGCGGGTTTTAACACATTCTTTAAACGTGGCTGGAAACGTTTCTACTTAAAATGGTATCAGGATAGCCATCCATCGGCGCAGCAACTTTGCCCCAAAACAGTGGCATTACTGGAAAGTATTCCCTCTGTCAAAGCTGCCATGTTTACTGAGTTACCATCAGGAAGTTATTTAGGCAAACACCGTGACCCTTATGCAGGTTCAGTTCGTTACCATCTTGGTCTGGTTACGCCGAACAGCGATGATTGCTTCATCGAGGTGGATCAGGAACGTTATAGCTGGAGAGATGGTGAAGCCACCATTTTTGATGAAACCTATGTGCATTGGGCGCATAACCAGACGGATCAAACCCGTATTATCCTGTTCTGTGATATTGAACGTCCGATGAAATGGGGCTGGGCACAACGTTTCAACCACTGGTTTGGACGCAATGTCATGTCTGCGGCAAGCTCACCCAATGATGATCAGGACAAGACGGGGTTTATCAACCGCATCTTTAAATATGGCTATGCAGTACACCATTATGGTCGTGGCTTAAAGCAACGTAACCGCCGTCTATACTATGTGTCTAAATGGCTGCTGTTTGGCATGATTATTGGACTGATCTTGCTGCCGAGCTTTTTATAATAAATTTTCAATGAATAAAAAAGAGATGCAATGACATCTCTTTTTTATGGCCAAACCAATCTTATTGATTTGTCTGAGGTGCTTGAACACTCGCTGCTTGCGCTGCCATGTCTGCCGCCTGAACAGCAGCCTCACCAATCAGGGCAATCTTGGCTTTTTCCTGACTTTTTGCTGAAAGCGCTGGATTTGATGCCACAATACGGTTGATATTGGCAGAGTTTGCAGGCGCAATCGCCGCAGTTTGTAAAACGATTGGACGATTGCCTGTATCACCCAAGGTATAACGAATTCCTGTGCGTGGGCTGATAATGGTGGTGACATCACGCTTTACCTGTGCCTCTGCTGTGGTGTTGCCCTGTGCGGCAAGTACCTTGTCCACAGTGGTTGTTTGTGGTGCATCTTCCGCAACTGCAAAACCAGACACTGCCACACTTGCCAAAATCAAAAATTTTAATGTTTTTTTCATTGCTTTCCCGCTTTTCATACACATTCAATCAAGAATATTAATCCCAATAATCTAACTATAAAGCCAGTTGTGACTCAAGTTACTTCTCGTAAAAAAAAGCAGGACTTAAGTCCTGCTCTTCATAACAGCTAAAAATCAGCCTAAAACTAGATTTTACCGTGACATTGCTTGTATTTTAAACCAGAACCACATGGACATGGTGCGT
>ERZ650307.1209-NODE-1209-length-14692-cov-3.246567_pt1 | contig 14692 bp, 17 predicted proteins | sample MGYA00376243_ERZ650307 | MGnify/ENA primary metagenome ERZ650307 (study PRJEB26733, sample SAMN07839242) | wastewater metagenome | biome: urban; feature: artificial channel; material: waste water | place: USA: North Carolina | collected 2016-03-31 ... | reverse complement strand
TGGCCGGTGGTATGCATGTTACCTCGGATATGGCCGGGGATGCGCCGGAATCATGGAAAAGCCGTCTGACAGCAGATGGCTACACAGTTCGCACAGATCTGCGCGGGCTCGGCGAGTACCCGGCGTTCCGAGCCCTCTATCTGCGCCGGCTTGAGGAGCTGCTTCCGGCTGAATGCTGAAAATTGAATAAACGGAATAACTCATAGCTATTAGCGATATGCCCATAATGTATTTTGTATTTTTTGAAAATTCATGTATACTATAAATGTAATCATTTACCCAACGGAAGTATATTGGGCAGTATTCTAAAATGAGGTGAGTTTATGTCGCAACCTGTAACAACTAATCCCTGGATCATTATGCTGATCAACATGACGGTCGTGTTCCTGGTGCTGGCCGCTTTGGGGCTTGTCATTAAGTTCATTCATTACATCGATCCGACTAAGTCAAAACTCGAGGCGGAGGACGAGACTGCGGTGTCCGTTGCGCCGTCGGCCGTATCTGCTGTTTCGGCCAGCCCGGAGCCAGTGGCGAACGGAGTCTCTCCTGAGGTCGTCGCTGTTATCGCTGCGGCTATAGCCAGCTATGGCTGTGAAGCCGGACAGATTCATTCCATCCGTCCGATTGAGCGCATGGGGTGGAGAACTTCTGTCCGCACGCAGATTACGCAACGGTCATAAGGCTGGAAGGTAGCGAGAATAATGGAACTTATCAATGCATTTTCCGTGTCGCTGCAGGCCGTCTGGAATGACAGTGGCTTTTCGGTATTTACCGTGGGCAATGGCATCATGATTCTGGTTGGTCTGGTGCTGCTGTATCTGGCGATTGTCAAGGAATTTGAACCGCTGCTGCTGGGGCCGATTGCTTTCGGCTGCATTTTGGCGAATTTTCCGCGTACGGGTTTTCTCACAGATCCGGGACTCATGCAGGCCATTCATTATGGCATTGCAAACGAGATTTTCCCCCCGCTTATTTTTCTCGGCATTGGTGCGATGACGGATTTTGGTCCGCTGATTGCCCGTCCGTCCACGCTGCTGATGGGAGCTGCCGCCCAGATTGGTGTATTTGTAGCTTTAATGGGGGCAATGTTCCTGGGGTTCAATGTGCAGGAGGCTGCCGCTATTGGTATCATTGGCGGCGCTGACGGTCCGACTGCTATTTATCTGGCTATCCAGATGGCGCCACATCTGCTCGGTGCTATTGCGGTTGCGGCGTATTCTTATATGTCGCTGGTGCCGCTGATCCAGCCACCGGTCATGAATTTGCTGACATCCAAGCGTGAGCGCGAGGTCGTCATGGAGCAGATGCGTCCGGTATCGAAGTTTGAGCGTGTCTGTTTCCCGGTCATATCGGCTATCCTTATCAGTCTGCTGCTGCCGCCAATTGCTGCGCTGCTTGGCTGCCTCATGCTTGGCAATCTGTTCCGTGAGTCTGGCGTCATGGATCGTCTGTCCGATACGGCTCAGAATTCGCTGTGCAATATCGTCACGATTTTTCTGGCAACCGGTACAGGCATGACGATGAGTGCGGAGGAATTCCTGATTCCTCAGACGCTGCTGATCATCCTGCTCGGCCTCATTGCCTTCATATTCGGGACGGCGGGCGGTGTCGTATTTGGTAAAATCATGTGCCGCTGGTCTGGCTGGAAGATCAATCCGCTGATCGGGTCGGCTGGTGTGTCGGCTGTGCCGATGGCAGCTCGTGTGAGCCAGGTTGTTGGCATGAAAGCGAAACCGGGCAACTATCTGCTCATGCATGCCATGGGCCCGAATGTAGCTGGTGTTATTGGAACGGCTGTTGCGGCTGGGACCATGCTGGCTATGCTCAAGTAATCCATAAAGAATATTGGCTCCTGCTGTGCTGAGGTACGGCAGGAGTTTTTTATTGGGGATATAGATGGGTGCTTGACAGATATCCTGACACGCATTATAATTAACGCTGATGGATCCATCATAATTTCATATGGAAAAGGAACAGGTGTCATCCGGTGCAAACCCGGATGCTGAAAAGAGAAGCTGGATGAGCCAGCACGGTCCCGCCACTGTAAGGGGAGCGAATCTGCATAGTTAAGTCACTGGGCTGCATACAGCCTGGGAAGGCGCAGAAGAGCAATGAACCGAGTCAGGAGAACTGCCTGTTTGACAATCACCGTTGTGCGTTGGGGAACGCACGCTACCTGCGAGCGATGGGGAGGAGATTTTCAAGCATATAGTTTTTATGCTGTTTTTGAAAATCGACGTCTTTCTGCCATAGCAGAAAGACGTTTTTTTGTTGCGAGTTTATTTGTTCTAGGAGGAAATTCTATGAAAAACTGGAAAAAGATGCTGGCTGCCGGACTGGCCTGCGGTGCGGTACTAAGCATGACGCAGCCACCGGCAGAAGCAGCGTATGAACTGAATGCCCAGGTCAAGGCGCCGACCATGGCGTTAAAGACTGCTTCGGAGATCGGTGTATTGCATCATGAGAGCAAGGATCTGGCACAGAAGCCCAATAAGGATGCGATCGTCGTGATGACCTTTGGTACCACCTTCAAGGATACCCGGGCCAAGACGATCGATGCGACGGTTGCCGCTATTCAGGCTAAACATCCGAATACCAAGGTAATCACGGCCTACACGTCACATATCATCATCAAGCGAGTCAAGGCGAATGAAGGTATCGTTTACCCGACACCGGAGCAGGCCATGGATCAGCTCAAAAAAGAAGGTTATACCCGTGTAGCGCTCGCTAGTCTCGATGTTATTCCGGGCATGGAGTACAACTATGATATGGGTGTCTACCAAAACTACAAGAAACAGTTTAAGAAAATGACGCTTGGTACCTCGCTGATGTATTGGCAGGGGCAGGAGGGGCAGGCCGATGATGTGACGGATACCATCAAGGCTTTTGCTACGCAGTTCCCTAAGCAGGGGAAGAAGGATGCGATTCTTGTCATGGCACATGGCACCCCACAGGTATCCAATGCCTATTATTCTGTTATTCAGGCAAAGATTGATGAGCTGGGCTATAAAAATGTCTATGTCTACACGGTCGAAGGCTGGCCGAATCTCGAAACTGTAATGCCGAAACTTAAGGCGCATGGCATCAGGCATGTCACGCTTATGCCGCTGATGATGGTTGCTGGCGACCATGCCAATAACGACATGGCTGGCAAAGATACAGATTCACATAAATCTGTTCTCGAAAAGGCTGGCTACAAGGTTGATGCCTACATTCATGGTATCGGTGAGAATCCGGCCGTTCGGGCATTGTATGTACAACGGGCTGAAGATGCCTGGAATGCCCTGGTGAAATAAAAGACCACATGATCCCGCCAGTAAAAGGTGCTGTAAAACCTAAGTCCGCCTTTTTCGGCGGGATTTATAGTAAATCCTGTTCGTTGACACGGGTGGGGGGGTGGTGTAAGATAAACAAGAATGAAATTTATGGAGGTTTGTGCACTTATGAGTGGAATATTTTATGGAATTGGCGTCGGCCCTGGCGATCCGGAACTGTTGACGATGAAGGCTATCCATGTGATGGAAAAGGTGGATGTGCTGATTGCTCCGAAAACGGAAAAAAAGGATGGCAGCGTGGCGCTTTCCATTGCCAGGCCATACCTTCGTCCGGATATTGAAATCGTTTATCAGGTGTTCCCGATGGTCAAGGGGTTTGCGGAAAACAGCATTGGAGCCTGGGAACAGAATAAGCAGGAAATCCTGAGTCTGCTGAAGGCTGGCAAGAACGTGGCCTTCCTGACATTGGGAGATCCGATGTTCTATAGTACCTATATCTATATTTATCGGCTGCTGGAGCATGAGGCGGTTGATATCCGCACAATTCCCGGAATTCCAGCCTTTGCCGCCATCGGCAGTCAGGTAGGCCAGCCGATCGTCGAAGGCGATGATGTACTCGCTATCATTCCGGCAACAGCCAGCCCGGAAAAGGTGAAACGCGCCATGAAGGCCGCGGATAATGTTGTGCTCATGAAGGTCTACAAGAACTTTGACGAAGTTGCAGACAGCCTGGTCGAGCATGATATGGCCGAGCAGGCTGTTCTCGTGAGCCGAGCCGGTCTCGATGATGAACGCATCATTCGTGACCTGTCAGCCCATAGAGGGGAAAAACTCAACTATCTGTCCACCATCCTGACACGGAGAAACTGAGATGAAAAGGCAGATCAGTCTGCTGGTGCTGGCCTTGCTGGCAGCTGTACTGGCAGGGTGCGGCTCTGCACCGGCCGCCGATATGAGTACAGAACCGGCTTATGCTGTGATTACAGATGATATGGGAAGGACCGTGCGGCTGCCGAAGAAGCCGGAACGGGTGGTCGTGACATCGGCATCCTTCCTCGAACCGCTGGAAGCCGTGGATGGTGCGGATCTTGTTGTCGGACGGCCGGATTCGAAGACGAAGATGCCAGCCTATGCGAAGGACCTGCCCAGTGTCGGCAAGGTCTATCAGGCGGATACGGAGAAGATCATTGCCTGTAATCCGGACCTTGTCATTGTCAATAAAGGCATGAATGAGAAGCTGGTGGATACGCTCGAGAGCAATGGCATCAAGACATTGGTGCTCGATATGAAGAGTTACGAAGATGTGAAGCGGGAAGTCGGTATTTTGGCGCAGGTTACAGGCGCTGGCGAAAAGGGTGAGGCGCTGATTGCCGATATGGATGCCAGGATTCAGGCGGTTCGTGACAAGATACCACAGGATAAGCGGCGGGTTTCGGTTATCCATAGCACGAGTCAGGGATTGTCGGTCCAGCTGGATGGCAGTATTGCCGGCTCTGTAGCTAATATGCTGGGATGGACGAATGTTGCTGCCGGTACGGCACCGCTGGAGAATAATCCGGATGCCGCGCCGTACAGTCTGGAGACGCTGGTTGATCAGGATCCGGAGCTGATTTTCGTGACCAGTATGGGAAAATTGACGGCTATAAAAGCAGAGATGGATGAGGCTATGAAAACCAATCCCGCCTGGCAGTCTGTGACTGCAGTGAAGCAGGGACGGGTGTATTACCTGCCGCAGGATCTCTTCCTGCTCAGCCCCGGTATCCATTATCCGGAAGCGGTAGAAACTATGGCCAAATGTGTATATCCTGAGGTGTTCAAGTAATGAAAGAAACGGCTAAGCCGATAATTGCAGATCATGGGATGGGGCCTCAGAACAAGCGGCGGATATCACTTCTGGTGATATTTGCCGTTTTGGCCTGTCTGGGCGGTGTGGTCAGCGTTATGAAAGGCTCGGTGGAGATCCCGGTGCAGGAGATATTCTCCGCACTGGCGGGGCATGGCGCCGGGACGCATGAGCAGATCCTTATGAATATCCGGCTGCCCCGGACGCTTGTGGCTGCGCTGGTTGGCGTGAATCTGGCGCTTTCGGGGGCTATTCTGCAGGCGATCATGAAAAATCCGCTGGCGGACCCGCATATCATCGGGATTTCCTCGGGGGCCGGGCTCATGGGAATCCTCGTGCTGCTTGTACTGCCGGAGATGGGCTGGCTCGTTACTCCGGCAGCTTTCGTGGGAGCTATGGGCGCTGCCATGCTTATCTATATTCTGTCATGGAAGAATGGTATCCGCCCTATCCGCATCATTCTGGCTGGGGTAGCTGTATCTGCTTTTTTAGGCGCGGGGATTTCGGCCCTGATGATCTTCTATAGCGACCGGGTGCACAATGCTCTGATGTGGATGGTTGGCGGACTCTCGGCCCGCAGCTGGCCGCATGTCGCCATGCTTTGGCCGTATACGCTGTCCGGAGGGCTGCTGGCGTTGCTCTCAGCGCGGCATCTCAATATTCTGCAGCTCGGCGATGAATTGGCCAAGGGACTCGGATTGCGGGTTGAACTGACCCGCTTGCTGCTTACGGCGGTTGCTTCGCTGCTGGCGGCCAGTGCTGTTTCCGTGGTTGGTCTGCTGGGCTTTGTCGGCCTGATTGTGCCCCATGCTGCGCGGCTTATGGTCGGCTCGGATTACCGGTATCTGCTGCCAGCATCGGCACTGCTGGGCGCAGCAGTGGTGACGCTCAGTGACACGTTTGCGCGTACGGCGTTTGCACCGGTTGAGCTGCCGGTCGGCATCATCATGGCTGTGCTTGGCGCGCCGTTCTTTCTGTTCCTGCTGAGAAGGGAGCTATGATATGACACTGAAGGTGGAAAATCTGAATGTGAGCATTGCACAGCAGCCAATCCTGCAGGATCTGTCACTTGATTTTGTGGCAGGCCGGCGTACAGCTATTGTGGGGCCAAATGGTGCCGGCAAGTCCACGCTGCTGCGGGCAGTGGCCGGGCTCAACCATGATTATACTGGCAGCATCTGCCTGGATGGGCAGGAGATCCGTCAGCTGGCCCGGCAGCATATGGCACGAAAACTGGCTATCCTGCCACAGGGAGCAGCAGCACCCCCTGATACGACGGTTGGACAACTGGTCGATTATGGCCGTTTCCCTTATCGCAGCTGGTTTCGTACCAGCGACGTCAAGGCTGACCGCGAGGCCGTGACCTGGGCGATGCAGGTCACAAAGGTCACCGAATTCCGTGACCGTCAGGTGCAGAGCCTGTCGGGTGGTGAGCGGCAGCGGGCATTCCTGGCTATGGCGCTCGCGCAGCAGCCCGAGACGCTGCTGCTGGATGAACCGACAACTTATCTGGACATTGCGCATCAGCTTGAGGTCATGAAGATTGTTACGACTATTAACGAAACTTATGGGATGACAGTTATCATGGTGCTGCATGATATCAATCATGCTTTGCAGTATGCGGATGAGATCGCAGTACTGAAGGATAAGCATATCGTAGCTCAGGGGGCACCAGAGACGGTGCTGACTGTGGAAATGCTGGCACAAGTATTTGGGGTCAGGGCCGATATCTTCACGAACCGTCAGGGAGCAAAAGTGCTGTCGCCGGTTGAACTGGTCTGAACCTGATAGAAGAATAAAGTGGCAAAAGGGAGCCTTTCTCATCTGGGAAAGGCTCCCTTTTGTTGAGAATAATTATATATTATACGGGAATATGCTTGACAATTGTTATTGACATCTGTTATCATTACCAATGTGAAGAGAAATCATTATCATTTACATTAGTAAAGCATTCATAACAGGAGGCGGTTATTTTGACATTGAAAGATGGTAAGACTGGCATGACATTGAAGATCCAGTCCATTGCCGATTCGGAATTGAAGGAACGACTGATGACGATGGGACTGACACCGGGAACACAGGTAACGGTGCTGCGCTCGGCCCCGCTCGGAGATCCGATTGCTATCGGCGTACGATCCTATCACCTGGCACTTCGCCGGGCTGATGCAGCCCGTGTTGCGGTAGAGCAGGTCAGCTGAGCTGACAACAATAAATCGTAGTCAATACAATTCCAAGGGAGACGTGAATATAGAATGTCAACATTAGCAATAGCGCTTACCGGTAATCCGAATACCGGTAAATCCACCATATTCAATGAGCTGACCGGAGCACGGCAGAAAATCGGCAACTGGCCGGGCGTAACTGTCGATAAGAAAGTGGGCTATACCCGGTACAAGGATCGGGCGATCTCTATTGTCGACCTGCCGGGAACCTATAGTGTCAATGCGCGTTCGCCGGAAGAGAAAATCGTCATCGATTACCTGTTGACAAACAAGCTGGATCTCGTGGTGGATGTCGTGGACAGCTCCAACATTGAACGTAACTTGTTCCTGACCATCCAGCTGCTGGAAAAGGGTATTCCTTTGCTGATTGACCTGAATATGCACGATGATGCGGAGCGGCGTGGCATCAAGATTGACTGCCACAAGCTTGAGGAGGCTCTTGGTATGCCGGTCGTTCAGACTGTTGGCCGCAGCCACAAGAGCACGCAAAAGCTGCTGGAGGTCTTCACGAGCACCGTCATGGCTGGATATCAGCCAAGTGCACTGGTCCGGGCACATATCGACAAGGTCCGTGAGATTGAAGCTGGGAATCAGAGTGATGAAGCCAAGCGGGATGCACTGATCGAGGTCCGGTATGCACTGATCGACACCATCATGGCTGCAGCGGTGGATATGAGTCATGTCAGCCGGTCCGTTTCCGAGAAAATTGACAAGGTCCTGGCCAATGGTATTCTGGCGCTGCCGATTTTCCTGGCTATTATGTATGCCGTGTTCCAGATCACTTTTACCTGGATCGGCCAGCCAATTGCTGATGGATTGGACAGCCTGATCAATGAGGACTTTGTGGAGTTCATGACTAATGCTCTGGCGACGGCTGGCGTTGCTGACTGGCTGGTGTCGCTCGTCTGCGATGGCATCATTGCTGGTGTCGGAGCGGTTCTTACCTTCGTGCCGCTGATCTTCGTACTGTTTTTCTGTCTGTCGTTCCTTGATGGGACAGGCTATATGGCTCGCATCGCTTTCATCATGGACCCGATCATGCGCCGCTGTGGACTGACCGGCAAGGGGGTCATGCCGCTCATGATGGGCTTTGGCTGTGGCGTCCCCGCAATCATGGGAGCCCGGGCGCTCGATTCAGAGAAAGATCGTATTGTTTCGATTCTTGTTACACCGTTCCTGACCTGTGGCGCTAAGCTGCCAATCATGGCTTTGTTTGCTGCGATGTTCTTCCCCGATAATGCCGCCAATATTGTCTTTGCCATGTACATCGTAGGCGTGGTTATGGCCATACTGGCAGCTAAGGGGCTTGGCTTATCCCTGTTCCAGTCGAAGGGATCGACCTTCCTGCTCGAACTGCCGCCCTATCGCATGCCAGCCATGAAGAGTGTGCTGCTCGAAACCTGGGACAAGGGCAAAGGTTATCTGATCAAGGCAGGAACGATTATTTTTGCTGCATCTGTCCTGCTGTGGGTACTCTCAAATTATAATTTCAGCGGTCCGTGCGAGATTGAAGATTCATTCCTGGCAACGCTTGGCAGCTGGATGTCCACTCTGTTCGTGTTCCATGGCTTTGCAACCTGGGAAGCTGGGGCAGCGCTGCTGTCCGGAATCATGGCCAAGGAAACTGTTGTAGCGACGATCGGCATCCTCTATGGAGCGGCAGATGTTTCGACGGAGGCTGCCGACGCGGTAGATACCGCTGGTAAACTCATGGGAACTGGCATGGCAGCTGGATTTACCTCGTTGTCGGCATTGGCTTTCATGGTGTTCTCGCAGCTTTACACGCCTTGTGTAACGGCGCTGGGCACGATCAAGAAAGAGACTGGCAGCTGGAAGTGGCTGGGGTTCTCTGCCGTATACATGTTCGTAGTGGCCTGGGTGGTTTCGCTGCTTGTTTATCAGGGCGGCCGTCTGCTTGGCTTCTGATGATCTGAAAGGAAGGCTCATTATGGCAAACTATGTTTTAGGCGCATTGCTGGCCGTGGCATTTTATTTTGCCATCCGGCATATCTATCGGAATTTCCGCGATGGGAAAGAGGACTGCTGCGGTGGTTCCTGCAGCCATTGCTCTGGCTGTCATACCGTGGCTCCAAAGAAATAAAGATGAAAAAGCAGCTGAGCATGCCTGCATCGAATGATGAAGGCTGCTCAGCTGCTTTTGTCAGCGAGTCAAATGGTTTAAGCGAAGCGGCGGTAGAACTCGCTGATGTACAGGAGCCAGCTGTGGGGAAAAACGGAGGCTGCAATTCGATGCAGGAACGACACCATATCCGGTGTGCAGACCTTCACATGGTTGCGGGCTGCCCGTAGAGATCGCTCGGCGACTTCCGTCTGGCTGCAGGTCAGGGGGAAGCCCTGGAAGATACCACTGTGATCGCTCTCGATTGCCCGGGTGATAAATTCGGTATCCCGGACCCAGTAGGGGCAGACTGCCGTAACCTCAATGTGTTGTGGTGCAAGCTCAGCACCGAGAGCACGGCTGTAGCTCAGCAGGAACGCCTTGGAAGCAGCGTAGGCGGCCAGATAAGGGATCGGCTGAAAGGCGGCACAGGAACAGATCTCCATAATGTGACTGCCGGCCGCCATGAAGGGGAGCGCCATCTGTGTGAGCGATACTGCCGCGCGGCAGTTGAGATCGATCAGGCGGGCACTGGTTTCCCGGTCAATCTCCGTACAGCGGCCGATGCGCCCGAATCCTGCTGCATTAATCAGCCAGCGGATCTCAGGTGCCGCTACTGCCGCCAGCTGCTGCTGGATGAGCGTCAGGGAGGATTCGGCTGTCAGGTCGCAGGGGATAAGCCGGCAGGTTGCTGGCAGCTCTTCTTGCAGGCGCTCCAGGCGGGGCTGGCGGCGGGCAATGAGCCAGAGTTCGTCAAGGTCTGGTTCGTTGCTCAGCAGCCGGGCGTATTCACGGCCGAGTCCGCTGGACGCGCCGGTGATGATGGCAATGTTCATAAACAGTTTCCTTCCTTGTCTGTTGGATTGTTTTTATTATATCGTAAAATCGAATCAAATGAAAATGAGTTTAGTCCGGTATTTCAGCGAAAATTCAGTCTTGACTCATAAAATAAAGAATAGTTACAGCAGGAATAATGAAATTCCTAGCGAAGTAATCAAAGTGTAAACAGAAAGCCTGCTATATTATTGGCCTGGTACCTGTTTACGGCAACAATCGAATCATGGGAGGTAGGCAGCATGAGGATCAGCAAGCTGAGGAACATGTCAAAATCGTTGTTCTGGGGTGATAGACCTTTACCTGAAGACTCCGAGCTGAAAGGAGTGATCGAGAGCGATAATGGCCGGACGGGAGTCCTGCTGAAACTAAAAGACGGGATGTACGTGCTGGGGACGGCAGGTACCCTTCTGCAACTGAACCAGGATAAGATACGCCGCAAACTAAAGGAAGCCTAACGGCAGCAGAGGATAAAATAAGACGCTCTTCGTGTGGAAGGGCGTCTTTTATTTAAGTTTTCCGTAAAATTACCGATATAAAAGATAGCACATGGATGTGAACAAGGAGGTGCACAATATGGATATGAGTATCGCCGCATTGTCGGTAGGGATGCATCAGAATCAGGCGAGTCAGGACATGGGTGTCGCTGTGCTTAAGATGGCTATGGATAATACGGGGACAGAGACAACCCAGATGCTTGACCAGATGACAGAGAGCCTTGATCCAAATCTTGGTTCGATGCTGGACATTCAGGCCTGAGCAGGAAAAGGAGCTTTGCCGACTGGCAGGGCTTCTTTTTATTCAGGTGAGCTATTCAATTACTGAAATCTATGATTGACGGATTGACCATAAAAGTATATAATAATGAAATGTAAATTAACTAGTTAATATTATATTGTAAATTAACTAGTTAATCTGTTAAAAAGAAAGAGGGAATGAAATCGTTATGAAAAAAGAGAAACTCTGGACGCGTGATTTTATTGCGCTGGTGCTGACGAATGGCTTATTGTTTGCAGGTTTTCACTTTTTACTGCCGACCTTGCCAATCTATGTAGCCGGGCTGGGGGCTAAAGGCGCTGAAATTGGCTTGATTGCAGGGATATTTGGGTATTCTGCTATTTTTATCCGGTTATTTACAGATACGGGTGTACGTGCTTTTGGCAAGCGCAAGTGCCTGTATGCTGGTTTGGTCTTATCGATCCTGGCAACCATCGGGTATGCTGTGTTTACGTCGATTCCACTTATTATTGCGGCCAGGGTTATTCATGGCTTTGGTTTTGGTCTTAGTACAACCTTTGCTGCGGCGATGGCTGCGGATGCAATACCGGCTGCGCGTCGTGGCGAGGGAATCGGTTATTTCGGACTTGGCAGCACTGTGGCAATGGCCATGGCGCCGGCTTTTGGCCTGACTTTACTGACTGATATCAGCCCGATTGCGCTGTTCCTGTGTTCCGGGGGATTGAGCCTGCTGGCAATTTTTACTGCCAAGGCCTGCCATACCCCTGCGGAGCAGGCGGAACTGCCGGTACCGGCCATTCACTCTTCTATCCGTAACCGTTTGTATGAGTCGGGGACAGGAATTCCGGCTGTGCTTACTATTTTGTTCGGGGCGGCTTATGGCAGTGTCAATACCTTTATCGCGATGATGGCCAGCGAGGCCGGGATTGAGAGTGCAGGCCTGTTTTTTATTGTCGGTACCTGCTTTATCTTTATTTCCCGACCGTTCGGTGGACGTCTGCTCGATCAGAAGGGCGCTTTTGCAGTTGTAGTTCCGGGGGCGGTGCTTTATCTGGCAGCTCTGCTGATCATTATCCGCTCTACAAGTCTTAGCATGCTGCTGGGGGCTTCGGTTTTTTATGGACTGGGTGCCGGCTTGATGCTTCCTGCTTTGATGACCTGGATGCTCAATGCAGTCCGGGCTGACCGCCGCAGCGCGGCAAGTGCAACATTCTATAATATGCTTGATATTGGCACCAGTACGGGTATACTGGTATTAGGTGGTGTGGCCGGAAGTATCGGTTATATCTCGATGTATTGGTATGTGTTTGGTATCATGGTGTTGTTCCTTGTGTTCGGCGTACTTCAGCATTTTATCCGGCCACGGGAACGGAATCTTGAAGAAGTTGAGGACTGACAAGTTGGGAGTTGAACTATGGCAGAACAATGGGATGAGGCTGATGATGACCGTCTGATTCACCAATTGTATCAGACCGTGCGGACCTTTTCAAAGACGCTGAATCAGGCAATCTCTGCATATGGCGTGTATGGGTCCGAGTGGACGGTGCTGAATCTGATCCGGCATCGTGAGGATTGCTCACAGGCTGTACTGATCGAATATCTCGGGGTAGAACCGGCGGCTATCTCCAAGACGCTGACGAAGCTCGAGAAAAAAGGCATCATTGCCCGGGAACTGAGACCCGGACATCGTGGTAAATTCATCCGTCTGACAGATAAAGGCCAGAAAATCTGTGAGAAGATCTCAGAAGTAGTGGCCGGGCATCGCCAGCAGGCTTTGGCAGCTCTGCCGGTATCCGGGCGCCGCCAGCTGGAGCTGATGATGCGGCAGCTGCAGCTGGATTTGTCGTCAGGGGCTGGCAAAAGCTAATCTGTTTATCATTGACAGGACCGTTAAGATGCCGGATACTAGATAGTAGAAGGCAATCTGCCAGCAGAGCAGATGCCGGTAAGAGGGGGCGACGGGAATGTGGCGAAAGGTGATATTGACAGCAGGCGCTTGGCTGCTGCTGGCTCCTGCCTGTCTGGCGGCAACGGTTACTGTGACCGGTCAGGGTGGATCGGAGCGTAGTGCACTGCATCAGGCGATGCGTCAGGCAGTCGAGCAGCAGGTCGGCGTAACGCTGGACAGCCGCAGTTATGTACAGAACTACCGGCTCATCAATGACCGGGTTTATTCACAGGCAGAAGGGTATATCAGAAGCTATGAGGTGCTTGAGTCCGGGCAGGCAAATGGTATCTATACGGTGAAAATCCGGGCGGATGTGCAGGAGCAGAAACTCAGCACGGCGTTGGCAAGCTACGCCCAGAAAAAAGCAATAGTCGGTGCCAATATGCAGGACCCGCGGGTGGCCGTCGTGGCAATGGACCAGGACGGTGTCCGCTATGCGGATCTGGAGAATGTGGTGACCGCTGGTTTGCGGGAGCAGGGCTTCACACGGCTGGTCGATACCGATCAGCTCGGAGCTTCTGTCCGCAAGCGGCTTATGTCTGCCGACTGGTCTGGTGATCATGCGCTCAGGCAGTCATTGACGAGTCAGTTCCCGATGGATTATCTTGTGACCGCACAGGTCAATAAGGCAGTTGGCAGTATGGCTGACTATGCAGCGGTAGCTGGTTTTCAGAATTTGAAGAAGGCCTGGGTAACGGTTGCGGTCCGCATGATGAACGTGAATACTGGCGAGCTGATTTATTCTGGTAATTTTGCCGGCAAGTCTGAGCGCCGTGGTCCGAATGCTCTTCAGGAGGCCGTGACAGCTGCTGCTGCAGGCATACCAGAGGCAGTAGCTTCGGCAGCGCTGAATAAGGCGGCTAATCCAGAGCAGCACCTGACATTGATCATTACGGGCGCGAAGCTTGGCAGTATCAGTGCTGCAACGCAGTATCTTGAAGGGCTGGCCGGTGTCAATCACGTTTTTGTCCGCAGTACGAGTTTTGGTAATATGACGGTAGATGTGGACTTCCTGGGGACGGCCCATGATTTTGCTATATTATTAGAAGGCAATGGTCAGACCATCCTTGAGCTGAGCTCAGAGTATGTGAAGATTTAATAGAAATGAAAGTGCCAAGGAAAAATGCTTGACAGTGCGACTATGCTTCGGTATAATAACATTGTCAAGGAAAAAGCCTTGGCACTTATTATGTGATGAACAGGTGATAGGCATGATGGAGCAGTTCTTATATTTGTCGGCTTTGTTTGACCTTTATGGGGCTCTTTTGACCGAAAAGCAGCAGGAATGTCTGCGTATGCATCTGTTTGAAGATTTCTCCCTGTCGGAGATCGGCGAGGAGCTGGGAATATCCCGGCAGGCGGTCTATGATAATATCCATCGGTCTGAAAAGGCGATGGCATCCTATGAGGAGAAGCTGGGGCTTGCTCACCGCTATCAGGTGGAGCGGCAGGCGCTGGCACACGTGTATGAATCCATCGAAGGACTCAGGCAGCCGGGGAATGATGCGGCTGTAGACGAGGTCCTTGGCCGACTGGCACCATTCCTGGGGCACGGTCAGGAGGTATCGATTTGATATTTGAAAGTTTATCCGACCGCTTGCAGGAGACGTTTAAGAAACTGCGCGGTCATGGCAAGTTGACGGAGGACGATGTCAATGATGCCATGCGCGAAGTGCGGATGGCCCTTCTTGAGGCCGACGTCAATTTCAAAGT
>ERZ650307.1195-NODE-1195-length-14783-cov-12.254074_pt1 | contig 14783 bp, 11 predicted proteins | sample MGYA00376243_ERZ650307 | MGnify/ENA primary metagenome ERZ650307 (study PRJEB26733, sample SAMN07839242) | wastewater metagenome | biome: urban; feature: artificial channel; material: waste water | place: USA: North Carolina | collected 2016-03-31 ... | reverse complement strand
GAGGATTAGGGGCGCAAGGTGAAGGCATGAAACCCCTCGTGTTGTTCGAAAGACAATGGGATAGTATCGCAAAACATGCCCCCGCTGGCGACCCCCCGCACCGACCGGTGCAACACACACCTTTTTTATTAGGCAGTCACCAAAACTGGGTACAAGCCTGATTGAGGGGCAGGGCGACACGCCTTGACGGGGTTTTGTGCCACACTGGCTTTCTCTCCTTTTTTGCCTGACCCGCTTATGCCCACCACCGCCCCCACCTTCTTGTGGCACGACTACGAAACCTTCGGCTTGTCGCCCCGCAGTGACCGCCCCGCTCAGTTTGCGGCGATTCGCACCGATGCCGACCTCAACGAAATCGCGCCACCCATCATGCTGTATTGCCAGCCCGCGCCGGACTATCTGCCTTCGCCAGAATCCTGCTTGCTCACCGGCATCACCCCCCAGCAGTGCTTGGCAGAGGGCATCCCCGAGCACGCCTTTGCCGCAGCGATTGAACGCGAGCTGGCACAAGCAGGGACGATAGGCGTGGGTTACAACACCCTGCGCTTTGACGACGAAGTCACCCGCTTTTTATTGTGGCGCAACCTTATCGATCCCTATGCCCGCGAGTGGCAAAACCAGTGCAGCCGGTGGGATTTATTGGACTTGGTGCGAGCCACCTATGCCCTGCGCCCCGAAGGCATTATCTGGCCACAGCGCGAAGATGGCTTGCCCAGTTTCAAACTCGGCGACCTGTGCGCGGCCAACGGCTTGCTGCATGAAGCCGCCCACGATGCGCTGTCCGATGTCCGCGCCACGCTGGCTTTGGCACGGCTGATTCGGGACACCCAGCCCGCGCTTTTTGCGTTCTATCTCAAGCTGCGGCACAAAGACGAAGTCCACAAGCAGCTTAACCTTGCCCAGCCACGCCCGCTGATTCATGTGTCTGGGCAATTTGGCTCGGCACGGGGCAATCTGGCCGTGGTCTGGCCGCTGGCCGCGCATCCCCACCATAAAAACGAAGTGCTGGTCTGGGATTTGGCGCACAGCCCCGCCCAGCTTCCCAGCCTCTCCCCCGAAGCCATCCGCACACGTCTGTTTACCAAGTCCAGCGACTTGCCCGAGGGGGTGAGCCGGCTGCCTATCAAGTCCATTCATCTGAATAAATCGCCCTTTGTGGTCAACACCCTCAAAGTGCTGACCCCCGAGCGTGCCTTGGCACTGGGGATTGATGTCGAAGCCGCCTTGCGCCACGCCGAGCACGCCGCTGCGTTGCCCAACCTGTCTGCAGTCTGGAAGGCGGTTTACCAAAAGCCTGCGGCCACGCTTTCCCCGCCGGATGTGGATGAAAACCTGTATGGCGGCTTTGTCTCCCCCGCTGACCGGCGTGCCCTCGCCCACCTGCGCACCCTCAGCCCTGCCGACCTCGCTGCCGCACATCCCACGTTTGACGATGCCCAGCTCACCCGCTTACTGCACCGCTACCGTGCCCGCAACTTCCCCGACACGCTGCGCCCCGAAGAAGCCAGCCGCTGGCGGGCGTGGTGTCGGCACAAGCTCGACACTGGCGAACCCGCAGGGCGGACGTTTGCCGCGTTTGAGGCCGAGCTAGCTACCTTCGCTGCCACCGCCGATGCCCGCACCACCCCGCTGCTCGCGGCCTTGGCGGCTTATGGGGCGGGGTTGCGGGCGGAGTGAGGGTCTGTTTAGCGTCTTTTTAAAAGCAGAGGCTGGGTCGGGCTGAAACCCTGCCGACTGCCCTGCCACGGATTCGGGTTGCGCTGATTGCGCCTCGTCTGGCTGTGCTGCCTCGCCACAGGTGGCTGCGGGGCTTTGGCTTTTATTCCCCTCCTTTCGGAGAAGGGGTGCCCCGTAGGGGTGGGGTGGTTGCCTTTGGGTTTTAGCACCAGCGGCCTCGCCACCAACCACCCCGTCTGGCTGCGCCATCGCCCCCCCACCAGTCAGTGGCGAAATCGGGCTGAAGCCCGACCTACGGGGTGGGGGTAGGTCGGGTTTTAACCCGACATCGCCGCGCTAAGTCCGGCTGAAATACACATCAAACCGCGTGCTCTTCCCAATAAGTTGCAGGCTAGGGGTCGCCCCGACCAAAGGCCGCCCGAGGCGGGGACGTTTGACCGTGACCCGCCGTGTGGCCACTGCCAAGGCCGCCAAGAGCAGCGCGTCGCTGTCCTCGTCATCGCCTATCACCTGCTGAAAAGCCTGCATCTCTTTTTTAGCGGCGGCGGCCTGCTTGCCCTTTTCGGGGAACATCGGGTCGAGAAACACCACTTCGGGACGGGCTTCGGCGGGCAAATTCGCCAGCCAGTCTTGGGCTTCGGCGTGAATCAGCGTCATGCGGGCGGCGATGGGGGCGGTGTCGGGATGCTGCTGGGCACGGGTCAGGGCATCGGCCAGCAAGGCCGCCGCCACGGGCGAACGCTCCACCAGCCGTACCGTTGCCCCCAGCGAAGCCAAGACAAAAGCATCGCGCCCCAGCCCTGCCGTGGCATCCACCACATCCAAGGTTTCCCGCCCCTTTAGCCCCACCGCCTTGGCCACGGGCTGTCCTTTGCCGCCGCCAAACTGCCGCCGGTGCGCCGCCGCCCCTTCAACGAACTCGGCCCACACCCCGCCGTGGCGGTCGGGATTGCACAGCACCAAATGCGTGGGGTTAAGCTCTAGCCAGTAGCCCGCCGCAGGGGGAGCATCCCAGCGCGGCAAGCCAAAGCGTTGCGCCAGCGCGTCGGCTTCGGCGCAGCGCAGGGGGTCGGTACAGACCACGCCCACCTGTGCCAAGGCCGCAGGCGGCGGCAAAGCGGCGGCCATTTCCGGCAGGGTGGCGGGGTGGGGCGGCGGAGAGTCAGGTGTTTTACAACGTGGCGTGGGCATCGCTATCCTTTGCAGCGACCGTCCGCTGGGTAGCGGTTACGGGCTAGGGGACTAAATAGGTAAACAGGTTCTCAGAACGCGCTCAAAGTCTCTACAGCATCATCCATCCCACAAAAGGTGGATGGTGCGCCGGTCGGTGCCTTCTGGATTCCCGCTTTGGCGGGAATGACGGACGGGGAAAAATCGGTGCTAGGAAGCTGCTTATGCGCTACGGTCTTGGTTTTTATTCCCTCCCGTGGCGGGGTGCCCCGTAGGGGTGGGGTGGTGCTTTTGGGGCTAGGTTTTGACTCCGGCGGCCTCGCCAGCCACCACCCCGTCCGGCTTTGCCGTCGCCTCCCCAACCAGTAGAGGGGAGTCACAGCCAAACCCGTCAGCGGCGTAGGCTACCCGCGGCGGAGCATCACGGCCAGACGAGGCGCAATCAGCGCAATCCGAATTCGTGGCAGGGTAGTCGGCAGGGTTTCAGCCCGACCACGCCTCTGCTTTTAAAAAACTTTAAACACGTTGACTAACAGTGAACCATTCGCCGCCCATCAGGCAGACGGCAAGAGGAAAAAGAGGCGCGGAATGATACCTTGGATTGCCTTTTCTGTTGGTGTTGTTGCCGTGCAGCTGGCTCCCCTGCCGCTCAATCCGTACGGCCTGCTGGGGCTGGCGGCGGGCTTAGCCGTGGCATGGGGCGAACTGGCGCGACGCATGGGGCGGGGGCGGCATCCTCGGCGGCACCGCTGGCTGCTTGCAGGGCTGCTGTGTGCCCTTGGCGCGAGTGGCTCGGCATGGCACATCGCGACACTACTGGCGCAGCAGTTGCCCCCTGACTTAGAAGGCGTGCCGCTGAAGGTGACAGGGCGCGTGGCGGGCATTCCCCAAATCAGCACGCCCCCAGCCCGTACGCCAGCCAACACCGAGACCCCCCGCGATGCGCCGCCGGTGTTCACCACCCGCTTTGACTTTATCCCCGATGCCGACACGTCCCCCGCCCTGCCGCCTCGGCTGGCCTTGGCTGACTACACGCCCCGCCCGTGGCCAGCCGGCAGCCGCTGGCAGCTCGAAGTCAGCCTGAAACGGGCGCACGGCACACGCAATCCCCATACCTTTGATGCCGAAGGCTGGCTGATAGGGCAAGGGCGGCTGGCAACAGGCACGGTGCGGCGGGTAGAAGCCCGTTTGCCGGACAGTGCGACCCCTGCCGCCGCACTGGATAGGCTGCGGGCAGATTTGGTCCAGCGTATCGACCATGCGGTGAACGGCACCCGCTACGGGGCGGTGATTCGTGCCTTGGTGACGGGCGAGCAATCCGGCATCCGCAAAGAAGACTGGCAGGTTTTTTCACGCACAGGGCTGACCCATTTGGTCAGCGTATCGGGGGTGCATTTGACCCTGTGGGCGGGTTTAGTCGCATGGCTAACCCTACGGCTGGCACGGTGGCGACGCTGGCAGGGGGTGTCGCACCGCGTGCTGGCCTTGAGTGCGGGATGGGTGGCAGCGGCGGGCTATGCCGCGCTCTCGGGCTGGTCGGTGCCGACCCAGCGGACGTTCTACATGCTAACGGTGGCGGTTTTGGCCTTGGCTGCCCGCCGCCAAACCCGTGCGGGGCAGGCGTGGTGGATGGCCTTGGCCGCCGTGTTGGCCACCGACCCGTTTGCGGCCTTGGCCTTGGGATTTTGGCTGTCGTTTGGCTCGGTGGGGCTGATGCTGTGGGTGGGTGGGCAACGCTTATCGCCGGTGCGGGTCGCCGCAGTACGCTCCCCGACGGCGGTCGTATCCACCGTGTCTCCCGCCCGCGCCGACCGCTGGGCCATTAGCTTGCGACAATTTCTGTTGGCGCAGTGGGCGGCCACGCTGGCGATGCTGGTGCCGCTGATTACGGTCTTTGGCGAGCTGTCTTGGGTGTCGCCGCTGGCCAATGCCTATGCCATCCCCCTTATCGGCTCGGGGATTACCCCGCTGGCCTTGCTGGCCGCCGCGCTCCCCTTTGACGCGCCGCTGTTTGCGGTGGCGTGGCTGTTGGATGCGGTGATGCGCCCTGTGGCTTGGCTGGCAGATTTTCCTGTATGGCAGCAAGCCGCACCCAGCCCGCTCGGGGTGGGCTTGGCACTGCTGGGGGTGGGGCTGCTGACCTTGCCCGCAGGCCTCCGCAGCCGTTGGCTTGGGGGGGTCTTGTGCGTGCCCTTGCTGTGGCCGCCCAGCCTTGCCCCCATCGAAGGTCAGGCGGTGGTGACGGTGCTGGACGTGGGACAAGGCTCGGCGGTGGTGGTTCGCACCGCCCACCACGCGCTGCTGTACGACACCGGTCCCGCTTTTGGCGGTCAAGATGCCGCACAGCGGGTGGTGCTGCCCTATCTGGCGGGGGAGGGCATCGGGCAGTTAGATGGGGTGATGGTGTCGCACAGTGACAGCGACCACGCTGGGGGCACGGTCAGTGTGCAGCAGCGGCATCCCCATGCGTGGTTTTTTACCGGCGAACCTGACCGCTGGCCTGAGGGCTTGCCGCCCGCCAACCGCTGTCAGGCAGGGCAGTTTTGGTGGTGGGATGGCGTGCGGTTTGATGTGCTGTATCCGACCGACCCCCGTGCCCACAACAACCACGCCAGCTGTGTGCTGCGGGTGTGGGCAGCCGGTCAAGTGGTGTTGCTGACCGGCGACATCGAAACCCCAGACGAAGCGGCTTTGGTGGCCGAGTACGGGACGGGCTTGGCTGCCGACGCGCTGCTGGCTCCGCACCACGGCAGCCGAACCTCGTCCTCCGCAGCTTTTTTGCAGGCGGTGGCGCCGCAAGCGGTGCTGATCAGTGCGGGGTATCGCAACCGCTATCACCATCCCCACCCTGCGGTGTGGGCACGCTACGCCGAACACGGCATCGACCGCTGGCGCACCGACCAACACGGCGCGTTGACGGTGGCGCTCACCCCTGCAGGTCTAAAAATCAGCAGCCACCGCGCCACCCATCCGCATTGGTGGGATTGAGGCGGCGGGGCGGGGCATTCTGCAGAGGGCTCACGGTGCCCCTCCACCCCCCGCCGATTTCTGCCCTCTACTTGCCGCGCTGGCTGGCGAAACCCGACTAATTCAGTCAAGATAACGCCTTTCTTCCCCTTTAGATGCTGTTTACGCGTGCGTCAGCCGAGAGTCAGTCAAGGCGAAATGCGCCAAAACAGCAGTGTTAAAACTGAATCCATACGCAGGTTTCGGCGCAGGCTCACCCGAGCATCGCAGGTCGTAAACAGCGACTCATCACGCTTGCTTAAAAAGGACATCCCCATGATAAAACGCTTCCGCCAACGTGGCATTACCATCATTGAACTCATGGCCACGCTCGCCGTGGTCGGCGTAATGGTGGCCTTTGGCCTCACCTCTTTTTTAGAAAATCGCGCCCGACAGCAGGTCACAACGGCTCTTTCGGGGCTGGATACCGTCCGTGATGCGGCTCAAAAATGGGCGGCCAGCGAACGGCTTACCCCCGACACCGGCTGGATTGCCCAAGGCCAAACAGTGTCGCTCGACCTGCTGGGCGGCATAGCCACGCTGGAACGCGCCCAGCACCTCGACCCTGCCTCGTTGACCCTGACCAACACCGACAGCATCCTGACCCTGAGCGTGGTGCTGAAAGACGTGCATTCGAAAATCAATGGCCAGCGCATCGGCTTGCGCGGGGCGATTCAGGGCGACAGCAGCATCCGTTGGATCTGCGTGACGCAAGTCCCGTCTAGCCACTACGCCTTTTTGCCCGCTCGATGCCACAACGACTTGGCGAACGCCAACCCCAATACGGTGGTGATAGCAGAATAAGCCCCCATCCTTCGCCTGCTTGGCTGCCCGCTTTTGCCTCCCGTTTAGAGAAAATACCCATGACTGCGCCTGCTGTCCCTACTGCCCCCACCCCTCAACGCCACAACCCCCTGCACGGGCTGACCCTCGAAGCCATTTTGACCGCCCTCGTGGCGCATTTTGGGTGGGCAGAACTGGCGGAGCGCATCCCCATCCGCTGCTTTGCCAGCAATCCCAGCATGAACTCCAGCCTTAAATTTTTGCGCAAAACGCCGTGGGCGCGTGAAAAGGTCGAGGGGCTGTATGGCTTTATGCTGCGTGATGTGCGCCGCACCACGACTGGCGACCAAGCCCCGCTGGACTAGCGAACGTGGGCGTGCTCCCAACGGCGACTTAGCCCCGCCGCGACCCCGCAAAAAGCCCGCGCTGTCAGCAAACAGCGCGGGCTTTTTGTGTTTAACAACCTATTGAAAGTCTCGCGAACGAAGGGTCAGCCAAGGCTAAATGTGCAAAAAAGCGCAATCGCTGCGGTCTTGGCTCCATTCCCCTCCTTTCGGAGGAGGGGTGGACGGCAACGCCGGATGGGGTGGTTGCTGGCGAGGCCGCCAGAGCTAAAACCAAACCCAAAAACCAAAAGTCAAAAGCAACCACCCCACCCCTGCGGGGCACCCCTCCTCCGAAAGGAGGGGAATCACAGCCCGCCCGCGAGAGCCTTCGACTTTGAACAGGTTGTTTTAGAACACGTCTACGTTGCAGCCGCCGCCAAGGCCAGTGCCACGCTGGCTTCAACGTGCTGACGGGCTTCGTCGGGGCGGTCGAGGGATTGCAGTAACTGCGCCAATTCGGCGTGGGCGGTCAGCGTGGGAGCAATCGACAGGCTGGCTTCAAAATAGCTTTGCGCCTTGCCCCAGAGCTGTTGCGCCCGTGCCAAACGCCCCAGCATCAGCAACAAATCAGGGTCACGGCTATGGCTTTGCAAGCGGCGTTCGCCTTGGCGCACCATGTCCAACCGCACCGATTCGCTGACGGTGTCGGCCAGCTGACCCAGTGTCTGCAAAATCTCCGGCGAGGGCGTATCGCCCAGCTCAACCAGCAACAGCGCGGCAGCGGCATCGGCATTGCCCAACTGCACATAGTGTGCAGCCACGGCATTGGCCAAGACGGGGTTTTGACGCTCTTGGGCGGGAATTTTTTGCCACCATTGGCGCAGTTCGCGGGGGTCGATGTACTGGCGGAGCTGTTCGCGGTAAGCCGCCAAGCGGTAGCGACGGGCTTGCTCGGGCGAAATGGCATCGGATTTCAGCAGCTTTTCGGTCAGCGTCAACACCGGCTCGGGGGTATTTTGCAGCTGGCGGATTTTCAGCTCTAGCTTCAGGGCGGCAGTCAGGTTGGGGGACAGCACCCGTGCGGCTTCGACGGCAGCCAAGGCTTCGCCCAAGCGTTTTTCGTCGAGCAGCATCTCTGCCGTGACCATATGGCGGGCAAGCTGGGTGGCGGCAGGAAGGCTTTCCATTTTGGCCAAGTGGGCATCGCGGCGGCGGTTGTCACGCATGGCGTGTGCCGACCGTGCAGCCAACACCAGTGCCAACGCGCGGTTGGTGGGGTCAAACTCACCTTCAAACGCCTGCAAGGCCTCACGCTCGGCGCGTTGGTGGCGACCCTCGGTAAAGGCCAGCGAGGCTTGCGCTAGGGCATGACGTGCCGCCCGTAGCTTTTTGCGCCGCTGATACCGCGCCACTTGGCGGGGCAAACCGACGGCGGCCGCCAGCATCCGCAATCCCATATAGGACAGTGCCAGCAGCCCCAAGGCCAACACAATCGCCATGTTGAGCGACAGCTCAACTCGGAAAGGCGGCATGAAAAGAATGGCATAGCCGGTGTTGATTTGCGCAAACAGCGACAAGCCCACGGCGAGGGCAAACAGCCCAATCACCCAAGAAACGCCTTTCATTGCGCTTGCTCCTTTTGGCGCGTCACACCGGCGGTGGCCAGCTGGCGCACGGCTTTAAAGCTGGCGGTCAGCTCGGGCAGGGCATTGGCGACGGGTTCGCGCTTAATCTCGTCGAGGGTGGTCAGCCAACGCTGGGTGGCGGCGGCATTGCCGTCAAAGTGGCGTTGGATCATGCCGGCAATCGCATCGACATCGCTGTGAAAGCTGGCTCCATCCCGCTGCATCAGGGCAAGACGTGCATCCAGCAGGCGCAGCTTGACGTTTTCGCGCAGAAAGAAGGCTTGCTCTGGCGACAACAGCAGGGCTTCGGGCTTGTCCATATTGCGAATCCGCACCAGCTTGCTGGCTTCGTGCAGCAGCTTGTAGGCAAATGCCTGCCAAGCAGGGGCATCGGCGGGCAGCGGCGCGGCTTTGTCTGTGGTCTTGTCGGCAGGGGTGTTGGGCTGGTGGTCGATTTCTAGCGGCAGGGTGTCAATACCGGCGGCGAGGCGTTCAAGGCGAGCGGTGACACCGACTACATCCACGCGCGGCAAGGCTTTGAGGGCATCTAAATCGCTGCCCAAAGCGCGGCGTAGGGCGATGTACTGCGGCTTGTCCAGCTTGGTCAAACGGGCATCAATTTGCTCCAAGGCGTTAATGGTAGCGGGGACGTTGCCCGCCAAAATCAGTTGCTGGGTCGCCAGATTGAGCGTGTGTTCAATCTCGGCTTGCAGCCAGTCTTCTTGGTTGCGGGTCACGTCTTGGTGCAAAGAAGCCAAGGTGGCGTACTGCCCGCTGGTTTCGTTGATATGGGCTTCGAGCTGCGCCAAACGGGCGGCGTTGTCTTGCGTGGCTTTTTCGGCGCGGGCAAGGGCGGTGCGTGCCGCCAGCGTGGCTTGGTTGGCTTCGGTGATTTTGCTGGCCACCAGCTGTTGCGTGGCCTCTTGGGCTTGGCGCGACTCTACCCACTGCCAGCCCGTACCACCAAGGGCGAGTAGGGCGAGGATAAGGGGCAGATTCCACTTTCGGCGAACAGGGGCGAGTGGGGGCAGCGGGCTATCTGTCATGGGCATTGGAGAACCATAGGCAAAGGGCAGAGACAAGCGAAACATCGTCTGCGGGGGTCATCAAGCACTGGGATGCACCGTGGTGCGCCAGTCGTTGGGCAATGCGGGGATGGGGTACGGCATAGACTGCGGATTGTAGCCTTGCCTGTCGGGACTCGCCAGCCAACTGGAATAGCCAATCGGCGGCTTCGCTGCTGGTCACCACCCCTGCGAGGGGGCGATGCGGCGGCAACGCGTCCCACGCCGTCCAATCAGGCTTGGCCGGTTGGCGGCGGTAAAGGTTCCATACGCTGACCGTCGCGCCGCGTGCGCGGAGAGTGTCGGCCAGCGCGTCAGCCCGCCCGCCTTCCCCTTTCAGCACCACCACCCGCTGACCGGCAAGGTCGGCCAGTTCGGGCAACGCCAGCAAGGCTTCGCCATCTGACTGACCCACAGGGTGCAGCACGGCGTGCCCCGTAGCGGTGTGCAAACGGCGGGCACTGGCTGCGCCGACGGTGGCAAAACGCACGGCGGCAGGCAGCGGTTGCGGCAAGCAAGGGGCGAGTAAATCAATCGCGGCAGGCGACACCCACACCGCCCAATCGGCGGCCAGCACTGCCGCCCCCGCCGCCGCCAACACCGCTGCCGTAGCCGGCACAATGTCCATCACCGGCAAAACCAGCACCGCTGCGCCCTCGGCGGTCAACAGTGCCGCTAAGCGGGCGGTTTGGGCAGCGGGGCGAGTCACCACCACGGTGCAGCCCTGCAGCCGTCCCTGAGCGGACAGCGGGGCGTTCACGCTGGGTCAGACAACGCGGCGATGATGTCATCCGCGCCTTGGTCGAGGAGCTGCTTGGCAATGGCACGGCCCAAGGCATCGGCGTAACGGCTGGGGGCTTGGGCTTGGGCGGTCAAATAGGTGGTGCCATCGACACTGGCCACCAAGCCGTTCATGGTCAGGGTGTCGCCCTCTAGCGTGGCATAGCCGGCCAGCGGCACTTGGCACGAGCCATTCAGGGCGCGGCTCATGGCACGTTCGGCGGCCACACAGGCGGCGGTGGCGGCATCGTTCAGCGGCAACAGCAGCGCGGCGAGGTCGGCACGCCCTGCGCAAATCTCAATCCCCAACGCCCCTTGCCCCACGGCGGGCAGGCTTTCTTCGGGTTGCAGGGCAAGGCGAATGCGGTGTGCCAGCCCCAGCCGCTTCAGCCCCGCAGCGGCCAAGATAATCGCGTCAAATTCGCCATCGTCTAATTTGCGCAAACGGGTTTGCACATTGCCGCGCAAGGGCTGAATATCCAGATGGGGATAGGTGGCGCGGAGCTGACTTTCGCGGCGCAAGCTAGAGGTGCCAACCCGCGCCCCGTCGGGCAGCTCGGACAAATGGGCATAGCGGTTCGATACCAAGGCATCGCGGGGGTCTTCGCGGCTGCAGGTGGCGGCCAGCACAAAGCCCTCCGGCAGATTCATCGGCACGTCTTTCATCGAATGCACGGCAATATCGGCACGACCTTCGCTTAACGCCAGTTCGAGTTCTTTAACGAACAAGCCTTTGCCGCCGATTTTGGACAGGCTTTTATCCAAAATCTGGTCGCCTTGCGTGGTCATGCCCAAAATAGACACCGTTACCTCGGGATAGAGGGCTTCAAGGCGGGACTTAATATGTTCGGCCTGCCATAGGGCAAGGGCACTTTCTCGGCTGGCGATGACAAGTTGCTTCATCTTGTTGCTTTCCTAGGTAAGTTAAGGCTAGATTACATTTTTTCGAAATTGAACACGGAATCGCGTCATGTTGAACGAAACTGAAAAAGACCTCCCCTTGCGTCATGACTTGGCGCGGCTCGACCGTCTGTTGGCGGAAATCGTGCGTGAACAAGAAGGGGAGGCGGTGTACCGCGAGGTTAGGACGATTCCCGTCGAAGCCCACGACCGCATCGGCACGCCCGAACTCTCCCGCCGTTTAGCCGAGCTGTCGCCCGCTGCGGCAGCGGCCTTGGTTCGCGCCTGTGGTTTTTACGCACAGCTTACCAATCTGGCAGAAGACCTGCACCACAACCGCCGCCGTCATGCCCACCGCGTGGCAGGCTCGCCGCCGCAACAAGGCAGCTTGGAGCGTGCCATTCATCGGCTCAAGCAAGAGGCCGTGCCGTTTTCGGCCTTGGTGCAGTTTTTTGACCACGCCCAAATTTCGCCGGTACTCACCGCCCACCCCACCGAGGTGCAACGCCAAACCGTGCTGGATGCGCACAAGGCGATTCGGCGGCTGTTGGGGCAGCTTGGCGGCGAGCCCCTCGCCCCCGATGAGCGGGTCGAGGTCGAAGCCGAGCTGAAACGGGTGGTGCTGGCCTTGTGGCAAACCTCCGAAATCCGCCCGTTTAAGCTAACGGTTAAAGACGAAATCGAAAACGGCGTGGCCTATCATCCCACCACGTTCTTCCCCGCCCTGCCCAAGCTGTATGCCCGCCTAGAGGACAGCATTGCCCGCGAGTGGGGCAAAAAGCTGGAGCTGCCTAATTTCTTCCGCATCGGGAGCTGGATTGGCGGCGACCGCGACGGCAACCCCAATGTCGATGCCGGTGTGATGCGCTATGCCGTGACCCGCCAAGCAGAGATGGCGTTTGCGTGCTATGAACGCGAGCTCGACCAGCTTTACCGCGAATTGTCGCTGTCGGCACGGCGGATTACCGTCAGCCCCGCGCTGACTGCGTTGGCTGACCAAACCCCCGACACCGCCGAAAGCCGCCAAGAAGAGCCCTATCGCCTCGCGCTGTCCACCCTGCAAGCCCGCCTAACCGCCACGGCGCAGGCACTCGGCGTGACCTTTGACGGCAAATTCCCCGAGGCCCACTTGCCGCCTTATCCCACGTCCACGGCCTTGGTCGAGGACTTGAAAGTCTTGGCCGACTCCCTCGCCACCCACGGCAGTGCCGCGCTGGGTGAAGGGCGGCTGCAAAGTCTGATTCGGGCAGTCGAGGTATTTGGCTTTTCGCTGATGCCGCTGGATATGCGCCAGTATTCGGGGATTTTTGAATCCGTGGTCGCCGAGCTGTTCGCCAAGGGCAGTGCGGTCGATTACGCCACGCTGGACGAAGCCGGACGGCAACAGGCCTTGCTGGCGGAGCTGGCTTCGCCGCGCCTGCTGGTGTCGCCGTTTGTCGATTACAGCGCGGAAACCGCCAAAGAGCTGGCTTTGTTCCGTGCCGCTGCCGACATCCAAGCCCACTTTGGCAAAAAGACCCTGCCGAACTGCATTATTTCCAACTGCGCGGCTGTCAGCGATTTGCTCGAAGTCGCCTTGCTGCTGAAAGAAGCGGGGCTGCTGCGTCAGGTAGACGGCAAGCCGGTTTCGACGGTCAACATCATCCCGCTGTTTGAAACCGTCGGCGATTTGGATGCCAGCGCACGGGTGATGGGCGATTTGTTTGCGCTGCCGTGGTATCGCACCCTGCTAGAAAGCCGCAAAGACACGCAAGAAGTGATGCTGGGCTATTCGGACAGCAACAAGGATGGCGGCTATTTCACCAGCCAGTGGGAGCTGTATCAGGCCGAACGCCGCTTGGTCAAAGTGTTTGCCGATGCGGGGGTGTTGATGCGCTTGTTCCACGGGCGCGGCGGCTCGGTGGGGCGGGGCGGCGGGCCGTCTTACGAGGCGATCATGGCGCAACCGGCCGGCTCGGTGGCAGGGCAAATCCGCATTACCGAGCAGGGTGAAGTCATCGGCGCAAAATATTCCGACCCCGATATTGGGCTGCGAAATCTGGAAGCCCTGTTGGCCGCGACGCTGGAAGCCAGCCTGACCCATGTGGACGATACTGGTGTGGCCGGCGAAACCGTGCTATCGGCGTTGTCGGGACACGCCCACCGTGCCTATCGCGATTTGGTCGAAACCCCAGGCTTTATCCAGTATTTCCTAGAAGCCACGCCGATTAACGAAATCGCCAAGCTCAACATTGGCAGCCGGCCGGCCTCGCGCAAGAGCCTGACCAGCATCCAAGATTTGCGGGCGATTCCGTGGGTGTTTTCTTGGGCGCAGGCGCGGGTGATGTTGCCCGGCTGGTACGGGGTGGGCAGTGCCATGAGTGCCTATTTGGCCGAGCACGGCGACGCGGGGCTGGCGACTTTGCAGGCTTTGTATCGAGATTCGTCGTTCTTCCAAGTGGCCTTGGCCAATATGGAGCAGGTGCTGGCCAAGAGTGATTTGCAAATTGCAGCGGGCTACGCGGCCTTGGTGTCGGACCAAACGCTGGCACAGCACATCTTTGGGCTGATTGAGGCGGAATGGCAGCGCACGCGCTCGGGCTTTTTTGCGATTACGGGGCAAACCACGCTGCTAGAGGGCAATCCGACCTTGGCACGCAGCCTTGCCAACCGGCTGCCGTTTATGGACGCGCTGAATATTTTGCAGATTGAGTTGGTGCGCCGCTTGCGCCACACCCCAGACGACCGCGAGCTGCTCTATACCGCCCACCAAACCATTAACGGTATTGCGGCGGGTTTACGGAACAGCGGTTGATATATCGCAAAGTATAGGGCGTTTGCATTATCAGATAATGTGGACATGGACAAACACACGATTACTGAACTGTTTAATGTATTGGCCTCCGGCATCCGCCTAGAAGTCTGGCGGGTGCTGGTGCGCCATCCTGCCGTCGGCATGGTGGCAGGCGACATCGCCAAAACGCTCAACCTACCGCCCGCCAACCTCTCGTTTCACCTCAAAGCCATGAGCCAAGCGGGTTTGCTGCACGCGACGCAAGAAGGCCGTTATATCCGCTACCACGCTAACGTGGCACGGATGTACGACACTATTGCGTATCTGACCGCCGCCTGTCCGCCCCTCGCATCGGCATCGGCTCCCACCACCACCGCCCACCCAGACCCTGCTACAGGGTGTTGTGCTGCGGCGCAGAGCTATTTCCAATAACTAAGAAGCTGCCTTGAAAATCAAATTGCGAGAAGATCAAGCCCCCAGAACAATGAGTGGCAACTCTTGGCGTATCCAACCGACCTGACCACGCCACAGTGGCACCTCATTGCCCATCATTTTCAACCCGCCAGTCACCGAGTAAGACCTTCCCTGCATGACAACTTGACATCCTCCCCTGCTTAAAAGCAAGGGATTCCTACGGCGGTCAGCTAAAAGCTAGCTAACGCACTTCGGCGGGTTCTTG
>ERZ650307.1188-NODE-1188-length-14830-cov-5.790998_pt1 | contig 14830 bp, 14 predicted proteins | sample MGYA00376243_ERZ650307 | MGnify/ENA primary metagenome ERZ650307 (study PRJEB26733, sample SAMN07839242) | wastewater metagenome | biome: urban; feature: artificial channel; material: waste water | place: USA: North Carolina | collected 2016-03-31 ... | reverse complement strand
AAGTATTGTTTGTCCGCGAGGTGTTTCTAGATTTACAGTTGTAAGCAACTTATCTACCTCGTCACCTAAACTTGACCTGCTTGTATTGCTTAAAAAAACCATCAAAATAGGTTTTAGTAAAGAAGATGTTTCCAACAGATTGTTTGAAGTATTTAAAAATTTATCTGAAGCTGAGATCAGTAAGTTGATGATCGGTGCTAAAAATATGGCAACAGTTGCTAAAAACCTGACCGCAGATGATTTCAAATTCTTGAAAAATCAAGCGACGTTTATCACTGATGAAGCTTATCTTGATTACCAGATCGTGCAGTCAACACCAACAGCTGGCAGTGAAGTCCCTGATTGGTATGAGCCGAATTACGTCAAGGAAACAACGCCAGAAGAACAGACTGAGCTCGACCGTATCAGGCAAGAGGCTTTGGGAAAAATAGGATAAATACAAATTATCACGAAAGGATATGAAAAATGGAGTTAGTGCTTAATAAATGCTATGGTGGATTTGGCTTGAGCCATGCTGCTAAGATGAAAATTTTAGAGAAAAAAGGAATTACAGTTTTTCCTTATATGGATGTGGAAACTGCTGATTTTGGAGAAAGTAAATATAAAAAGATTTTTGATCAAGAGCTTGAAGAAATTGGCCACTCGTATTCTTACGTTGCTTACTTTCAGAACGACCCTGGTCAAGACGAGATTGTTGTTGATTGGAGGGATATAAATCGCGCTGATTACAAGGATTTTGATTTCGAGGGCATTGAAAGGTTTGATAAAGAGCTAGTTGAAACCGTGAAGGAACTTGGAGATAAATCTGGTGGTGAATTTGCGTATCTTAAAGTAGTTGAAATTCCAGATGGTGCAAGCTTTGAAATCAGTGAATATGATGGGATTGAAACTGCACATTTTGGTTTTCAAACAGGGAGTGTGTAAAATGGATAAATTTAATTTTGAGGATTTACTCAATAAATTTAACACTGATCAAAACCAGTCGCCACTTTTGCGATTGGCAAATGATTGGACGAAAATATCTGACAGTGCTGCAGCATTAGCTGTTAGATGTGGGAAGTTGCTGGAGGTTGAAAATGCCTAAACAAATCAATATCACATTCACTTATGAGGAAACAGAAGAAAAGTTTGAACCGTTATCGGTTGAATACGAAACAGGAGATAATCACTCTATGTTAGCGTACTTATTGGCTTACATTGCGGCAAATGAATCCTTGAAAAAACCATGTTTTCTAAATCATTTTGAAAAAGATTTAAAAGTCCTAATTCTAGAAAATGCATTGGAGAAGTTTAATGGTAGTAATTAATCTAGATCCTTATCCATCTCCAAGACCTAGGTTTACTAGGCAAGGTAGGCCATACATGCCAAAAGAATACACGGCATGGAAAAAGAAGTTTCTAAAAGAATGGTTGACGTATGGATTAGATAAGTTTGATGCAGGGGTTGCTTTAAAAGTGGAATTGATATTTTTCACCTTGATGTAATGGATGGGAGTTTTGTTCCAAATTTTGGAATGGGACTGCAAGATATTGAATATATTTGCAAAACAGCAAATCCATAAATATCAATATCGTCCTAAAGAAGAATTATATGATATAATAAACGACCCTTATCAAATGCATAACTTGATTGATGATGTAAAATATGCATCTGAAGTGAAAAAGTTGCGTCGGCAATTGCAGAGATGGATGGACTCACAAGGTGATAAGGGGCAAGAAACTGAAATGAGAGCTTTGGAGCATAAATGGAATCCCAAGAAACATTAAAAATACAATAAGATGAAACTTGTCAAATATATTATCTTGCTAAATATGCTATGCGTTTTAGTTGGTTGTTCTGTCGCTAAAAAATCGAACCGATTGACTGATTATGTTAATCCCTTTATCGGAACTGCAACTTTGTGGGATAGTACTGAATTAGGGTATAAGCCAACCAGACGGGCGTGGGGAGCTGAAGTCTATCCAGGTGCCTCTTTGCCGAACTCAATGGTACAAGTAACTCCCGTAACAATGTGGCGGAGTGGTTCGGGTTACCAATATGAAGATACTGTTATATATGCTTTTGTACATACTAGTAAGGGACATTGGAATCTCTGTTATGTTCCATTTATTGGTGTTAGTGGAGAAGTGGAACCTAAGACGTATTATTCCAGTTATAGTCATGAACATGAATCGGCCAGTCCCGGTTATTATCAAGTTTACCTTGAAAAATATGATATAAATGCAATAAAACGGATGAAATTTGGTTAAAATTGCTAAAAAAGGCGAAAAAAATTATACAGCAATGATACTATTGTACTAGAAAATAACTTGCATTATGCTTTGATTTATGGTACAATGAGCGCATACAAACCAAAGAGATGCTGATAGGGCACAGCTCTTTGCACAAAAAACCATGTTATAATGAAAAGGAGAAAAGAACTATGGTAAAGAATGTATTTAAAAAGTTAGGAAAGAAACAGAAGAACAACAAAGGTTTCTCTCTCGTAGAGCTTATTGTTGTAATCGCCATCATGGCAGTGCTTGTAGGTGTACTTGCTCCACAGCTTATCAAGTATGTTGAGAAGTCTAGAGAGGCTACAGATATCCAAACATGTGATAATATTGCTACAGCTTTAAAGACATATTATGCAGACGAAGAGGTTGCGGCTTCGGCTACTGCTACTAAGGTTACTGTTACATTGGGTAAGACAGAGCTAGGAACAGTTGCTGATACGGCTGTTAAAGATGCCGGATTAACAAAAGCGAAAATTAAAGGCACAAAGTGGACTGGTGATAAAATAACAATTGTATATAATAAGGCAGACGGAACTATTACATATACAGGAGATTCTCCATATTACCATTCAGACAAAGATCAGTTCAAAAAAGGCCCTAAATCATAAATAATATATAAAGAGGCTTTTAACCATGACCACAGAACTGATACCCATCTACATCTTAATATTTGCATTCGGTATAGTTATAGGCAGCTTCCTAAATGTCTGTATCTACCGCATACCGCAGCATGAGACAGTGGTGACCGAAAGGTCCCACTGCATGAGATGCGGGTATCAGCTCGCGTGGTACGATATGGTGCCGGTTTTCAGCTGGCTGTTTCTTCGTGGCAGATGCCGCAAGTGCAAAGAACCGATATCACCTCAATACCCTATTATTGAGGCGTTAAACGGTATATTATACATAGTAGTATTTGCAGTAAATGGACTTGAGCTTACGAGTATCATCTACTGCTTTCTTACATCTGCACTCATAGTTCTGAGTGTGATAGACTGGAGAACATATGAAATTCCATTCGGAATCAATATATTTATACTGGTGCTTGGAATCCTGCATGTGTTTTTAGACCATGATAACTGGTCTGAATATGTGATAGGATTCTTTTGTGTCAGTTTATTTCTTGAAATCCTTCTTCTTGTAAGTGGAGGAAGAGCCATAGGTGGCGGAGACGTCAAGCTCATGGCATGTGCAGGCCTTGCGATAGGCTGGCAGAATATTACATTAGCATTTTTCTTAGGATGCATCATCGGTTCCGTGATACATCTGATTCGTATGAAAGTAACAAACGCAGGCAACAGGCTTGCGATGGGACCGTACTTGGCAGCCGGAATATTTATTTCGATGCTATGGGGTGAGAAAATGATATCGGCATATTTGACACTCGCAGGCTTTTGAAAAACGTGTTATAATATAGCGTACTTAGTATAAAACAGGTAGTACGACAAGCAGTGAGACAAAAGCAGAGAAAACACAGATATGCCGAAATATATATATAGAATGTTTGTAACTGAACAGTTACGAATGTTTTACAGATGTATACAGTGTAAAACAAAGATAAACACGGAGGACTAGGTTATGGCAAATAGGGTACTCGGTATTGAAATAGGGGAGAACCTTACCAGAGTAGTTGAGATTGATTACAAAGCAAAAAATCCCAAGATTTACAATATGTTCGGCTTTCCGACACCACCGGGGATGATTGATGATGGAGTGGTACAGCCGGATGGGATGTTTCGTTCTATCTTATACAGTAAGCTGAAGGAAAAGAAGATTTCCACCAAAAAAGCTGTTTTTGTTTTAAATTCAGCGCGTATAGCAAGCAGAGATATTGAGCTTCCGCTTGTTAAGGAAAAACAGCTTAAGGAAATGATTGCAATGAATGCATCGGATTATTTTCCGGTGGATTTGAGCCAGTACAAGCTGGTACATCAGATTATAGAGAAGATTGACAGACCGGAAGAAAAGAAATTACGTCTTTCGGTTATTGCTGTGCCTAATGATCTTATTTTGTCGTATGGTGCTCTTGCAGCTGATTGCAGGCTGCAGCTTGTAGCACTTGACTATAGTGGAAATGCCATCAAGCAGCTCATGAGAAGAGAGATTCCCGGAGATGTGAAGGTGACTGTCAAGGTGGATGAGGTTTCTACCACACTGACTGTAATGGATGGAAGCATGGTAAAGCTGCAGCGCAATGTCAACCATGGACTTGCTGATGCTATTGAGGCGATTCAGGATAGTGAGCTTTTTGGAGAGTATCTGTCATTTACCGATGCAGTTGATGTGGCACGCAGAAAGACCTGCCTTGCAATAAGGCCTGATGGCACAGTACCTGATGAGCCGGCGGGCGGCGGCATGGATCCTATGGGGCATGAGATTGATTCTGAGCGCTTTAAGAAGCTTCGCCTGAATGTATCATATTCACTTTCCAATCTGATAAGCAGTCTCGGACGAGTTATAGACTATTATCAGTCGAGAAACTCAGATACTCCTATCGAGAGAATTTTCCTCATTGGCTTAGGTGCTGATTTCAGCGGACTCTCAAAGCTTTTGACCAATGAGCTGAATGTCAAGGTGGTTCCGCTTCAGCAGTTTGACGGTATACATGTGGCAAAGAGCATAAACCTCGCAGAGGCAAAGCTGGCAGAGTATTTCAACTGTGTCGGATGTTCATTGAGCCCGCTTGATATACTTGACAGTAAGAAAAACAAGGGAATCGGTGCTCCGATTATGGCAGGAACAGCTGCAGGTGCCATGCCATCCGGCGGCGCACAGGCAGGGATGCAGGGAAAACCACCTGTCGGTCCTGATGGGAAGCCTCTTCCCGTACCGGCAGGGGAGGAAGCCGAAAAGCCTGTTTCTTTTGCAGTGCAGCTTCTCATTTTTGGCTTGTGTGTGGTAGTTGCAGTTGGTATCACGGCATACAGCATTTTTTCAAATCTTGTTTTAACTTCAGACAATATGACGCTTAAAGCTCGTGTTTCTGATTTGTCATATGCACAGAATATATATGATGTGTACAACCAGACCAAGAAGGACTATGACTGGACTAAGCTTCTTGAGAGCGCCTCATCCAACAAGAATGATGAGATAACGGGCTTCGTGGATGAGCTGGAGCAGAAGCTTCCGTCAGAGGCAAAGCTTGTGAATATGTCTGTTACGACTGATGGTGTTTCGATGACCATAAAGACAGGCAGCAAGGATATAGCGGCTGATGTAATTGCACAGCTTCGTACATTTGAGAGTATCATGGTATCCAATGTGTCAACCATCACAGAGGAGGTTGATGAGACCGGTGCTTCAAAGGTTCAGTTCACAGTAGATTGCACATATGTAAAGGCTGATGACAGTGCTGCTTCTGAATCGGCAGATGGCACAGGCAGTGAGCCGGCTGATACATCAGGGGACACGTCCTCACAGGCACAGACGGATAGCAATTCATCATCAGATACAGACAGTACAAATCAGTAGGGGGTGTTAGGATGTCAACGAGAGATAAAAAGTTACTTATTATATTAGCGGGTGTTGCCATTTTAGCACTGACATATTTTTTGATTTTTATTCCACAGTCCAATAAGAGGGATTCACTCAAGAGCGAAAACATGAACCTGAAATCACAGTACAATCAGCTTTCAGCACTTGCGGCAAAGGCGGATGACTACACAGAGAAGACAAAGGATATGTCTGATGCCATGCAGCAGGTATATGACAATTTCCCTTCATATTTACAGATTGAAAACGGCATCATGGATGCGGTTGCTATAGAGAAATCTACCAATACAAATATTACAGAGCTTACAGTCGGCTCACCGACAGCTATTGATGTGAATAATCCGACCGGTGAAGCCGGTACAGATTCTTCGTCAGGAAGCAGTTCAGACAGCAGTACCACGGATAGCAGTAATGCAGACAGTTCGCAGAGCTCTCAGACCGCTGATGGCAACAGCTCTCAGTCACAGACAGGCGACGGCAGTGCAGCTGATGGCAGTACATCAACAGGCTCTGCAAAGTCTACGGTTACAGGCTATCAGCTTTATGATGTCAGCACAGTTATGGCATTCAAGACAGAGTATCATGGGCTTAAGGCTATGCTCGGCGAGGTGATTGGTTCATCACAGAAGAAAACTATCAGCACGCTCAATGTGAGCTTTGATGATTCGACAGGCAAGCTGACAGGTGAGATGCTTGTGGATTCATATTTCCTGTATGGACTTGATAAGCCATATGAGGCACCATACATACCTGCAGTACCACATGGTACAAATAATCTGTTTGGTACAACAAACTAACTGATTATTATAATATTAGGTTATTAGATTAGCGGGTTATTGAGACCGTAAGTGATAAATATCAAATGTTAGATTATTGAGTTATGAGATAACAAAATACAAGAGGGGAGGAAGCAGATTTGAGAAAGCTAAAAAACGATGATCGAGGAGTAACACTTGTGGAGATTATTGTGTCGATTGCTATTCTCGCAATAATCGTGCTTCCTTTTTTGAATGCATTTGTCACAGCTACAAAGACCAATGTAAAGGCTAAAAACGAGATGAATGCTACACATCTGGCGACAAACATTATGGAGGGTATTGAAAAGAACTCCATGAAGACACTGGCATATCAGTTTAACTATCCGTCGGAGGGCTTTGATGTGGCGGACGGTTTTAATATATCAGATGGAAGCAGTGCATGTGAGCTTCTTAAGAAGTCGGGTAAGTTTGATAATGTAAAGAGGCTTGAGGATATCAGTGCTGAGATTGTAAACAAGGACGATGTCATCACTAGCTGTATCCACAAGACTGATGCATCAGCCAAAATAAGCGATACATCGCTTTGGAATTTCAGGGAGTCGGATGCGCACAAGTATTATTTCTATATGTCTGGTGTGCAGTCAGGCACAAAGAAATACAATGCTCTTGTGACAGTGGATGCAAAATCGGACGCAGAGTCGGACAATAAGGTTAAAAAGTACAACATGGACGAGGTAGCGGATATGTCGGCCATGGATGCAAATTTTGACTGCATGAGTGCAGACAAGTATTCTGCTACAAATATTATATATGCATTTAATAATATGCCTGGTGTAGGCGGCATCACTCAGCAGGATATCAAAAGAACTATCACCATAGATATAGAAAAGTATGGAGCTTCGAGTAATAAGGCTACCAAGGTTACGGTGTCGTATTCATATTCTATCAATAAGAATGGAGTAAGAAAGACTTTTCCGGATCCGAATAGTGCACTGAAGGATGATTATACCATGGTGATTTATGATAATTCTTCAGATACTGTGAACCATAATCTAAGGAATGTCTATCTGTTTTACAATCCATGGTACACATCTACAGGAACACTTTACAATACCTGCAACGATGTCATTATAATCAATAATAAGGACAAGCTGGACTGCACGGTAAACATTGTAAAGCAAAAGACTATATCGGATCAGTCAGAGTTGAGCACGAAGGAGAGTACATATAAGGCATATGTGAAGGTAAGTGAGCCGGGAAATCGTACAGGTCATGCTTATACTCATATAGCCACCAATCTGAATGTAAATATGGGAGCACCGGATAATCCACTACAGCCCGATCAAGCTATATATGGCTTTAATAACAATGTAATTCAGAATGATGTAAAGGCAATTGTCGATATAAAGAATCTGACAAAAAGCAATGCATCTGAAAGGCTGTATGATGTGAAGGTGGCTGTATACGAGAGCAAGGCTTCACTGGATGATATATTTAAGGATAAAGACCCGGTTGTTACGATGACCGGAAGCATGGGGTATTAATTATGAAGCGTAATGATAACCGTGGTGCTTCCTTTGTGATGGTTGTAGTTGCAATGGCTATAGTGGCTGTTTTAGCTGTGACTGTGCTGTGGATAGCGCTTATGAACCTCCAGATGAAGGTGACGGACGAAAAAAATACAGACAACTTTTACTCGGCAGAGGGTGTGCTGGATCAGATATGTACCGGTCTGCAGGGAGATATTTCCAAGGCTTACTCAGCAGGATATACAAAGGTTATGGAGAATTACTCTGACAGCAGCATAAATGAGGCCGGCAGACAGAGTATATTTGCGCAGGAGTATTTAAAGAGCTTAAAGGGAAGTCTTGAGTCTGACAATACCGGTATGCACTATAAAACTGAAAAGCTTAAAGACTATGTGGATAGTAAGCTCACAGACGAAAACTCAAAGCCACACGCTGTGGTCAAGGCGGTAAATGCCGATGAAAATGGAAATGGACTGCTCAAGGTATACAACAGCCGCGCAGTCATTAATGGCATCAGGGTAGAGTATACCGATGAAAAGGGATTTAAATCAATAATAGAAACAGATATTTCTCTGGGAGTTCCATCCATGAGCTTTACAGCATCGGGAGGAGTTCCGGAGCTTTTTACATATTCTCTTGTCGGAAATGAAGGACTGGATATTATATCAGGACTTAATAAAGTGAATCTATCCGGTAATCTCTACGCCGGCTGTGAAAATGCGGCAGGCACAGGGACTTCTACTACGAGTGTTACCATTCCAAACAATGCCACACTTGATGTAAAGGATACCAGCTATATGATTGCAGAGGGCGATATAGAGGTGGGAGACTTTGCCGGAAAAGATACTGGTACAATAAAAAAGAACATGGCGGGGGTACACAATAACAGTACACTTTCTGTTGATTCACAGTGCCAGCTGTGGACAAGCAACATAAATGTAAATGGTGCAACAGTCAATTTAGATGGCATGACATATGTGGCAGATGACATGACCTTAAAGGGTACAGGCTCAAAGGTTACACTTGGCAAGAATAATAAGAATAACAATGCGAAGTACGTCGGCTTTGGCAACGGAGGTGCTGACAAGGAAAATCCTGTCGCAGGCGATAGCTCTGCTATTATCATAAACGGCAGGGAGGCATCTCTTGATATGTCAAATATCAGGGAGCTTATGTTGGCAGGAACCGCATATATCAATACCCAGGCTATTGTAAACTCAAGTAGTGTGGGTACACAAAACAGCAATGTGGGCATGGGTGAGTCAATCTCTGTAAAGGGTGACCAGATAGCATACCTTGTGCCGCCTGAGTGCATAGGCACAAGTGGAGATGGTGCGGATGCCAAATCGCTTTACAACAAGAATCCACTCTCCTTTAAGGAGTACAAGGATATTACGGCAACAGGACAGGATCAGACAAAGTATACTGAAATAAATGCCAATGTGGTCAGCACAAAGACAGGTAAGGCTCTCTCGGCATATCTGCCGGAGAAAAAGACAATCGACAACTGTATAAAGAAGGTCTTTGTTCCTTCTACTGATAATAGTGATGATGGACTTGTATACTATTATGTCAATCTGCCAACGAACAAGGCAGCTGAGTATTACAGAGACTATTTTGGCGCAGACAGTGACAAGCTCAATAGATACACTAAGTTCTATACTGACAGCATACAGGTAAATGAGGCTGCAAGCATCTATACTGCCGGCAATTACAGCATCTACGATGGCAGCAATTTAAGCCTTTTGAAGGGCATAGCTGATGGTGTGGACATGGATGCACAGTCAGATGCCTTACAGCACACGTATACTGCACTAAACTCAAAGCTTTTGACAAATTATGCGGATTTACCGACAAATGCAGCAAGTGTTTCGCTTTTTACAAATATAGTTAACAATACCAATTTGCTGAAAATAGTGCCAAATTCCGGTAATAAACATATATTTGAGACTGAGTATCAGGGAAAAAAATACCAGGCAATTGTCAAAAACGGTAACTACACCTATGATGCAAATGACAAATCACACAATGTGGATATAATTGTTGCTACGGGAGATGTGACACTGAATGCTGACTTTACAGGTACCATAGTTGCAAAGGGCAGGATAATTGTAAACAAAGACCAGTGCGAGATTGATAATGGTACTCAGGAGGTATTTAAGGCATTGCTTCTTGAAAAGGTAAGTGATGCAGACGATGCACTGCACCTGTATGATGTGTTCATGGACGGTGCCAACTATCTGGGTAATGTTTCTTCTTTTTCAAATAAGAAAGAGGCAGATACAAAAATAGATTATGCTACGCTCATTACATACCAGAACTGGACCAAGGAGTAGAAAACAAGCGGCTTTTAAGGCGCAAAACAGCTGCGAAATATTTATATTTGGCAAATTTTGACGATATATACAAGGGAGGAATCCAATATGTCTGTAACAGAAAAAAAGAATAATGGCGGTTTCTCTCTGGTAGAGCTTATAGTAGTGATAGCGATATCTGTCGTACTTATAGGTGCGGCAACCATATCCATTCGCTCGGTCATGGGTGTTGAGGTGAAGCAGTGTGCCAGAAATATTGAATCGATAATTAATAAAACAAGAGTCACCACTATGGGAAAGGACAGCGCAGTTCTTGAGATATATAAGGATGCATCAGATGGTGCCTACTATTATAAGACGACCATAAATGGTACAGTATCTGCTCCTAGCAAAATAGGAAAGAGCAGGATTGATGTATATTATTCCATGAAGGATGATTATAGTGATAAGACACAATTGAACAGTTCAGGCAGTATAGTGCTTCAGTTTGACAGAAGCTCAGGTGCACAAAAGCCTGATGCCAATGGTAAGTGCTGCAGCCGTATCTGGATTCAAAAAAACAGCACCGAGAAGGTTATCACGATATACAAGGAGACCGGCAAGGTGGTATGTGAGTAATTTACATAGTTTAATGATGAATATTTTATTTTGACGCAAGGCTGTTATAAGGTTGTATGATGAAATCGGAGAGGAAGATGAACCATGAAACTTTTAAGGCGCATGAACAAATCAAATAATAGGAAAAACAGTGGCTTTACACTTGTTGAGCTTGTCATTGTCATGGCGATAATGGGAATACTGGGTCTGGCTGTTGTGGGCTTTATCGGTACGAGCACGAAGCAGTATAAATACGCTTCAAAGGATGTAGATTTACAGTATGAGGCACAGCTTACGATGAATCAGATAGGAGACCTGATAATTGATGCGCAAAAGGGTGTCAAGTATGAGCCTGCTACAGTGGCAGCGCCGGTGGAGGTGGCATCAGCAGCCCCTGAGGCCGGTTATATTGCAACTGCATCAGCGGAAGAAGCGTCATCCGAAGAAGCATCATCTGAGGAAACATCATCCGACAGCAAGCTGATTATCTACAACAAGGATTGTACATACAATATCATATACAGACCATCAGAGCACAAAATTTATCTGCGAAAGGATACACTGGATCCTGCAACAGGTGCGGTGAAGGCAGATGGTCAGGGCAAGGAATCTCTTATGGCAGAAAATGTCACAGGCTTTACACCTGATTTAAGCGAGGCAGAAAGCAAGAACTCTGTCGGAATTGTCGTGGACTTTAAGGCAGGGGACAAGAAGTATACATCAAAGCAGAACTTCACTATGCGCAATAAGGTGCCGACTGGGGCAGATGTGGAGTATGTGGCACCGGCAGAACCTAAAGGAATAAGGATATATTACAAAGGCAAGGATGTAACCAACGGAACAGTATACTATGAGATGAAGAAAAATCAGAATAAATTAGAGTTTACTGATAAGATTCTGGGTGGAAAGTATGATTCAAAAAATGTAACGTGGGATCATTCCGGAACAAAAAATGGTGGAAACTTTAATGCTAATGGTGATGTATATAATGTAGAACTTATGGATAATGAAACTACAGATCAATTTGTTATCACAGTAACATCCAAAGACGATACGTCATTGACGGCAAAGGTAACTGTAAACGTAGCACATCCAATCAATATTCTGCATTGTGATGCAGATAAGCATTTCAATTTAGGACAGACGCATCAATTGTTTATTGATGAATGGGAGTTAAAAAATTCTTCATTAAATGGTAAATATCAGGTTAAGGATTTTGTATGGCATATGGAGGTAGAAAGTGTCAGCTCAACAGGTGCAACCGAGCACAAGGGAGATATATCCTTTAGAATGGGCGATGATGGCAAGCTGATTTATGGACCGGAGGGCAATGGTGAGCCTGATGGAATATTTAAGTTTAGTTCAAAGGAGATTGCCGGAGAAACCGGAGCAGAAGGTCATGAAGATGATCCTAAATATAGGAACTATCTTAATTATTATATTTTAGGTTATAATAAAGAAATGCATATCACTCTCGGAAATGATTTTCTTACCGGAGAGAAATTAAATATCAGCGTCTGGCTTGGACTTGAGGATATGCCGGAGTTTAAGTCAAATACAATTACGTTTTATACATATTAAGAAACAGAGTAGTTTTTTACAAAAGGAGCAATCGCAATGAGCAAATTAAGAAAAAAAATAGTGGTTCCAATATCACTCACACTTACAGGATGTCTCGTTGTGGCAGCTTTTGTGCTGAATGACAGCCTAACAAAGGTCGATGCAAATGTAGCATTCAATGGAATATCTGATATAGTCAGCTCACATGGCAAGGACAAGCCCTTCAATATAGTGGAGGTGGTGCCTGACAAGAAAATGGCATCCATTGGCTATCTGATTGACGGTCAGGAGCCTGACGATTGGTTTGGAACACTGGCACAGATGTCTGACAAAGAGGGTGCCGGTGTACAAAAAAGGGCTGACTATATGTCAGGTCTGAAAACAAAGCTTGCACCTATTACTACCGAGAAAAAGGATAACACAAAGCCTCTTTACTATGAGCCGTATGAGGAGAGCTATGTCAGTCAGGGCGATGACTGGACAGAGCTTGCCCTTGTAGATATGGACAGAATAAACAAGGGTACCACCGGTTATAAGATGACAGAGCAGGCAGAAGGAGATTATAAGTTCAATACCGCTTACCAGCTTGCAGTAAATGAAGAGGGACTGCCTACAGGTCATTACAGACAGAATGTTGACCATTATGTTTTCATGCAGGGCGAGGATGAGACAGAAGATGGCTCTGAATCTGTGGATACAGGTAGTACCGGTAATACAGGCAGTACAGGAAGTACCGCAGATGGCTCTAATACAGAGACTGAAAATGGCAATCAAATTAAGGCACCCGGAAAAAGAGGCTACTACAGTGTTGCATTTACTGCAGTCGAATTGCCGGATGGCATGACAAATACCAAGTATCTGGTAGAGACTGATAATTCACAGAAAGCTGATGGAAATACAGACAGCGGTACAGATGGTAACATCGATAGCAGCACAGACAATACGACAGATACAGGCACAGGTGACGATACCGTTGAGAAGCATGTGGTTTATTCTATAAAGAGCGCATATGCCATTGGTTCTGCTGAGGGCATGCAAAACATAGCAAAATATGACCCAAAGGCATATATTTACAGAAAAGACAATTCAGATATCACATCACCATATGAATTTGTTGCAAGAGCTGACCGGATGGCAAGTCTGCCTGATGGCAGTAAGCCGGATTATGAGAAGTATACATACTGCACGGTTGAGATGGAGTATGTGCCTGCAGATAAAATCACTGATGACGAGACCTACTACGAGGTGGACACTGAGGTACCTATTGAGTTTAATTACGATGAGACCGGCGAGTATGGAGCAGTGCTTGACTCACAGAATCCATACGAGAAGATAGATGATGGCACACCGGACAATCAGCCGGCAGGTAACACAGGAAAGGTAATCCTCACTGATACAGACGGATATTTTGATATAGTTAAGGACAGCCAGACATACACCTATGTGGGTAAGGGAAAAGGTGACTATATAATGGTGGCTGATAAAAACGGCTCGCTTGATTATCCTGTAAATACCACACACATATATTATAAGGGTGGTTTCAAGAACAATAACTGGTTCAGAACAGGTGTATTTAACCAGGAGGGCAAGACAGGCGATGATGATAAGACTGCCAATATGACCTTCAAGGTAAAAACGGTCACACCCAAGGAGCTTGAGCAGATAGATGTGTCAACAATTGATTTACTCTATCTTTCCGGCTCAAAGTCCGTCCTTTCAAATGATTTAGTAAACGATGCTGCAACATATAAACCTGATAATGACATTTCATGGGACAAGGTAAAGCAGATAGTCCAGCGTGTGCACCAGAGTGGTATCATGATGCCTGTTATAGTGGATAATGGTATTGTGTGGCCTGATTCGAATGCAGATTACTCCAGCAACATTAAAAAGCTTGCAGGTCTTTTGAGCTGTAACAATTTCAGCTCGCTGAATTTTACTAAGGACTCAGCTGATAATTTTATTAATTGGAATAATGACATAAAGTATTATAAAGTTGACAGTAAAACCCATACAAAAGGTTTTGTAATTGGCAACGAATATGTCATTCCACGAAACTATAATCCTAGTACGGATGTGCCATTTGTTTTAAGAGATGATTTTGCTTCTGCATTTATTGCAAATGAAGATGAAACTCAATTTGTCGAAGCAGCTAAAAATGAAAATTTTGACGAGATAGCAGAGTATATCAACTCAGAGAATACAAGCAGGAAAAAAGAAAATGATACTCTTGGAAAGGACGAGTATGCATACTATGACAAGACGATTTCAAAGGCGATAGTTTTAAGCTATATCATATCAGATC